>Ga0193962_1000883_pt1 | contig 14032 bp, 13 predicted proteins | sample FB_5_MG_FD_140335 | JGI IMG/M metagenome (GOLD analysis project Ga0193962, IMG submission 140335) | Microbial mat bacterial communities from the Broadkill River, Lewes, Delaware, United States - FB_5_MG | ecosystem: Environmental > Aquatic > Freshwater > River > Microbial mats | place: USA...
AATATACCTAGTAGTATCCTCATCTTCAACTACTGTGCCTATCTTATCTTTGACTAGTGCTTCATCTACTGTGATTGTCTCTCCACTGTGTTCATCTGCACTAAAACTTATCTCTTCTAGTATCTTCTCCATTACTGTGTGTAGTCTTCTTGCTCCTATATCTTCTGTCTTTTCGTTGGCTTGTAGTGAGTATTTGGCTATGGCTCTTAGTGACTCTTCTTTGAACTCTAGTGTTACTCCCTCTACATTTAGTAGGGCTTTGTATTGCTTTATTAGAGAGTTGTTTGGCTCTGTTAGTATGCGATATAGTATCTCTTCATCTAGGCTACTTAGCTCTACTCTTAGTGGGAAACGACCTTGGAGTTCTGGCATCAAATCACTAGGCTTACTTGTGTGAAATGCACCAGCTGCTATAAACAGTATATGGTCTGTATTTACCATACCTATTTTGGTATGTACAGCTGAGCCTTCTACTATAGGTAGTAAATCTCTTTGTACTCCCTCTTTGCTTGGGTCTTGCCTACTTTGTGAGTTTGCTCCCACGGCTATCTTATCTACCTCATCTAAAAATACTATACCACCCTTTTCTACTTTTTCTACTGCTAGAGTTTTTAGCTCCTCTTCATCTAATAGTACATCACTAGCTTCTGACTCTAATATCTTTTTGGCATCTTTTACGCTTACCTCTTTTTGTGGACCTTTTTTGTTCATACCACCCAATACTTTGACGATAGACTCTTGGACTTGTATCATCTGAGGAGGTAATCCATCTTCTGGTAGTGAGGGGTGGTTTGGCATCTCTACTTTGATTTTGAGGTGGTCTAGTTCGCCTTTGGCAAACCTCTCTTGCATTCTGATAAATGAGGCTTCATACTCAGCCTTTTTCTGTTCACTAGCCCCTGCTGGTAGAGGTGGTAGAAGTTTTTCTATGATTTTATTCTCTATATAGTTGGCTATCTTCTCTTGATTTTTCTCATTCTCATCTTCACGCACTATCATCAATGCCGTACTTGCCAAATCTCGTATCATAGACTCTACATCTCGTCCTACAAAGCCCACTTCTGTATATTTACTAGCTTCTACTTTGATAAAAGGTAGGTTCATCATCTTGGCTAGTCGTCTTGCTATCTCTGTCTTTCCTACCCCTGTGCTTCCTATCATCAAGATATTTTTGGGTGTTACATCTTGTTGCATATCAGGGCTAAGTTGCATTCTTCTATATCTATTACGAAGTGCTACGGCTATAGTCTTTTTGGCATCATTTTGACCTATTACATATTTGTCTAAGTAGGTTACTATCTCTTTTGGTGTCAGATTGTCCAATTTAATTTTCCTTCAGGTAGGGTGGATTTATCCACCTTTATTATTTATTTTATACGGTGGATAAATCCACCCTACATTACAACTCCAATATTTTTATATTTTTGTTTGTATAGATACACAAATCACCTGCGATTTTGAGTGACTCCTCTACTATTGTTCGTGGGTCTAAATCTGTATGTCTATCTAACGCTCTAGCAGATGATATGGCATAGTTACCACCACTTCCTATAGAGGCTATCTTGCCATCTTCTGGCTCGACTACATCACCTGTACCAGATAGTATAAAGATATGCTCACGGTTAAGCACTATCATCATCGCTTCTAGTTGTCGCAGGTGTTTATCTTGTCTCCACATCTTTGAAAATCCGATGACGGATTTAAATAAATCACCCTTTTTCTCTGCTAAAATCCCCTCAAACATATCAAAGAGATTAAAGGCATCAGCTGTGCTTCCTGCAAATCCTGCCAAGACTTTACCATCGTGGAGAGTACGGATTTTGGTAGCATTACCTTTTAAGATGGTATCACCAAATGTTACTTGCCCATCACCACCGATAACGGCTCCATCCTCACCTTTGTATCCTAATATCGTTGTTGCATCAAACACTAGACACCTACTACTTCTATCTTGATAGTAGCGTGGATACCGTGACCTAATTTTGCATCCACCTCATGGATACCTGTAGATTTAAAAGCCTTTTTGAGGTTTATGTGCTTTTTATCTAGCTCTATATTTAGTTGAGCCAATATAGCAGATGATATATCACCATTTCCTACAGAACCTTGAATACCTACAGGTGCTATAGGTTTTTCTATCTTGATAGTAGTAGCCTCTAGTGTGATTTTCTCAGCCTCTAATCTTTCTAAATCCTCTTTGAGTTGTCTAGCCATATCCTCTTGTTCTTGTTTCCAGTTGGCTACTATCTCAGGTGTAGCTAGTTTTGCCAACCCTTTTCCTATTAAGAAGTTTTGACCATATCCATCTTTTACCTCTTTAATCTCACCTGTTTTCCCTAATGTCTTGACATCTTTTATCAATAATACTTTCATCATCAAATCCTTATAGTTGTTAAATTGGCAATATTTTATCTAAAATTTATTAATAGCGTTTTGATATTAATAAATTTACGCTATTATATTTTTATGAATTATACAATATCAAAAGAATTTACACCAATTATTGACGCTATCGAGATACACCTAGTGGGCAAAAGAGAGGCTATAGCTCTCTCTTTGGCTACCTTCTTTGCAGGAGGACATTTGCTTTTGGAAGATATTCCAGGAGTGGGTAAGACTACACTAGCTAAACATCTTTCACAAGTTTTGGGATTAGGATTTGGTAGAATACAGTTTACCTCTGATATGTTGCCCTCTGATATATTGGGAGTAAACTACTACAACTCCCAAAAGGGTGAGTTTATCTTCAAAAAAGGTCCTATATTTACATCATTTCTACTAGCTGATGAGATAAATCGCTCTATGCCAAAGACTCAATCTGCACTTCTCCAAGCGATGGAGGAGGGAGTCATTACTATGGATTCAAAAGCGTATAAACTACAAGAGCCTTTTTTTGTAATAGGTACTCAAAACCCTCATGAAGAGGTAGGAACATTCCCTCTACCCACATCACAACTAGACCGTTTTATGTCCTCTTTTGGGATAGGGTATCCTGATAAAGGCTCAGAACGAGAGGTACTCAAAGGAAATCAGAGAGTGATGAAAGCCCCCTCATCGGCACTACTAAGCCTAGAGCAGATAGAGGAGTACAAAAATAGAGCCTCTGTGGTGACTCTAAGTGATAATCTACTAGATTTCATCCAAGAGATTATCTCCTTTAGTCGTGATAGTGGAGTATTTGAGTATGGACTATCTACTAGAGGAGCTATATCTCTCATATCTATGATAAAGTCATGGGCTATGCTTCAAGGAAGAGATTATGCTACTGCTGATGATGTACAGATGATTACACCTATCATATCTACTCACCGTTTGAAATTTAGAGATGGTATCACAACCCAAACACGGATATATGATGAAATCTTTACTAAAATTCGTTCAGACATATAGAAAGGTATATCAACACGCCACTATCTTTAGTGCTGTTGTTGTTGTACTTCTGTTTGGATTTTTTTTACAAGCCTATATGCATGATTTTAATCTTGTATATATCACTCTATTTTTTGTATTCTCTCTAGCCTTTTCAGCAGGTCCTATTAGTGTATCTAATCTAATATTTCTCAAAAGTAGATATGTGCATCTAGGTAGAGTATTTGCTAATGAGCAGAGTAGTATATCTATAGAGATAGAGAACCAATCAAGCACACCCTCGTGGGCTATAAAGCTCTATCACGATGATGAGTCTGTAGAGATGATGCAGATAAAGGGTGACTCGTCTGTTATCGCAAAACTCCCATTTACTCCAACTAAGCGAGGAGTCTTTGTCCATGAGGGGTGTTATTTGGAGAGTAAATATCCTCTCTCTACTGCTAGATTGACTATACCTATAGGCGTATCTTATGAGGGTATAGCCTACCCTACTCCCAAAGGTAAATCTCTGCGTTCTTTTATATCAAATCAAGAGGATATATATGGAGAGGAGAGAGAGTTTGACGGGCTTATTGAGTATGATGGCTCTCAAAAGCTATCTCATATACACTGGGCATCTGTTGCCAAAGGTGATATATCAGTCAAGACATTTAGTAAAGAACAAGAAGTACCCAAACTTGTTTTTGATTTTTATAAAGCAGGAAAAGATGATGAGGCTAGACTCTCACAACTGACACTTTGGGTGTTGGAGTGTGAGAGATTAAACGCCCCCTTTACAATAAAAATGCCACACAAGGTGTTAAAATCCCCACAGGAAGATATAGATGTTATCCTTAGCCTCCTTGCAAAATATTAGACCAACTCCTCTACAGCTACTGGATATATCCTATATTATAGTCCTCTTGCCACTTCTGCTTATACTCAAAGTACCTATGTTGATATTTGCATTTATAGCACTTGCTCTTATCAAGATACACAAAAACCCTGCCAAGCCTATAGTGATTATGGGTGTTTTTATTTTGGGTGTTTTTGCTCTGTTTTTATCTCAATATGGAGCGTTTTCATTTCAAGGACTATCACGACTTAAACTATTTTTGGAACTTTTGGTATATATATTGGTTATTGTTGTATCTATGCAGAGGCTTACAAGAGTAGTAAACTTCTATCTACTTATATCTCCTATTTTGCTTTTGGCTCTATCGCTATTTTTCTTTCATGGTATGATGATGCTAATTTATGTGATATTTGAGATATTTTTTCTACTATGGATGATACTATCTCACCGTATGGGGAGTAACCTAGTAGATAGTTTCCGTGCTAGTATGGTGATGTTTATGTACTCTCTTCCGTGGGTGGTGGTACTCTTTATATTTTTCCCTCGTATCTCTTTTGAACACCCTAACTATGGATTTAGAGGTGAAGTGGTACGACATACAGGGCATGATGGTACTATGTTTTTGGATAATAAATCTCTATTAGTTCCCTCTAATCGTATAGTAATGGAGGTGGGATTTGAAGATGCCGTGCCTCCTATTGGTACTCTATACTTTAGAGGTAGTATATTATATATAGACAAAAAAGACCACTGGGAGCCGTTGCCATCATATATCAAGAGAGATAATCAATACTACTATAGTAATCAAGAACCAAAAATTAGCTATAAAGTGACACTATACCCTACCAATAAAAAGTGGCTGTATCTACTTGATATGCCATCTTTTGCAGTCAAAAAGGCTTCACTAGACAAAGACCTCATAAGCCAAGTCAAAAAAAATATAGATGAACCAATATACTATCAAGCCACCTCTAGTCTAAGTGACCACTACACTACTCAACTAGATAGATATATCTACAAAGTCACTACACAATTTGATACCAATAGTAATAGAAAAGCCTATAAAGAGGCGATAAAAATCAAAAATAGCACAAACGATAGTGAAAAGAGAGCCAAAGCTATCATAAAGCTATTTCAAGAGCAAAACTTAACATATAGTCTCAAAATAGGCTCACTTGATTTGAACAACTCCACAGATAGCTTTTTGTTTAAACAAAAGTATGGATATTGTGTACATTTTGCTTCATCATTTGTCACTATGGCTAGAATGGTAGGAATACCCTCAAGAGTAGTCACAGGGTACAAATCAGATAGAAGCAATAGCATAAACAACTACCTACCTGTAAGAGAGAAAGACGCACACGCTTGGGCAGAGCTATATATCAAAGGAGCGTGGAGAAGATATGAAGCCACATCAACAGCCTCTATCATAGAAGCCGATGAGAACACAGATACAAACCAAACTCAAACAGCCAAAAATCAAGAGAAGCTAAATCTATACCTAATGTATATCAAGTACAAAGTAGAGACTTGGATACTATATTATAGTAATATAAGACAGCTTCAACTACTCAAATATGCCAAAGAGAACCCACAGTTTGTGCTATTTTTTATACTATCTATTTTGGTATTAGTATTGGCTACATTTGTTATTATCTCATATTTCCGTCGTCCTATATGTGGAGATGTAGCACTATGTACAATACAGCCTCTACTAAAACATCTCAAAAAAATTGGATACAAAAGAGAGAGAGATGAGACACTACACCAATATCTACAAAGATATGCTGAGGATAATCCAAACAATAAATATATCTTGGAGATAGATAGATACTATGAGAAGATATATTATGGTGAGGATAAATCAAAAGAGTCGGTTCAAGCACTCAAGAGAGTTGTGAGAGAGGCTATAAATGCAAAAGATTAAAAAAATGCTAGATATTGAAGTAGCATCTCGCAATAGCTCGTTGGAGCTATCTTCGCACAAGCCTGACCCCTTGATGGTGGCATCTATTTATAAAGATGAGACTATAGCTCTTATTTGTGCTTTGTTTGCTTATGGTAATGCAGGGCTTATTGTTAAGTTTTTAAAGGGGCTTGATTTTGATTTACTGACTCAAAGTGATGAGATGATTAAAAGAGAACTTTCATCTAGCTACTATAGGTTTCAAAAGCCTGATGATGTGGTGGCTATATTTATAGCTCTCAAACGATTAAAAGAGGTAGATAGTATAGAGAGTATATTTTATGATGGATACAAAAGAGAGCATAATGTATTAGATGGATTGTGGAACTTTATAGATATACTCAAAACTCAATACACCCAAGATACACATGGATATAACTTTTTGATAGGTAGAGTACCCAAAAAGATAAACCAAGCAGGTACATACAAAAGATATATGATGTATCTAAGATGGATGGTACGCAAAGATGAGCTAGATATGGGACTATGGAGTAAGATAGATAAAAAAGACCTCCTAATGCCACTAGATACTCATACATTTGAGGTATCCAAACGACTAGGGCTACTACAACGAAAAAGCTACGATATGAGGGCGAGTATAGAGCTTACAGATACTCTCAAAGGATTTGACAAGAGTGACCCTATCAAATATGATTTTGCCATTTATCGTCTAGGACAAGAGAAATTGGCTTAGATATTAAGGTGCAAAAGGGTATAATCGCACCATATTTAACTTATAAGAGGATGTTTTAATGGAAGGTGTATTTACTTATTTAGGTGTGATTTTTAATCATCATGATAATCCACAACTGTTTTTTGTAGCCCATTTACTATTGGTAGCTATCGTTATATTAGTCATAGCAAAGATGGCTGTGAGCAACTTAAGAGCTGTACCAACAGGTAGTCAAAATGTTATGGAGGCTTACCTTGGTGGTGTTATTAGTATGGGGAGAGATGTTATAGGCGAAGAGTTGGCTCGTAAATATCTTCCACTTGTTGCTGCTGTGGGTATATTTATATTTGTATCCAATGTTATAGGTATTATCCCTGGGTTTGAGTCGCCTACATCAAATATAAATATCACTCTGCCTTTGGCTCTTTTGGTATTTTTCTACTACAACTATGAGGGTATTAGAGAAAATGGCTTCTTTAAATACTTCTCTCACTTCGCAGGACCGGTTAAGATATTAGCTCCATTGATGTTCCCTATTGAGATTGTATCTCACATCTCTAGAATTATATCTCTATCATTTAGGCTTTTTGGTAATATCAAAGGTGATGACCTGTTCTTATGGGTTCTTTTGATGCTTGTTCCTTTTATAGCACCACTTCCTGCATATCTGCTTCTTACATTCTCAGCACTTCTTCAGACATTTGTATTTATGATACTTATATATGTCTATCTAGCAGGTGCTGTAGCGATGGATGAAGACCACTAAGCATAGGATACGAGTATGAGATTACAGGGTATTTTTTTGAATTTTGTACTCAACTTTCTGATAGGTGTAGCATGGGGAGTTGTCTTTTTAGGAGCTTTTAGCTTCGGCTTCCCTCTCAACTATGAGAATATACCATTTACAGTTATCTCTATTGTAATTGGTATGGTTCCGGGGCTACTACTTGTAGTGCTACTAGAACACCTAATAACTAGCAAAGAGAAGTTTGCAGAGCTTAAAAAACAGACACTACTACTACAAAAATTACTCGATGAAAAAGAGAGTAAACTTCCATAAAAAAGCCATTTTAAAATAATCAAACTCATAAGGAAAACAACTATGTTTGAAACCGTTATAGGTCTTGAAGTCCATGTACAACTCAATACAAAAACCAAACTATTTTGCTCTTGCCCTACATCTTTTGCTCATCATCAAAATATGAACACTTGCCCCACTTGTCTAGCTCTTCCGGGGGCTTTGCCTGTAGTAAACAAAGAGGCAGCTATCAAGGCTATGAGACTAGGGTATGCTATCAATGCAAATGTAAACCACACCTCTTTATTTGATAGAAAGTCATATTTTTATCCAGATAGTCCCTCTGCTTATCAGATTACTCAACTTACCAAAGCTATCGTACAAAAGGGTGAGGTATTTATAGATTTAGAAGATGGCTCTACCAAACGGATAGGTATGACACAAGCTCACTTAGAGGCAGATGCAGGTAAAAATATGCATGAGGGTTCTATCTCTAAGGTAGATTTGAACCGTGCAGGTACGCCACTACTAGAGATTGTATCAGACCCTGATATGAGAAGCTCACAGGAGGCTGTAGCCTATCTTAAGAAGCTTCACTCTACTGTGAGGTATCTTGATATATCTGATGCCAATATGCAAGAGGGCTCGTTTCGTTGTGATGTCAATGTATCTATTCGTCCCAAAGGTCAAAAAGAGTTTGGTACAAGAGTAGAGATAAAAAATATCAACTCATTTAAGTTTGTAGCAGATGCTATAGCCTATGAAGTACAAAGACAAACAGAAGCCTATGAAGATGGCGTATATGAGGATGAAGTATATCAAGAGACTAGACTCTGGAGTGTGGCTGAGGGTGTGACAAAGTCTATGAGAGGCAAAGAGGAGGCTGCTGATTATCGCTATTTTCCAGACCCTGATTTGCGTCCTTTGATAGTCACAGATGAGATGATAAATGAAGCCAAAATTATGCCAGAACTTCCAGATGCCAAAGTGAGTAGATATGTGAGTGAGTTGGGTATCAAAAAAGCTGATGCACTTGTAATAGTCTCAAACAAAGAGATGGCATACTACTTTGAAGATATGTTATCTGAGGGTGCTGTAGCCAAGAGTGCTGTTACTTGGCTAACTTCAGAGCTATTGGGACGACTCAATAAAACCTCTATATCTATAGAGAACTCTCCTGTAGATGCTTCAACTCTAGGTAAATTAGTAGCCAAAATATCAGATAACAGTATATCGGGGAAAGGTGCTAAAGATATACTAGACTATATGATGGAAAATGATAGTCGTGATATAGATGCACTTATAGATGAGCTAGGGTTAGCACAAGTTAGTGATGATGGAGCTATATTGGCTATTATTGATGAGATACTAGCTAACAATAGCGATAAAGTAGAGCAGTACCGAGGTGGCAAAGATAAACTCTTTGGTTTCTTTGTGGGGCAAACTATGAAAGCTAGTAAAGGTTCAGCCAATCCCAATAAAGTAAATGAGCTACTAAAACAGAGACTCTCATAGTAGTATAAAGCTTTATGATGAAACCATTCTGTAAAGCTCTATTAGAAGACTCTACTAGCCCTTATAAACGCTATTTTGATAGCTTTATGATAGGGCTTATTATACTATCTACTGCTCTTCTTATTATGGATAAGAGTGGTAAAATCCCATCGTGGTTATATGAGTTTGATTTCTACTTTGTGACATATCTATTTGCTATTGAGTATCTTTTGAGGCTATGGATATATGATGATGGATTAGATAACAATACTCTCTTATCCAAGATAAAACTCAAACTCAAATATATAATATCTCTCCCTGCTATCATCGACTTCATAGCGATATTCCCTCAATTTAGAATAATAAGACTTCTCAAGCTCTATCGCTATATGAGTGGAGCATCTAGCCTCTTTGAGGCACTTACCAAGAAGCGATTTGAGTTTATATTTTTGGGTTATATGTTAATAGGTGTTACCTTTACTGTGGGTTCGATATTCTATCTGTTAGAGTTTGGTATCAATAATGAGATAAACTCCTATCTTGATGCTATATATTGGGCATTTGTCACCATCTCAACTGTAGGTTATGGAGATATAGTACCTACTACACAGATGGGTAAAGCCGTATCTATATTTAGTATCATTGTAGGTGTGGGTATGATATCTTTTGCTACATCTGTGATGGTATCAGCATTCTCAGAGAGATTTAGTCAGCTTCGCAATCAAGATAGTATAAATCACCTATATAAGATGAAAAATATAGTCATCATAAATGGTTATGGTCACTTAGCTCAAACAATCATAAAGAAGCTAAAGGCAAAAGGTGGCTACACTCCTATAATAATAGAGAAGAGAAAAGATATAGCCAAACTAGCACTTCAAGATGGCTACAAAGTAATAGAAGCAGATGGCTCTAGTGCTAGGATTATCAAGATAATATACAAAAAGAGAAACCATATAGTAGCTATGCTAACACTAAAAAGCTCCGATATAGACAATATCTACTTTATACTAAACGCAAAAAGTGTATATAGCGACTCCATTGTATATGCTAGAATGAACCAAAATGCACTAAACCCACAATATCTAGGTACAAAAGTAGATGGATTGGTAGAGCCACATAGTGTAGTAAACCAAAGGGCATCAGACTATCTCAAAAAACACTCACAAGAGCAGAACAAGAGTATATTGTTTTTTGGATATACACACAAGAGTAGTATGATATGCAAAGAGCTTCATAGCACAGGGGTAGATATACTCATCTATGAGATAGATGATACAAGATACGATAGTGCATTAAACGATGGATTTGGAGATATAACCCTAATAGAAAAAACCCATAGCCACGCTCCAGATATAAACAACCACATAGCTGTGTGTGGTATGAATGAGGAGGAGTTGAATGTATATTATGCTATCACACTAAGAGCCAATGGGTTTGAGGGTGATATAGTAGCACTATCAGATACCAAAGAGGACAACCGAAAGCTAATATTAGCAGGGGTAAACAAGATATTTGATATGTATGAAGAGAGTGCTTCTCAATTTGTGGATATGATAGAGCAATAGTTCTCCTAAGATTTAGGTAATAAAGCACAAATAGGATAAAATAGCACTACTAATCCAAATTGTAAAGTATTATATGAAAATTGAAACAAAAACGGCACATTTTAGCTCTCCTTTATATCTTGAAAGTGGGCGTATATTAGAGCCATATCAGATTAGGTATGAGACTTATGGGACTCTCAACGAGGATAAGTCCAATGTGATTTTAATCTGTCACGCACTTAGTGGCTCTCACCACGCAGCAGGAGTTTATGAGGGTGATAGAAAAGCAGGTTGGTGGGATGGACTTATAGGCGATGGCAAAGCTATAGATACTAGTAGATACTTCGTAATCTCTACCAATGTAATAGGCTCTTGTTTTGGCTCAACAGGACCTCTTAGCAACAACTACCCTAGTGAAAATCCATATAGACTCAAATTCCCAGTAGTCACTATCAAAGATATGGTAAGAGCTCAAATCCAACTACTCTCAAAGCTAGGGATATATCACCTCAAAGCGATTATAGGTGGCTCTATGGGTGGAATGCAATCATTACAATTTGCTATTGATTATCCCAATTTGGCTGATGAGATTATCTCTCTAGCTTCTACTTATGCTACTAGACCATGGACTATAGCGTTCAATAAAGTAGCCGTAGAGGCGATACGAAGAGACCCTAGATTTAAGCATGGGTATTATGAGAAAGATACATTCAAAGAGGATGGTTGTGATGGATTAGCAATTGGACGCATAGCAGGACATATCTCCTATCTATCACCTGATTCGATGGATAGTAAATTTGGACGAAACTATGTAAACAATGATGGACTATTTGAGCTATTTGGCAGATATGAGGTCGAGAGATATATGGAGTACAATACAGATAACTTCTCACGCATATTTGACCCACTCTCATATCTATATATAGTTAAAGCTATCAATACCTTTAACCTTAGCCGTGGATATGACTCACTCCATGATGCTATATCAAGGATAAAAGCTAGAGTGCATCTGATTAGTTTCGCATCTGATTATCTATTTTTTCCATCAGAGATGGAGCATATAGCCAAAATGATGAAACGAAACAATCAACCACACACATACCTAGAGGTAGATAGTAACTACGGTCATGATGCCTTTTTGGTGGAGTTAGATAAATTTGAAGATAATATAAGAGAGGTACTAAAGTGACAAAAACAACATTTGAAGAGAAGTTGGCACACTCCAACGCACTACTAGAGAGACTAAGAACTCCTGATATGAGCCTAGAAGAGTCTGTCAAGATTTATGAAGAGGGTCTTAGTAGCATCAAAGAAGCTCAAAAACTCATAGAAGAAGCAGAGATAAAAATCAAAACTATAGAGCAAAATAGTCAAATAGTGGAGGATAAGTAATGCCTCAATTGGTAGTAGGTGCTTTGCAACTTCCAACACTTGGGATGAATGCTACAAGATTAGATTTCTATCTCAAACAGGCTTCACAAAGAGGTGTGGATGTGATGCTTTTGGGTGAGTATGTACTCAATCACTTCTTCAAAGAGTTTGCTACAATGTCACCAAATATGGTAAAAGAGCAGACACGCAAACATCTCGAACTACTAAAGAGACTATCTATACAGTATGGCGTAATATTTATAGCACCCATAATCATAACCAAAAAAGATGGATACTACAAAAATATAGCCAAAATCACCCCAAAAAGTACAAGATATTATCAACAGCAGATACTACTCCCATACACTCATTGGGATGAAAAAGAGTTTTTTGCCAACCCAATAGCCCCACTAAGAGAGCCGATGATGTTTAATATAAAGGGCTTTAGGGTTATGGTAATGGGAGGGTTTGAGCTACACTTTGACTACTTTTGGCAAAAGGCTACACAGAAGAAGATAGATTTAGTATTAGTCCCTACAGCCTCTACATTTGGTTCACACAATCGCTGGAGAGAGATAATCAAAACCAAAGCATTTCTCCATGGATGTTATATACTAAGAGCCAATAGATTGGGCGAATATGTAGATAATGAGATAAAATGGAAATTTTATGGAGATACGATGCTAATCACTCCATCAGGAGAAGTTGAGATGATGTTAGAAGACAAAGAGTCAATGCTAATAGAGATGATAGACAAAGAGGAGGTCTTAGAGCATCGCAAAAGATGGGGATTTGAGAAAGAGCTTAGGATTAGAGAAGTTTTATAGCTGGGATATATAATTATCTATATAGTTGGTATCTCCTCTTTTGAGGGCTTTTCTTGTCTCTTTTAGTAGCTCTTTATTGCCTATTGACTCTATTAGTTCTCTCTCTTTTTTGCTATGTAGATTTTCTCTAAAGCAAAATATAAGAGCTAGTAACTTCTCATTACACTTAGGATATATTCCATCTTGAAGATATATATCTTTGTTGTAGTCTATAGGTGCGTGATAAGAGATTTGATGAAGTAGATACTCGAAGTTGTTGTTATACTCTCCATAGTAGTAGTACCTAGATAGCATAGCTTTGATATGCTCTGACTCTATTAATATATCTATTTTCTCTTTGAGAAGTATATCTATAGTGTATCTCACCATTATCTTGTAGTGTGCGTGTTTTACACTTTTATAAAATACCACTCCATCCCAAATACCTGTACCAACAGCAGCAAGATATGGGATATATATACGCAAAGAGGAGCGAGTGAGTAGCTTTTTGGCTATAAACTTCAACAAAAAGTTACTCAAAATAACTTTGAGTTTATATACAATAGAAAAAGTAGCAATATCAAAATTATTTAGTTCATGATGATTGATATTGTGTTGGCTTTTGTGGTGTTCGGGTAGCTCCATAACAGTCCTAGAGAATAGTGCCAAAAACTCCTCTTGGGTTAGATGAATACTATCTATCTCTTTGATATATTGAAGATGAAATATATAGTAGGCGATACTATAAAAGCCCAATATAAAAAGTAGATAAAACTCCACAAGAACTAATAGTGTAAATATGACTATATAGTAAACTATATACTTATACTCTATCTCTTTGGTATCAAAAACTCTCCACTCAACTTCAAACCAAATGATAGGCACAGTAGAGAAAAAACCTATCAAAAAAGCCAAAATACTAAGCTTTATAATATAAGATGAGCCAAAAAGAG
>Ga0193962_1000884_pt1 | contig 14030 bp, 12 predicted proteins | sample FB_5_MG_FD_140335 | JGI IMG/M metagenome (GOLD analysis project Ga0193962, IMG submission 140335) | Microbial mat bacterial communities from the Broadkill River, Lewes, Delaware, United States - FB_5_MG | ecosystem: Environmental > Aquatic > Freshwater > River > Microbial mats | place: USA...
CTGATAAAATTCAACCAAAAACCGTAAAAAATCACGAGCCTTGTCTTGAGGCACCGAACGAAAATGCACTTTGCCTGATAGCCCTCTATAAACAGTAGTACAGGGCTGATCTGAGGCGGAGATACACAATGCTAAATGTTCGACCCAAGTCCCCAAGCGATCCTTTGCATTCACCTGAGCAGGACGAAAACGCAGCATATGAGCCGGAAAACAGCGATCTAACCAACCTTGCAATTGCAACGGACCAAAACTAGCCTGAACTTCAATTTTTGCTGCCTCGCCTTCGCACATAGGTAAAATTTTATGGGCTAACTCTTCACAATCATTTCGTATTTTTCGAAGCAACATCGATCCTGTTTTAGCCACCGGCAACGTCCCTTCAGCCAAAACAGTTCTATCCAACTCATCAAGATTATTACCTGCTAAAGCCGCATCCAAGTAGCGCTGTTTAATGAGATAAGCGTCGAGTCCTCCAAGCGTAAAGGGCTCTTCATCCTGCGCCTCAATCTCATGGTTAGAAAAGAACACCTTAAGACGTTGATTAAAAAAGCTACGGCACGGATTTTTAAGAAAACTAAGTAAAGCGCTTAACTCTAACTGCTCTGTTAGGTCTTCTGTCAGTGACGAAGAGAAAAACTCTGAAGGCTCTCTACTCTCAGCTTCCGCCGCCGGAACCCACTCACTGGCGTAACTAAATAATTGAGGATCAGTATTGAAATAGAGCGGGCTAAAAGCCACCAACGGGTGTTGAGTCACCAATGCTGCCCGTAAATTCTCGCCACTCTCACTATGGGATAACAGTTCATCTCCCTGATATACGTAGCCTTGCTCTACATAATCAAGCAATTCACTCACTAAGACCGAAGGTATTTTTTCATTATTATCTTTAATGGAGCGTCCAATATAACTGACATATAAACAGTTCTGGGCGGAAAGTAATGCTTCCAAAAAAAGATAACGGTCATCATCTCGGCGAGATCGATCCCCCTTACGCGGATAGTCGGTCATCAGATCAAAACCGACTGGGGGAATACTGCGAGGGTATGCCGCATCATTCATACCTAACAAGCAAACAACGGAGAAAGGGATGGAACGCATCGGCATCAAAGTACAAAAGTTAATCGAACCCACCATAAAGCGTTGCGATGAACGCTGCTGATTGATGCCATTGATCAGATAATCCGCCACAATAGATGCAGCAAGGGGCTGATTATAGTGAGCATCTGATAGCTGTTGCTGTAAACCTTGTAATGTTTGACGAATAGCATTGAGCGGTACTTCATCCTGTTCATCTGCCAAATAGACAGATGTCAGCATGTTATTGATTATCTCTATCCACGCTTCCAATGAGTGCGGCTGGCTGAAACTATTTTTTATCTCGTCCAGCACATCAATAAAGTCCGCCAAATAACCTAAAAGCTCTGCCTCTAAACCTTCTATCTCGATATAGGGAGCGACACTGTGCCAAAAATCGACTTCCTCGCCTAAAGCATAACCCGCCAACATACGGCGTAAACCGAATCGCCAACTATTCTGTTCAAACAACGGAAGCTCCCATAAGCTTCGTTGCTGTGAGTCCATTCCCCAACGGATGTTTACTTGATCAACCCAATACCTCAGTGTCTTAAAGCCCGCATCATCCAATCCAAAACGTCTCATAATGGCTGGTACCTCTAATAAGGTCAGCACATCTGAAACGGTGAAACGACTGGAATCGAGTTTGATCAATTTTTCAAAACTGAGAAGAAGTGGGTTTTCCTGACGACTGCTACGATCGGAGATCGAATAGGGAATAAAGCGATCCTTTGGCACATTTGAGAAGACCGCATCAATATAGGGAGCATAGGCTGCTACGTCTGGCATCATGATAATGACATCACGAGGTTTTAAATCTGGAGAGCGTTCAAACAGCGCTAACAGCTGATCGTGCAGCACTTCAACTTCACGTAATGCACTATGGCAGCTATGTATAACAAGAGAGTTATCTACCCTTTCTAAGCATTGTTTATGCTGACTTGTTTCAGGGTCTGATGGGAAACCGGTTGGATTTTCTAAATCGAGAATATCTTGTTGGATATTACTCAACAAACTGTGCCGCTCTGGATCAGCAAAGGCATCAATTTCTTCATTGACCGAATCCTGCAACTGGTAAAGGTAATCTCGGCCTAATTTACCCATTGAAGCAAGTAGCGGGTTTCCCTCGGCGTAATCTGCATAATCTAGTTCTGGCTTACTAAGCCAACGGCGATTGAGCCGCGCTATCTGCGAGGCATCAATAATATCCCCCCAATAGTAACGACATGGATTAGTGACCATCAAATGGACATCGATACGCTCACCCAGCGCTTGTAGCGCCTGAACATAATTTTGCGGCAAAGCCGAAATACCAAAAACAAAAAGCCTAATAGGTAACACATTATTTGAAGGGGCGTGCTCAAGCGCCTCAACAAACGAGCTAAACATATTCGCTCGATGCCAATGAGACTGATTCACTGATTCCGTATAATCTTTGAGCGCTCGCCATAAGATAGGTTGCCAACGGTGGCGCTCCGCCGCTAAATGACCTCCTTTTTCCCAATCAGCGATCCAATCAGGTCGATAAACTAAATACTGATCAAAAATATCCGCTATTTTATGGCTAAGCTGATACAAACGATAATGATCGTCGTCTTCAATCAAATAGTGTCGTAAAGACGCAAAATCATCATTATCCAAAAGGTCGGGTAACAAGCGCATCAATTTCCACCCCATCGCCTCTTTATTAAAGGCAGATCGGTCAGGAACATCTTCCAATACATCCGAAAAACATCGCCATAAAAATGAAGCAGGCAAAGGGAAATCAACCGATGCAGCAATTCCGGAAGAGGCAGCGAGTTCAAGTTTGAGCCACTGGGCCATACCCGGGCTTTGAACTAATATTTGTTCGGCTTGAAAAGGGTCTGCTATGGGATCTCGGCGAATTAACTCAACCAAAATATCCTTTAGCACTAATAGCGAATTGGAATGATAAACCTGAAACATCCGTTTCCTGATTCAGTAAGTGTTCAGAATAAAAATGGGAATCTATACTGTACTTAACTCCCTTTTCTTTGTCAGGAAAAATCGTACTGGAAACCTTATAACATCCAGAAGATATTATGACATAACAGGTGGATCTCATGGGAAAAAGAAGAGCGCATCAAATTCAATGCATCGAAGTTATCAACTTCACGGAAGAAAACCACCTGCCGGATGAACAAGAAGCAGAAGAGATACTCGATTCAAAAAATAGGTCTCGCGTATTAAAGCGATCAAAAAGAAAAGGGGCCGTTTGCAAAGTACAGCAAACCATTAGGTAAACCGCGCGTATCAACTAGAGGTAGGATCTTTTGTGTCGTCATTCTCAGGCGCAGGCAAACTTCCAAAGCCCTCCTTTTCACTCCAATAATCGCGGCCTTGCTCAACCCGAACTACACCTTTAAAGCGCTGTTTTAGATATTCCACCGCATCAGGAAGTGTGTCGATGTCGCATAGAATTACGCCACCACGTTCATTGTCTGTAGAAAAAAGATAACTCTTCATCATGCCTCCAATCCAGGAGGTGAATCATTACATAGAGTCGAAGAAGGTTAAAGCGCTATGATACAGTTTTTACCCTGTTTTTTAGCTTTATAAAGCGCAGTATCCGCCCGAGTCATTAGACTTTGAACGTTATCACCCGTAACAAATGTAGTAACACCAATACTTACACTGGATTGGAGCTTCTCACCGCTTGGCAAAATAAATTGATAGTTTTCAAGACTTTCTCTGACACGTTCAGCAACAATAACTGCGCCATCAATATCTGTTGATGGTAATAAGATCGCAAATTCTTCACCACCATAACGATAACCACTATCCAGGGTCCGTAACGAAGAACGTACTAACGAACCAAACGTTTCCAGTACTTTATCCCCCATTAAGTGACCATACGTATCGTTTAACTTTTTAAAATCATCTAAATCAAAAAAGCAAAGTGTAAAGGCATGATGATAGCGGCGAGCTGTTTCAAGTGCGTCTTCTAACTGATCATAGAAATGCCTAGAGTTATGCAGACGTGTCAAACTATCCGTGATACTTAACTCTTTATAAACTCGCTCACGCTCTAACAACTCAAATTCAGCTGTTTTACGTGCGCTAATATTTTCCAATGTTTCGATAGAACCGACTAATTCGCCGTTCACATCCATAATGCCGGCTGCCGTAAAATGTAACCATTCACCTTCAGCTCCACACTCAGGAAAAAAATCTTCTCCCTCGTACGCATCCTCAATAAGCTCAGAGCGATTACATTTATTGGTGTAGTAATGCTTTACATCTTCGTCATTACCCCCTTCTAGAATCAAATCAGCTAGACAGGGTCTCGGCGATGCATAAAAGGGCTTCCAATGATTACGGGTCCCGATCATATCTTCACGGCTATACCCGCTTAACTTTTCTATCGCCGAGTTCCAATGCAAGATCACATGGTCTTTGTTTAGGACGAAAGTGGGTAAAGCAATCCGGTCAAATACTTGGAGCAACATGGATTGATCATCAGAATTGGTTATAGCGAGGGGACGAGCAGCTGAATTTCCATCAACCATCGTTAACGTTGGTGCACTAGACACAGGGACAACTTTCGAAATCATAGTAACTTACAGCACCTGCAACAGATCGATTAAAAGTAACAATTTCAAACAAGCGAAAACGATAACCGAATTAACAGACGAACCGGTCTACCCTTACAACAACGCCAATAAACATGATTAACTGTAGTCTATTATCCAATAATTTAAAGGGATATTAGTTAATCCTAGTCAAACATTTTAACAATTGTTCAAAAATTATTCTTTTAGACTTATTACGCAGTTGCAAAAACCCAAGCTACTAATATACATAATGAGTTTCTAATCTGAATAATTCTCAGAAACCTATTTCCAAAAAACGACAGGATCGCAGCTATCCACAAATTGCCCCTGAGAGAAACAAACCACCTGCCCTGGAGAGATAGCATTAGGAGAATCCAATAATGATTGATGAGCAACAATCACTACACTTGCCTCCCTCTCGGCCTTAATAGACAAAGGAAGAGCTCCATTTAGCTGAATATCTGTGCCTTGATAAGCGTTATATGCCAAAGGAGCGATAGCACCCTCAAGAGAAGAATAAGCAAACATAAACTCACCATCCCAATGAATAAAGTTATGGGGGCCAAGCTTATCTAACCTACCAGCATAATCAGCCACTAACGCAAGGCGCATCTCAGCATCGGGTCGACCCTCACCCCATAATTTTCGCATGCGTTCCTGCATTAAACAGAACGCTCTTTCTTGATCGGTACAGCTAACAGGCCATTGATCACCAACTGGAAAGCGATCGTTATCATAGATACCGTCTAATTCACCTTCCATGAGGAAAAGGCACGGATTCCCCCGCTGTGGACGGGAAAATGGCTGGATATCAACGGCTTCAACAGGTTCTTCTTGGTAAAGGCTAACGCCCCATATCTCCGATCTCTTTCCAGAGAAAACATGGCCTTTGGAATGCACCGCAATTAACGACTGCACCTCTTTACTGCCTAACGCAGTGTATCGCTGCGCGTTCATTTCACAAACCGCGCTTATTCCGATAGCCGCATAATCAATAGGCCCTTCGATAGAAACTTCGATCGGTGCAGAGCTAAGAATTGTCAAAAACCGCGGAGAAGCCTGCATAATCTATGATGTCACCATGCTCGTTTTTTTATGAGAATCGATGCGTCCGATAAAAAAGATCACTGCCAATGCCCACAGCACCAACGGTAAAACAATCCAATTCATCGCCTGCCAGCCTAAAGTGGCTTCTAGCCAGCCAGAAGATAACGCAGAGAGCGTCACCATACTGAAAACGATAAACTCATTGGCCGCCTGAGACTTAGCCTTCTCCGCTGGAAGATAAGTCGAGGTTAATAACTGTGTCGCACTGATAAACATAAAATTCCACCCGACGCCCAGCAATAACAGTGCCGTCCAAAAGTGCCATTCACTCACACCCATTAAGTTTATGCCAATACATCCCAACATGAACACAGCACCGGCATACATCATAGGATAAATACCAAAACGATTGATCAGACTACCGGTGAAAAACGAGGGTGCAAACATACCCAGCACATGCCATTCGATAACATTCGCTGCTTGCGAAAAGCTAAAACCACAACGCGCCATCGCAAGCGGAGTCGCAGTCATCAAAAGATTCATCACCACATAACTGACCATAGCCACAACCACGGCAATTATAAAAACAGGTTGTGAAATAATACGTGTTAACGGGCGTTGTTCAGCCTCAATATCATCAATTTTTTCATGAGGTATATGTGTAAAAAAGAGCATAATTAATGCGATAGTGTACAAGCAGAGCAAACCTAAAAAAGCACCACCAAACTCAGAGCTTTTCAATAGATCTTGACTAAAAATTGCAAGTTGAGGGCCGATCACAGCCGCAATAACGCCCCCCGCCATAACAAAGGATATCGCCTTACTTTTTGATTCGGGAGGACAAACTTCGACCGCCGCAAAACGGTACAACGTGCCAAATCCTATCCCGATACCTAATAAAAATGTACCCATGGAAAATAGATAAAATGCACCGGCATTTAGCGCTAAGATACACACTATTGCGCCTGCAATGCCGACGCTGTTGCCTAAGTAAAATCCATTTTTTCGTCCGATTTTTCGCATAATCAATGAAGCCGGAATTGTCGCAATCATTAAACCAATGAACTGCGTCGCTACCGGAAAAGTCGTCAATGTTGGGCTCGCAGCTAAGCTTTGACCAATCAATGCAACAACAGAAACCAGCAAAATATTCCCAGTGGTCAAAAGCGCCTGACAACCAGAAAGTAGAAAAACATTTTTGTTCATTGTGCTTTCTCCTGTTGCACACCACCCATAGAGCGTCCAAATCTAGCCTTGTATTCGCTGGGATTAACGCCTAAGCGCCGTATAAAAATACGTCGTAAATTATCTGTAGATACCAAGCCGCACTGTTCTGCTACTCTCTGCAAATTCATTGTGCCTTCACAGATAAGCTGCTGAGCGAGGTTTAAGCGACTATTTTCAATGTAAGCTGCTGGAGAGTTCTCACCACTTTCTTTAAATAACCGAAACAGATGGCGTTCACTTACGCAGCAATAATCAGACACCCTCTCAAGTGACAGGTTTTCTGATAAATTTTTCTGAATAAAGGACTGTGCTTTGGCCACGACACCGGTTGCCTCATTTTGCGCCTCGAGTTGATGACTAAATTGAGCCTGACCACCCGGGCGTTTCACAAAGACCACCAGCTCTCTCGCGACATCCATTGTAATGGCATGACCAAAATCCTCTTCAACAAGCGCTAAAGCCAGATCGATCCCTGAAGTAACACCGGCAGAGGTATAAAGATTGCCCTCTTTTAACCATATCGCATCCGCTTCAACATCTATACCGTCATAGTCACTTGCCAAACGCGAGCAAGCCTTCCAGTGAGTGACTGCGCGCTTTCCCTGAAGTAGTCCAGCTTCAGCCAAGAGAAAAGCACCACTACATACCGATGCAATACGCTCTACTTTGGTTGATATATGATCGATCCAACTGATTAAGGATTGATTTTTCAGGAGAGGGAAAACACCACGCCCACCAGAAAGAAGCAGCGTATCGGCACTGTGAAGATCGGTATAAGCGATATCGGGTAAGATTTTAATCCCCGAATTAGTTTCGATCGGATCTACATCTAAACCCACAATTTGAAGCTGATAGGCTTGATAACCTAATGCCCTATTGGCCGATGAGAAAACCTGTAAGGGACCTGTCAGATCTAAAACCTGACAGTGATGAAAACCCAGTGCTGCAATTTTTTTCATAGCCGCCCCTCAAGGGATACTGAATATATCGACCAGTATCTCTCAAGGGCCAAATGTCCTCAATGACTATTATCCGTCATTTTCGGACACCCGTCTAAACTAAGACACAGACAGCACATCAATTTTTTCAGGATCAAAACTTTGCACTGCATTAGCGGGATCCGCAGGAGTCTCTGCACGCATGGTAGATTCACTGCCAGGTACGATGCCATGCGCATAACCTTGTTGCAGGCCTTTAAAATCAAACAACTCTGTGTCTGCAAGATGGGAAGGCACAACGTGCTGCAAAGATCGAAACATTGTTTCAATACGACCGGGGAAATTTTTATCCCACGTTTGCAACATCTCTTTGATCACCTGACGCTGAAGATTCTCCTGTGAACCACACAAGTTACACGGGATGATAGGAAAGCCTTTTAGCTCAGCAAACGCTTCAATATCTTTCTCACGAGCATAGGCTAATGGTCTGATAACCGTGTTTTTGCCATCATCAGATACAAGCTTTGGCGGCATCGACTTCAGCTTCCCGCCGTAAAACATATTCAAAAACAGTGTTTCGAGAATATCATCACGATGATGGCCTAAAGCAATTTTGGTAGCGCCAATCTCTTCTGCAAAACCGTATAGCGAACCGCGACGTAAACGCGAACACAAAGCACAAGTGGTCTTACCTTCGGGTACAACCTCTTTAACAATAGAGTATGTATCGCGCTCTAATATATGAAAAGGTACGCCGATTGATTCTAAATATTTAGGTAAAATATCTTCGGGAAAACCCGGTTGCTTTTGATCCAAATTAACCGCAACTAACTCAAAATTAACAGGCGCGCTACGCTGAAGATTCATTAAGATATCGAGCATCGCATATGAATCCTTCCCCCCCGAGAGACAGACCATGACTTTGTCTCCCTCTTCGATCATATTAAAATCCTCGATCGCCTTCCCCATCTCCCTGCGTAATCTTTTTTGCAGTTTGTTCTGACGGATTCTTAGCTTTTTCTGTTCTGCCGCATCGAGTTCAGCTGCAGTTGGATTTTGTGATTCAGGGGTACTATTCTGGGTCATTTCGGGCACGGCCATAGGCTATCGGTAATTAAGGTGCCGAATTATACATCAACCGCTGAAGTGATACACTTTAAGGTAATTTTCGATCATCACGGCAAAGGATATTTCAGGATGAATAACCGAGTATCAAAATTAGCAACGGCATGTTTCAGCGTAGCGCTCATGCTCTTAAGTACTCTGACGACAGCCTCTCCTGTTTTAAAGCTATCTTTAACTGGAAGCTTTGAAGATAACTACAACCACGTCAGCGAAGCTTTAGAGCAAAACCGCTTTTACGTTATTTTTGAGCCCAATATTGGGAATTCGCTTTCAAACTTTAAAGAGCGTTGGGGTGATGAATATAATCAGAATGGCTATGACGAGATACGCAGCTTAGTGTTCTGCAACCCATGGTATGTAAACCAAGTGATAAACAAAGACCCTGAAATGGCTGCTTTGTGCCCTCTTTCTGTTACTTTGCTCCACAAAGGCAACCAAACAGAGGTGATGTTTCTTCGCCCAAGTACACTAAAACCTGAAAGTCCTGCGCAGGAAATTCTTATTGAACTTGAAAATGACATAACCAAAGCGCTTAAACAAGCTCAACGTACTGACATTACCAAGTAAGGCATTCACTTTTGAGTTCAGCCAGTTAAACAAGGTTAATCTCTTTCGATCCAATTGATCTCACTGGCTGTTCTTTCCCCCACAATCACATCCAACAACGTCTCAGGCATAACAGAGCGGTGTTGATCCATAGGAATTCGTCCCCCCATTATCTCTGCTCGGCTTTGCGGAAATAAAGGAACGTTACTAGGCTCAGCATAACCGTCGGGCCACTGCGGTTGGTTGGTACCTAAATCATATTTATCACTAGCCCCTAAGGTATGTAGCACTTCATGGGCTATCACGAAATCGTTCTGCGCTTGATAATCAATACTGGCAAAGCCATTTACAACACCAATCATACCCTTCTGCAGACCCAATGAATGCTCTAGCACTTGTCTGTTCTTCACTGAAAATAAACGCAAATAGACTTTTATATCGGGAACCGGGCCGTCCCAATTATCATTACCCCAAGCCCAATAGCGTAGTTTCAGACTCCACAACACACTATCTAGAATACTTGCATTTTCAGGCGATTTTGGAGGATCTCCTTCTAGGGGCGGTGCCAGATAAACCTCAAATGGACGATCTAAAGCGATACCATAGCGCTTAGCTTCGCGAGACATGAACACTTCAATATCATCAAAATGATCTTTTTCCAGTGCATCAATATATAGCTGAGTGTCGCTGCGGTTATCAGCATTGATGGGATAAACAACCAGCCATAAAGGCTCTTGCCAATCCGTTGTTCTTACCTTAGATAGCCAACTATTCAAAGCCACCACAATGAGAACAGTGATCAAGACAACTAACCTAAGCTTCCCCCATAGACTACGTTGCGCCATCTCCCTATCTCCCAACCAGACTGCTTGAACGTTAAAAAATACCCACGATTAATAGATAACGAACAGCTTTACCTAAAGTAAGCATTAACATACTTAAGAGAAAACGCGTTTTTAGCCAACCAGCCATCAAACACAACGGATCACCAATAATAGGCACCCATGACAAGATCAATGCGAAGGCGCCATATTGCTCTATCCAGCGTTTAGCTTGCTGCTGGCGAGGCTTAGTAAAGGATCTGAGGGGAAAATAGTGAGCGATCCCCCAGCCCATTAAAAACGTCACCATGCCACCAAGAACATTACCTGCTGTTACTGCAAGCCACAAACTCTCTACACTGTGTACATTTTCGGTAAGTTGCCATGCTAACAGTACTTCAGACCCGCCCGGTAGCAATGTCGCTGAAATAAAACCACTAATAAAAAGCGCCGTTAAGCTAAGTTCTTCAGCCACAACTTAAGCCATCCCAAGGCTCAAAAGCATGATACGAAGAATCATAGAGCCTCCATTCCTGCTTTTATACACCGCAAAACACCCATCTCATAGGTGCCTGCCAATGCATCGTAAACGGGTTTTAGAGCCTGACCGAATTCAGTCTGGCAATCCAGCATCACTTGCTCAATATTTTTAAATTCGTTATCGGGCAGCTCTACAACATCGCGAACAGATAACTCACCTTTAAGGATTGATTGAGCTAAATGAGCATATATGGCATTCACCGATAGATGCTGTTGCCGTGATACTTGATCTACTGTCATCCCGGCCTTATAGAGCAACACGGACTCTTGCGCCTGTGTCGCCACTTCATCCTTAGCACTGCTTTCGTGTGCCTCAATAGCCGCAATAAACTCAGCGCCGTATAGATCTAACTTCCTCTCCCCAACACCATTAAGGCGCCGGAACTGATCCGACGTTTGTGGGCGGTACATCACCATTTCCATCAACGTCGCATCATGGAAAATGACATAAGGTGGCACATCCTGCTCATCAGATAATCGCTTACGAACCGCTTTGAGATCATTCCAAAGAGCGTAATCTTCCGCTTCCAACTTGCTTTGCGGCACCTGGTTTTTACGATAAGGCGTATGCTGACGTTGATCTTTACGTAGCTGAATGGTTTCCTCGCCTTTTAGGAGAGGACGACAACGATCATTTAAGTGCAACACGCCGTGCTGATCGACATTAACACCTAACAAACCGCGAGCGACAAGCTGCCTGAAGACAGAACGCCACTGGTTTTTATCGAGGTCTTTACCTATACCCCAAGTCGATAATTTATGATGCTGAAAACGATCTGTTTTCTCGTTAGGTTTACCTAATAAGATATCAACGACATGGTTAACCCCGAAACTCTGACCCGAGCGATAGACTGCGGATAACGCTTTTCTAGCCGCCTCAGTGCCATCCCAAACAGGCACAGGCTCTAAGCAGGTGTCGCAGTTGCCACAAGGTTCGTGCTCTTTTTCACCAAAATAACTCAATAGCACTTGGCGGCGACAACTGGTTATCTCACAAAGACCCAGCATAGCCTCAAGCTTTTGGCGCTCGACCACTTTTTGCTCGTCAGGCGCCTGCGATCCCTCCAACATTTGGCGTAAGAAGATCACATCCTGTAAACCATAAACCATCCAAGCATCGGCCGGTAAACCATCTCGCCCAGCTCGTCCTGTTTCTTGATAATACGCTTCAATACTTTTAGGAAGATCAAGATGGGCAACAAAACGTACATTCGGCTTATCGATTCCCATGCCGAAAGCGATAGTGGCAACCATAATAATGTTTTCTTCGGTCAAAAAGCGGTGTTGATTATGACTGCGCAGGTCTGCCCTTAATCCAGCATGGTATGGCAGTGCATTAAAGCCCTGTTCGGCTAACCAAGCTGCCGTATCCTCTACCCGTTTTCTCGATAAGCAATACACAATTCCTGATGCTTTAGGGTGTTCATTTTTAAGAAACTTGAGTAATTGCTGCTTAGCCTTATCTTTTTGCCCTATACGGTAGCGAATATTCGGTCGATCAAACCCTTGAATAAATTCAACTGGATTATTGAGTGCCAATCGATGAACAATCTCCTCTTGCGTCCTCTCATCCGCCGTCGCTGTCAGCGCTATTCGTGGTACTCCAGGAAACAGTTCAGCCAACCGGCTAAGTTGCAGATACTCAGGACGGAAATCATGTCCCCATTGCGATACACAATGCGCTTCGTCTATTGCAAACAGCGCGATCTCACAGGCTTGTAACAGAGATAAAGTTCGGGGCTGAAGCAGACGCTCTGGCGCTATATAAAGCAGATCAAGCCCACCCGCTCTCAACTGATGTTCTGTCTCATTGATTAATGAGAAATCCATACTGGAATTTAGGCAGCCCGCTCTAATTCCCCATTGTGACAGCGCAGTCACTTGATCTTGCATCAACGCAATCAAGGGAGAGATAACGATCGCCGTTCCAGGGCGCATCAATGCAGGAAGTTGATAGCATAAAGACTTACCCCCACCCGTCGGAACAACCACTAAAGCATCTTGGCCACCAACCAATGTGTTTACTACTTCGGCCTGGGGCTCTCTAAACTGATCGTAACCGAATACGTCTTGAAGGATTTTAAGGGCGCTTGAATTCATGGGCGGATTATCCAGAAAGCGGTGCGTCTTGTCACCAATAGAGCCTCGAATGAGTCATAAAGAAGCTGCCAACCACCCTAAACCGCATCACATCCTCAACTTAATGGTGAGTTACACGCAATGAGCGACAAAAAATACTGCTAATTCTGATTAAGCAGGCTAAAATCAGCCTCATAATCTCTTATGGAATATGTTCATGTCACTTACTGCAGCAAATACCCTCACCGACTCAGAATTGGATCAACTGGATGATTTCCTATATTCAGATCATGTATCCGAAGACTGCCTAGATCTTATTGGTGTCCACGGACTTTTTTGCGCGTTAAATATTAGCCCGGCGCCTCTTGCTGAGGAAACCTGGTTAGAGCTTGTGTTCGACGAAACGCCTAAGTGGGCATCAGAAGCACAGCAAGCAGAGATCATGTCTCTTCTCAAACGTTTCTACAGCAGTATCGGCGCTAATTTCTACAGTGATGGCGAAATTGAACTCCCTTGTGAATTATCGCTAGACCCAGAAGAAGATGAAGAGATCGCGCCCTTGGCTTGGTGGTCACAGGCCTTTATGGAAGGTGTTTTCACTCAAGAGGAAGCATGGTTTGCGAATAAAAGCGACGATGACGTTGCGCAGATGCTACTTCCAGTAATGGTCGCATCTGAACTATTCGACGAAGATGACATCAATAAAATCCGCGATGACGAAAGCCTATGTGCTGAGATGTGTTCGCAGATTCCTGAACTACTTGTCGACCTTTATCTTCACTTCCACGCACCGGAAAAATAAACCGTTTCCGCTGTCGAGGCGTCACTGGCGATGAAGCGTTATAAACCCTCTTCGCCAGTTATCCCTTTTTAAAGAGTTACGCCTTCTTAGCCAGCGCGCCTTTAACTCAAGCGGTAAACCAAGCGCTATCCATCTGTTTTCTTAAACGCCCTGAGTAAGAAAACGCTTCATGGCGGCTTTTAGCCTAAGGTAGTTGAAGATTTTAGCCAAAAACAGTTAAAGACGATTTAAACCTTTAACTGGTTATTCCTATCTC
>Ga0193962_1000887_pt1 | contig 14010 bp, 6 predicted proteins | sample FB_5_MG_FD_140335 | JGI IMG/M metagenome (GOLD analysis project Ga0193962, IMG submission 140335) | Microbial mat bacterial communities from the Broadkill River, Lewes, Delaware, United States - FB_5_MG | ecosystem: Environmental > Aquatic > Freshwater > River > Microbial mats | place: USA...
ATATCATCTACTTTTGCTATTTCATCGTGCCACCAAACATCACGTCCAGCTTTCATTGTAACATCAGAGTTAATTCTATTTAGAACAATTGAAGTTTCAATAGTTGGACAAGTTTCTAAAGCCTCGTCTGCAATAATTTTTAAATCAACTGCCTTCGCTCCTCTATTTACACCATCTGTAGTTAATAAGACTTTACATTCGGCATCATTAATTCTTGTTGAAAGTGCTACTGCAGAAAAACCTGCAAAAACAACTGAATGCACAGCGCCAATTCTAGCACAAGCCAATACTGCAATTGCTAGTTCAGGAACCATTGGCATATAAATACAAACCCTGTCGCCTTTTACAACATTGTTATTTTTAAGTACATTAGCAAATCGGCTTACCTCTGAATGTAATTCTGTATAAGTTAAAATTCTATTTGCTTCTGTTGGATCATTTGGCTCCCAAATAATTGCTGGGTCATTTCCTCTTTTTTCTAAATGTCGATCTAAACAGTTTTCAGTAATATTTAATTTAGCTCCTTTAAACCATTCAAATTTTGGTTTGTCCCAATCGTACTCTACAACTTTATCCCATTTTTTACGCCAGGTAAAAGTTTCTGCAATTTCTGCCCAGAATCCTTCTGGATCATTAACACTATGCTGGTAAGATTTATAATACTTAATAAAAGAATCAACTTGTAAATCGTCTAGAGTTTCTTTTTCTTCTTCAGTAGCATGTTCGTAAATTCCAATTTTATGAAGTTTGAAATCATGCGTAATTTCAGAAACTATTTCTGGATCATCAATTGTGGAAGGAATATTAAATTCAGCCCCATCTGCAATATTTCTCAATAATTTTCGAAGAATTTTTCCAGATCTTGTTTTTGGTAAACGCTTAACAATTAACACTTTTTTTAATGAAGCAACAGGGCCAATTTGCTTTCTAACCTCTTGAACAATTTTATATTCTAATTCAAAATTAGAAACGTAATCTCCCGATTTTAAAACAACCAGTGCCAATGGAACTTGTCCTTTTAGCTCGTTTTCTATACCAAAAACAGCACATTCAGCAACTGAAGGGTTAGACGCAACTATTTCTTCCATTTCAGCAGTTGACAATCTATGTCCAGCAACATTAATAACATCATCTACACGTCCTGTAATAAAAACATAGCCTTCATCATCTGTATAACCTCCATCTCCAGAAAAATAATAGCCTGGAAATTTCTTTAAATAACCATCAATAAAACGATCTGTATTGCCCCAAATATTTAATAAATTTCCTGGAGGTAATGGTAGTTTTACAGCTACAAAACCTTCTGAATTTGCACCAACTTGCTCACCTTCTGCGTTTAAAATTTGAATGTCATATCCCGCAACAGGTTTTGTTGCAGATCCTGGTTTAATTGGTAGCGCTTCTACTCCCATTGAATTTGCTAACATTGGCCAACCAGATTCTGTTTGCCACCAATGATCGATTACTGGAATTTGTAATTTTTCTTCCAACCATTTTAAGGTTGCAACATCGCAACGTTCACCTGCTAAAAATTGATATTTTAAACAGCTTAAATCGTATTGTTGCATAAATTTACCATCTGGATCTTCTTTCTTTATAGCTCTAATTGCAGTTGGCGCAGTAAACATTACTTTTACATTATTTTCGCTAATTACTCTCCAAAAAGTACTAGCATCTGGAGTTTTAATTGGTTTTCCTTCAAAAATAATGGTTGTGTTTCTATTTAATAATGGTCCATAAACAATATAACTATGCCCAACTACCCAACCAACATCTGATGCTGCCCAAAAAGTATCTCCTTCTTCAACACCATAAATATTTTTCATTGAATATTTTAAAGCTGTTGCATAACCTCCTGTATCACGTAAAATACCTTTTGGTTTTCCTGTTGTACCAGATGTGTACAAAATATAAAGAGGATCTGTTGCTCTCATAGCAACACAAGCTGCAGGTTCTGAATTTTTCTCCAATTTTTTATAACTGATATAACGTTCAGTTTTTGGATTAACTGCACCCAAATTACGTTGATACACAATTACTTTTTCTGGTTTATGTTCCGCTAGTTTAATAGCTTCATCAACCATTGGTTTGTAGGCAATTAAACGATCAACTTCCATACCAGATGTAGCGGTAATTATTGCTTTTGGTTTACAATCATCAATTCTAATAGCCAATTCGTGTGGTGCAAAACCTCCAAAAACAACAGAATGAATAGCTCCAATACGGGCACAGGCCAACATACTAAAGGCTGCGTGAGGAATCATTGGCATATAGATAATTACGGTGTCTCCTTTTTTAACACCCAAATCGCGTAATCCACCAGCCAAACGCTCTACTTTACTTTTTACTTCGTTATAAGTATATGTAACTTTTTGTTGAGTTACAGGTGATTCATAAATAATGGCAGTTTGTTCTCCAAAACCGTCTTCTACATGTTTATCAACTGCTAAATAACACATATTTAATTCTCCATCTGCAAACCATCGGTCAAAACCATTCTCATCTTTAGACAAAATGGAAGATGGTTTTTTATACCATTTTAGATTTTTAGCTTGTTCTTTCCAGAAATTTTCTGGGCTTTCGATACTGCTTTTGTAGTGTTTTTGATAACTCATATACTTATTTTTTTAGTTGAATATCTTTTTTATTTTAATAAATCTTTTACTTCCTGCATTAATTTTTTAGTTGAAAAAGGCTTGGATATATATTTGTCTGCTCCTAATTGTAAGCCCAATTCTATATCTGAAACTTTATTTTTGGCAGATAAAAATATTACTTTTACATCTTTTAGTTTTAAACTGTTTTTTAGATGTTTTAACACTTGATAGCCATCAACATTTGGCATCATAATATCTAATAAAACAATGTTTGGGAAATTTTCTTCAGCAATTTCAATAGCTTCCGAACCATCTCTAGCAATAAATACTTCAAAATTTTCTTTTTTGAAAATATATTCTAAAGACATTACTATGTTAGGTTCATCATCTACAATTAGTACTTTTTTCATATTACTTATTGTTTATTAGTGGTAAAATAAATGTTAATCTTGCTCCAATTGGATTAATATTCTCTGCCCAAATTTTACCATTATGACTCTCAATTATTTGTTTACTAATTGCCAAACCTAAGCCGCTTCCAACTGGTTTTAAAATAGTTTGATTTTTTGATTGGTAAAACTTATTAAAAATGGAGCCTAATTCATCTTTTGAAATTCCTTTTCCATTATCTTCTACTGAAATCTCAATGTTGTTTTTATTCTGAAAGGTAGAAACTGAAATTTTTCCAATTTCTTCATCAGAAAATTTTATGGCATTAGATAATAAGTTTATAATTACTTGCTGTATCCTATCTTCATCGTAAAATAATATAGCGTTGTTTATACCTTCAGTATTAATTTTAATTTTCTTTTTTATAGCTAATTGTTGTACAGAATTTATTGATTTTGAAATAGTTTCTTGTATTGAATTTTTTTCTAATTCTAATTTTTCTTTGCCAGTAGCTAGTTTTTCTAAATCTAAGATATTATTTATTAATCTACTAACACGTTCACTTTCACTTAAGATACTTGTTAAAAACTTATTTTTAACTTCAGTATCAATTTCAGTATCATCTAATAATATTTCAGACAATGCTCTAATAGAGGTTATGGGAGTTTTAAGTTCATGGGCAACAGTATCTAGAAACTCATCTTTTTGTTTATCTCTTTCTTTTAATGCTTTGTTAGATTCTTTTGCTTTTTGAGTTTCATCTAAAATATTTAATACCTCTGGAAGACTAATTTCTTCTTCTTTAACAACAGAAGAAATTAAAATTCTTGCTGATGCGCTTCCGATACTTCCTGTCAATAATTTTTCTGAAAAATTAACCAAACGGGCATCTGCAAATTGATCTTTTTTATTGATGTTATACTTAATGTAGAACAGATTTAAAGCGCGTTCAGTTCGCGCATCGCCTAAAAATCTAGTTAAAACCTTTCTTATATCTTTTACATAAGCTTCACCTTTCCAAACAAAAGCATTTTCGTGTAAAGAAGCATATTTACTATTGTCAACAAACATTTCTGCAAAATTTCGTTCTCTAGAACTCCCAATAATATTTACTGATAAAATAGCATAGGTACTTATATTAAAAAAAAGACTCCAGAAAAATGCGTGAGGAACAGGTTCAAAAATTTGCATTCCAAATAAGTGATAGGGTTTTAAAAAACTGAACCCCAAAAGTCCTTCAGAAACAAAAGATGATGATATTGCTTGAGAATCAATGGTAAATGGAATTACCAAGGTATAAATTGTAACTAAAAACCCAATTATAATTCCAAATTTTGCGCCAATAGCAGATCCTCTTCTCCAAAAAAGTCCTCCAAAAAATGAAGGAGCTAATTGTGCAATTAACACAAATGAAATTAATCCTATTGAAACCAAAGAGCGATCTAAGGTAAAAGATTTATAGAAAAAATAGGCAACAATTATTAATGAGAAAATAGAAATTCTTCTAATATTTTTAATAGATTCTGTATTTTTTTCGGATTCACCCTTACTAAATTTTCTTAAAAATCCATAAGGAATAATTAAATTGTTACTCAACATTGTAGAAAGTGCTAATGTAGAAATTACTACCATAGAAATTGCTGCTGAAAAACCTCCTAGAAATACTAAAATAGCTAAAAAGTCGTTGCCTTGCTGCAACGGTAACATTAGGGTAAATAAGTCTGCTTCAACTTGTTGATTTTGGAAAATAATATTTCCTCCCCAAGCAATAAAAATTACAAATACATTAAATAACAATAAATATAATGGGAATAACCAAGTTGCTTTTTTTAGATATTTTTCCCGTTCATTTTCAACTACCATTACTTGAAATTGTCTTGGTAACAACATAATAGCAATCATTGATACTATACTTAACATAAACCAATTAAATCCACCTTCTAAACCATTTAAGCTTTGTTGTGTTTTAAAATTTGGCAAAGTTGAAGCTTGTTGATAAATATCACTTGGGCCATTAAATAAATAAAAAGTGACATAAATACCTATAATAAGAAAAAATACGAGTTTAATAATAGACTCTAATGCAATTGCAGTAATAATTCCTTTATGTCTTTCAGAAGCATCGGTGTGTTGTGTTCCAAAAAATGCGGCAAAAACAGCCAATAAAATTGCAATGTAAAATGTAGTGTCGTCTATTATTGAATTAACTAAAATATTATGATTTGTAATAACATTAAATGTCTCGGAAATTGCTTTTAATTGAAGAGATATGTACGGAACAATTGCTAACACACAAACAAGTGTTACAAGAGCACCTAAAAAACGATCGTTTCCGTAACGTAATGAAATAAAGTCTGCTAAAGATGAAATTTTATTACCTTTTGAAATACGGATAATTTTTTTCATTAATAACATCCAAGTTGGAATAATTATGACTGGACCTAAATAAATTGTTAAAAATTTGATTCCAGAAGTTGCAGCCAAACCAACATTGCCATAATATGTCCAAGCAGTACAATATACTGCTAAAGATAAAGTATAAACGTAAGGATTGTTTACCCAGCCGCTTTTTGAGTTTTTTTCAGCCCAGTAAGCCACGTAAAAAATTACGGCTAAATAAATTATGATAATAGATATGACTAAAAAACTACTCATAAAAACGTTTTAAAATAATATGAGAGATTATAATTGCCAAAATCCAAACAATAAAAATGTAAAAGTAAATTAAAGGAAACCCAAAAACAGAAATCTCAGCATCAAACAACAAAATTATTGGAATGTTGAATAAGCTAAGTAATAAAATAGTTAAAACTATGAGTTTTTGTTGATGTCTTTTTTTCATTAAAAGAATTTAATTAGCTAAATATAATAAAAAGCAGCATTATTTTTATAATACTGCTTTTTTATGAACTACTAACTAATGGCCACTAGCTTCACCAGCTCCCGATGGGATTCTAATATCTTCTACAATATCTTGTACATTTTGAGGTGGAGCAGGAGTAAATCTTGAAACAACAATTGATATTGCAAAGTTTACTATCATTGCAACTGTTCCAAACCCTTCAGGAGAAATTCCAAACCACCACTCACTCGCTGGTGGCATTTCACCTAACCAACCTAGTTTATATTTTGCCATATAAAAGAACATTAAAGATAAACCGACTATCATACCAGATATTGCACCTTCTTTGTTCATACGCTTGTCAAAAATACCTAATAGAATTGCTGGAAAGAAAGATGCTGCTGCCAAACCGAAAGCTAAAGCAACCACGGCGGCGACAAATCCTGGCGGATTAATTCCAAAGTATCCTGCAATTAAAACAGCCACAAAAGCACTTAAACGCGCAGCAATTAATTCACCTTTTTCAGAAATATCAGGTTTTATAATTTTCTTAAATAAATCGTGTGATATAGAGGAGGCAATTACCAACAAGAGCCCTGCAGCTGTTGATAATGCAGCGGCTAAACCACCAGCACCAACCAATGCAATTACCCAGTTTGGTAACTGTGCAATTTCAGGATTTGCCAATACCATAATATCTCGGTCAATAGTTAATTCATTTACAGATTTATCAGCAACATACTGTACAATACCATCTGCATTTTTGTCTTCAAACTTTATTAAGCCTGTTTTTTCCCAATTACCAAACCATTCAGGCAACTCGGCATATTCAGCATTACTTACCGTTTCAATTAGTTTTGTTCTAGCAAAAACGGCTACAGCAGGCACAGTTGTGTATAGAATTGCAATAAATAACAATGCCCAACCTGCTGAAACACGTGCATCTTTTACTTTTGGTACTGTAAAGAAACGTACAATTACATGCGGTAAACCAGCTGTACCAACCATTAATGCAACTGTTATTGCAAAAACATCTATCATACTTTTGCTTCCAGAAGTATATTCGTTAAAACCAAGTTGTGTAGATAAACCATCTAATTTATCCAATAAATAAATTCCTTCTTCACCTGCACCTCCAAAACCTAATTGAGGAATTGGGTTTCCTGTCATTTGAAATGAAATAAATATTGCTGGTACCATAAATGCAAAAATCAATACACAGTATTGTGCTACTTGAGTGTAAGTAATACCTTTCATTCCACCTAAAACGGCATAAAATAAAACAATTGCCATACCTATATAGACACCCGTATTAATATCTACTTCAAGGTAACGTGAAAACACAATTCCAACACCTCTCATTTGGCCCGCAACATATGTAAACGAAACAATTAAGGCTGCAATTACGGCAACAATACGTGCGGTGTTTGAGTAATATCTGTCGCCAATAAAATCTGGTACTGTAAATTTTCCAAATTTTCGTAAATAAGGAGCTAATAAAAGAGCTAAAAGTACATAGCCACCAGTCCAACCCATCAGGTATACTGAGCCATCATATCCTGTAAAAGATACAATACCGGCTAATGATATAAATGATGCCGCAGACATCCAATCTGCTGCTGTTGCCATCCCATTCATAATTGGAGGAACTCCTCCTCCGGCTACATAAAATTCTTTAGAAGATCCTGCTCTGGCCCAAATTGCAATTCCAATATAAATTGCAAAAGTGATTCCAACAAGTATCCAAGTCCAAGTTAATATTCCCATGATTTAATTTTTATACGATTAATTATTCATCAACTCCATATTTTTTATCTAGTTTATTCATCAATTTTACATAGACGAATATTAAGATAACAAACACGTACATTGAACCTTGTTGTGCAAACCAGAAACCAAGTTTAAAACCACCCATTTTTATGGAGTTTAACTGATCTACTAATAAAATTCCGAACACGTAAGAAACTAAAAACCATATGCTCAACAAAATCGCTAAGTATCCAAGGTTTTCTTTCCAATATGCTTTCATATCTTTTTTTGACATAATAGTTAGTATTAAAATTTATAAATTGCTGTTGTTAGTAATCTAAAGTTATTTACAGAATCTGCTGTAGAAGTAATGGCTCCATTTGTGGCAATGGATCCGTATTGTGCGTTTGTAAATTCACCTTCAATACCTATTTTTAAATTTCCAGATTTCCAACCAATTCTAGGTGAAACTCTAAAGGCGTTTTCTATAGTTCCTAAGAATCCATTAACATAAGTTACTGATTCTCCAAATCCTCCATTTGCAGCATAACCACCAAATAAACCCCACTCCATAGTTTCAGAAAAATCTCCACTTAATTCTGTCCACATAGATAAGGTTTCATTATTTACATAATCACCATTTTCGTTGGTTGCAAAGCCTCCTATTTGAAGTACATCTGTCATGTTTTGACCATAAGTTGCTTCGGCTTTCCAAGTTGCTTCACCTAATTTTGTTCTAAAGTATCCAATAAAAGCAGTACTTGTTAAATTATCTTCACCTAAAGCGGGTCTGCTAGATTTTAAATTAAAACCTAAACCGCCCAAAGTTGTACTTGCTTTTCCAAATTGTAATTGTGCGTGTAATTGTGGTATTCCAGACTGACTGACACTTGCGCCTCTTGTTTTAAAATCTCTTTCAGTAAAAAGTACTCCAATAAATTTAACACTCCCTTTTGTAGTAATACGAAGTTGTGGATTTCTGGAAAACGGTTGAAAAGGTACGCCTGTGTTAAAAGAATAAACACCAGGAAAAACAGCAGTAACAAACATTGGATGCCAATATTGTCCCATTATAATGTCAACCTTATCGTTTGATAGTTGAATAAAGGCATGTCTCAATCTTAATTCTCCAGTTGTTCCATCAGAGTTTCCAAAAAATGCGGCTTCAATAACCCCGGAAGTTTTCATTCCAAAAAAGTCTGGTCCAGATATAGCTCCTTTTAATCTAGATTGAATTGCAAGAATATTGAAATTGGATTGATCGTTTAAATCTTCGCCTCCAACAAGGTTTTCAGCTGCTGGTAAAATATTAAAGTGACCTTCTCTGGCGTTTACGGTTTGACGCGTGTCAAACATAAAATCTGCCTTTACAAAGCCACTCCATTTAATACCAAATTTTTTTTCTGTCACATCGGACTGACTGTAACCTAGGTTTGTTAATGCAATTGATGCTATTAACATGACCAGTAGTTGTTTTTTCATAAATATAAGTTTGGTTAATTTATTATGAGTATTAAAAAATAATTTTAACCCTTACAATATGAAAAGAAATCGATTTTAAATAAAATTAGATATATATTTATGTTAAGTAGTATAGTTAATTTTTAAAACGCTCCCATCTAATTAGCATAAATTTATCGCCTAACTCAGTAACTATAACCCCAGCGCCAATTAAGTTTTTATTTTCTGAAAAGTATTTTGCCAATTCTTGGGCATTTAAAATTTTATAAGTAGAATGATATTCAAAGCTATAAGGTCGCTTAATATTATATTTTTTCACCCAATTAATAATACTAACATGCGAAATTCCTAAAATTCTCTCAATTTCTCTATAGCTCAATCCTTCCAAATATAATTGTAAAGCTTTATTAACATAGTAGGAGTCTATTTGTTTACCAATTTTATTAACAGTAAAATAATAACTACATTTTTTACACTTATAACGTTGTCTTTCTTTTACTATACCGCTCTTAACATAGCTGTTAGATCCACAATTTGGGCAGAATTCAATATTCATATATATTAATTTTGCATAAATATACCTTTTTAGCATAATATTTCAAATTTTAATAATTATATTTTTTATGAATTTTAAAGTTTGTGAAAACTTAAATCTGATGTTTTTCAAAAGTTCGCTTCAATTTAGAGTAAGTTCAACTTAACAATTCCTTAAAAATTAGAGCTTAAAAAGTGTTTTTAATTATTTTCAATGTTTTATTTATTTTATTATGATAATTATAACGTTTTCGTACTTTTAAAATATTCAAAAGGCTTTTTTGTCTATTTTTGTAACTATTCGATAATAATATTTTTATATATGACAAAACAAGGATTATACTTGCCAGAATTTGAACATGAGAACTGTGGAGCTGGTTTTATTTGTAACTTAAAAGGACAAAAAACTAATCAAATTATACATGATGCTTTAGAGATATTGGTAAAATTAGAACATCGTGGAGGAGTTAGCTCAGATGGGAAAACTGGAGATGGTGCAGGTTTATTAATTGATATTCCACATAAGTATTTTCAAAGAGTTTGTGATTTTGAGTTGCCTAAGCAAAGGGATTATGCTGTAGGAATGGTGTTTTTTCCTAAAAATAAGAATCAGTATAGATTTTGTAAAGAAACATTTGAACAAGAACTCAAAAACCAAGGGTTAAAAATATTAGGATGGAGAGCTGTTCCAGTTGATTCTTCTCAACTAGGTGAAATAGCCTTAAGCTCTGAACCAACTATTGAACAAGTTTTTATAGGTAAAGATACTGCTTTAAAAGAACTTAATTTTAAAGCTAAATTGTATGCTGCTCGTAAAATTACTGAACATACAATTGCGGCTTCTAAAATGTCTGAGGCTCCATATTTTTATGTTTCTAGTTTGTCTAATACTACCTTAATATATAAAGGTATAATTATGCCAGAAGATATTGGTCCTTATTTTACCGATTTACAACAGCCAGATTTAGTAACCAGACTTGCGCTTGTACATCAGCGTTTTTCTACAAATACCATGCCTTCTTGGGAATTGGCACAGCCTTTTAGGTTTATGTGTCAAAATGGAGAAATTAACACCTTGCGAGGTAACGTTAGTAGGATGCGTGTGCGTGAAGAAATTATGAGAAGTAAGTTGTTTGGTGACGATATAGATAAATTATTTCCTATTATTTTACCTGGAAAATCAGATAGTGCTTCTATGGATATGGTAGTTGAATTGCTTACATTAAGTGGAAGATCGCTGCCAGAAGTTATGATGATGTTAATTCCTGAAGCTTGGGAAAAACACCAAACAATGTCTGAAGAACGTAAGGCATTTTACGAATATAATGCCTGTTTAATGGAGCCTTGGGATGGACCAGCTTCTGTACCATTTACAGATGGTGATTATATTGGTGCATTGTTAGACAGAAATGGATTAAGACCTTCTAGATATACCGTAACAAAAAGTGGAAAATTAATTATGTCTTCAGAAATTGGAGTTGTAGATATTGCTCCAGAAGATGTTGAAAGACATGGTAGATTAGAGCCAGGGAAAATGTTTTTGGTAGATATGAATGAGGGTAGAATTATTAATGATGAAGAGATAAAATCTAAAATTGTTTCTGAAAGACCTTATAAAGAATGGTTAGACGAAACAAGAATTTACTTAAAAGATGTGCCTAACACAAATGAAGACTGCCCAATTGAAACCTTAGATATTAAAACGCGCTCTCGTTTATATAATTATACCATTGAAGACATACAAGAGGTGATTACGCCAATGGCTCAAAATGGTAAAGAAGCTTTAGGTTCTATGGGGATTGATACACCTTTAGCGGTGTTATCGGACAGACCACAACTTATTTCAAACTATTTTAAACAATTATTTGCTCAAGTTACCAATCCACCTTTAGATGGAATTAGAGAAGAAATTGTAACAGATATTAGTCTGGCCTTAGGAAAAGACAGAAATATTTTTAGTGTTACTAAACGACAATGTAAAAAACTTCGAATTCAAAATCCTGTTATTTCTAACAATGATTTAGAAAAAATAAGAAACATTAAAATTGGTAGAGATTTTAAAGCTATTACCATAGCAATGTTATACCAGAAAGATAAAGGCGTTAATGGCTTAGAAGATGCGTTAGAAGATATAATTAAGCAAGTTTCTAAGGCAGTAGATGCTAGAAATAACATTATTATTTTATCCGATAGAGGTGCAAACGAGGAAATGGCGCCAATTCCAGCTTTACTAGCTTGTTCTTTTGTGCACCATGAGCTAAACAGATTACGTAAACGTTCTTATTTTGATATTGTAATTGAATCTGCGGAACCACGTGAGCCACATCAATTTGCAACGTTATTTGGTTATGGCGCCAGTGCAATTAACCCTTATATGGTCAATGAAATTATTCGTTTACAGGTAAAGGATGGCTTTATAACAGGAATGAATGAGCAAAAAGCTGTTGACAATTTTAACAAAGCAATTGGTAAAGGTTTATTAAAAATTATGAATAAAATTGGAATCTCGACATTACATTCTTATAGAGGTTCTCAAATTTTTGAAATTGTTGGTTTTAATTCAAAATTTGTAGAAAAATATTTTCCTTATACAGCTTCAAGAATTGAAGGTGTAGGATTGTATGAAATTGAAAAAGAAATTTCTGCGCGTTACAATTACGCGTACCCTAAAACTTTAATAAAAAATAGATTAGGTTTAAATATTGGAGGTCATTACCGCTGGAGACGTGGAGGAGAACGTCATATGTTTAACCCAACCACGGTAGCTAAACTACAACAAGCTGTTAGGTTAAGCGACCAAGATAGTTATAATGTATATGCAAAAACTGTAAACGAACAATCTGAACATTTAATGACAATTAGAGGCTTGTTCGAGTTTAATAATTACGATCCTATTCCAATAGAAGAAGTTGAACCATGGACTGATATTGTAAAGCGTTTTAAAACAGGCGCAATGTCTTATGGCTCAATTTCTAGAGAAGCACACGAAAATTTAGCCATTGCAATGAACCGTATTGGAGGAAAATCCAATTCAGGTGAAGGAGGTGAAGATAGAAAAAGATTTCAAAAAGATATAAATGGTGATAGCAGAAACTCTGCAATTAAGCAAGTAGCTTCTGGGCGTTTTGGGGTAACTTCACATTATTTAACCAATGCAGAAGAAATTCAAATTAAAATGGCACAAGGTGCTAAGCCTGGGGAAGGTGGACAGTTACCTGGAGAAAAAGTATTACCGTGGATTGCAGAGGCAAGAAATTCCACACCGTTTGTTGGTTTAATTTCGCCACCACCACATCATGATATTTATTCTATTGAAGATTTAGCACAATTAATTTTCGATTTAAAAAATGCCAATAGAGAAGCCCGAATTAATGTGAAATTAGTTTCTGAAGTTGGAGTTGGTACAATTGCCGCCGGTGTTGCCAAAGCAAAAGCAGATGTTGTATTAATTGCTGGATATGATGGTGGAACAGGAGCTTCCCCTTTAACATCTTTAAAACACGCAGGTTTACCTTGGGAACTTGGTTTAGCAGAAGCGCAACAAACGTTGGTTTTGAACAATTTAAGAAGTAGAATTGTTGTAGAATGTGACGGACAATTAAAAACAGGTAGAGATGTTGCCATAGCTGCACTTTTAGGTGCTGAAGAATTTGGTTTTGCAACAGCTCCGTTAGTAGCTTCAGGCTGTATTATGATGCGTAAATGTCATTTAAATACTTGTCCAGTTGGTATCGCAACACAAGATAAAGAATTGCGAAAAAACTTTAAAGGAACACCAGAACATGTAATTAATTACTTCTATTATGTTGCAGAAGAATTAAGAGTTATTATGGCTCAATTAGGTTTTAGAACCATGGATGAAATGATTGGTCAAACTCAAAAAATTGATTCTAATAAAGCAATTAAACATTACAAAGCAAAAGGATTAGATTTGTCATCAATTTTACACAGACCAAAAGGTTTTGGTGAAATGCCTTTAAAAAATACAGAAAAACAAGATCACGAATTAGATAATGTATTAGATTTTAAATTGTTAAAGGATTCGCATAGAGCAATTTATAGGAAAGAAAAAACTGTATTAAATTATCCAATAACAAATATAAATCGTTCTACAGGAGCAATTGTTAGCAATGAGATTTCTAAAATTTATGGTCATTTAGGATTGCCTGAGGATACTTTAAATATAAATTTCACTGGATCTGCAGGGCAAAGTTTTGGTGCTTTTGGAGTTTCAGGATTAACATTTACTATTGATGGAAATACAAATGATTATTTAGGGAAAGGCTTGTCGGGTGCAAAATTGATTATTAAAAAACCAGAAAAAGCAACATTTATAGCAGAGGAAAATATTATTGTAGGAAATGTTTGTCTGTTTGGAGCTGTTAAAGGTGAAGCTTATATAAACGGTATTGCAGGTGAGCGTTTTGCAGTTAGAAA
>Ga0193962_1000888_pt1 | contig 13997 bp, 16 predicted proteins | sample FB_5_MG_FD_140335 | JGI IMG/M metagenome (GOLD analysis project Ga0193962, IMG submission 140335) | Microbial mat bacterial communities from the Broadkill River, Lewes, Delaware, United States - FB_5_MG | ecosystem: Environmental > Aquatic > Freshwater > River > Microbial mats | place: USA...
CTCATCTAGTTTATTTTTTACTTCAAGAGGACTTCCTGATGCAGTTACAAGAATAATAGAGTCTTTAGGAACTTCTTCAATTTGTAGAATAGATTTTTTTCTAGAAGTATGAACTCTTGAAAAATCATCGATAATACCATCAACTTCAATTTGTTTTGCTACGCATTTACCAAGCTTATTGATTCCTAGAATATATTTCTTTATTTTTGAATCAGAGATAAAAAGTTCAACTAACTTTTTATCTTTTTCATTAATATAATCAAGTCCTACTAAATTCATATATTAATCTTCAAGTAAAAGTTTAAAACTTTTTTCTGTATACAGTTTTAAAGTATCACCTTTTAAAGATTTTAATTCATTTGAAAACCCAGTTTTTGTAAATAATACAAAGATATCAGGTTCAAAACCTATTTCTTTACAAGTATTTTTTAAATTTGTAAGTTCACTTTTTTTAACTTTTGAGTTTGAATATTTACAAGAGGCTGCTATTAATTTTCCTGATGTTGTTCTTGCTATTAAATCAATATTATTGTTTTCATCCCAATATTTACCGCTATTTTTTAACTTATCATCTTTATAAAGATCTGTTAGTAATTCAAGACATAATTCTTCAAAAACAAAATCTGTAAATTCAGCTTCTCTGTTTTCATAGTTTTTATAAAACTCTTCATATTTACCTTCTTTAATTCCTTTATAAATTGGAGAAATAAAAGCATACCAAAATCTTAAAAATGGAGTTGTAAATAATAGCTTTTTAGCAACTTTATTATCACCTCTTTGATTTGTGATAAAGTGTTGCGAAGCTTCAACTTCAATAACTCCACGTTCACTTAATTTTTCAACACATTTCATACCTTCTTCAAAGCTTACAAAAGCTCTTTTAAAAGATGTAGTTGTTCTTCTATCACCAAGTGCTATTCCACTTAAAATGGCTTGGTCAACATTATATCCACCTGTAAAAAGTGTAAGTTCATTTTTTAAGTATGAGTATTTATTTAAAATTTCTTTTTCAATTAATTCTTTTAAAGGAATAGTTGTATCAATTTTTATATCTAAACCTCCAAAGATTGTGAAGTATTTAATGGCAGTTTCCATATCTTTTGGTTTGTTTTTTTCACAGAACTTTTTGAATTGTTTTTTAGTTGCATCGTCTATTAGTAAGATGGTAAATCCTTTATATTATATTTCTATTTGTATTTTTGCAAAAAACTGTTTAAAGAGTTTGCAAATTGTTGTGAATCTTTAGCGCTAAAAGCAGCAGGGCCTTTTGTCATTTCTCCACTATCTCGTATTTCTTGCATAAGGTTTCTGTATGCAAGATACTGTTTTATATTATCTTCTGTATACATAGCACCTCTATGATCAATTGCATGTGCTTTTTTAGATATAACTCTATCTGCTAGAGGAATATCTGCTGTTATTACTAAATCATTTTCTTTTAATAGTTCAACGATTTTATTATCAGCTTCATCGGCTCCTGCTTCTACAATCATATATTTTACATATTGTGATTTTCCTATATTTATTTTTTTATTTGCTATTACAATTGTTTCAAGTTTTAATCTTTCAATTGCTCTTATAACAATAGGTTTTAAAAGGTTCGGGAAAGCATCTCCATCTATATATAATATCATAATTTTTCTCTTTTTATTTTTTGTAAATTCCGTAATCTTTGCCATTTTATTTTATTAAATTGTCTATAAATAAGTAAACATCCAATATCAAAACCAAAGTAAAAAACGCTGATTCCACTTGGTGGATTTGCACTACTTATAAATGTAATCTTATCAAACCAAACCTCTGGCCAAACCCAACATTCAAAGTATGTTCCTAAAAGTTCTAAGTAAACTATCATAAAAAACATAACAAGAAAGAAAAGTTTTGTATGTGGCTTTTTATTTAGTAAATAAATAATTACTAACATACAAATAAAACCAAATACATCATTTGCAAAGATTAACCATGCTGTTGAGTATATTATCATTAATACATAAAGTATTTTGATAACTAGCTCTTTATTCTGTTTTAAAACAGCTTCTTTTGAAATATAAAAAACTCCTGCATATATAATACTATGTCCCAAAGGAACATAAAAAGGCAGGTTTTCTAGTCTATAAGTATACATACCAAGAACAAGAGAAAAAAACACTTCACCAAAAAATGCTAAAATAAGACCATAAAGCATAAGCTTTTTTATTTTTGCAGATACTTTAAAATATATCCATATAAAAGTAATAAGTGTAATAAAATTAGCTATATATTGACTATTAATAAATTTATTTGAAATATCTTTACTATCTAGAAAAAGTCCTAAGAAGAGTGCAAATAATACAGGTAAATAAATATGTGAATATTTATACTTATACATCAAATTCTAAATAAATCTTTTGGGTTAATATGTGCTGAATTTTTTGTTGCTTGAAATGTTAAGTTTTTGTTCACTCTTCCTACTACATAACCTTTTTTAATCCATTTACCAACCTTTAGTGTTGGTGCAATTTCATCTAAATGTGAATAAATAGTATGTAGTCCATTTTCATGTTGTATTATCACAACATTTTCAAGCATTCCTGAGTTCTTCTTTGCATATACTACTTTTCCATTTAAAACAGATACAACCTTTGCTTTTGGTCTTTTTGTCTTTAAAACAATAGATTCATTGAATAGTTTAATTTTATAAATAGGGTCATAATATGTTCCAAACTTTTTAACTACATTAAAAGATTTTAATGGAGCTATTGTTCTTTTTCCTCTATATCTAACAACTTTAACACCTGAAGTAGAAGAACCTATTTTCTTTACATCCAAGTTTAAATTTTTAGCATATTTTTGGTTTCTTACTTCTGCTGTTTGAATTGTTTCTTCTTTTGCTTGCGTTTTACTTTTGCTTTTACTTTTCTTTGCATTTCTTCTTTTTTTCGCTTCTGCTTTTTTCTTTTTTAATGCAAGAAGTCTTTGAATTTTTGCTCTTCTAATTCTTTCTTTTTTTAGTTCTGCTTCTTTTAAAATATTTAAATTTGATAAAAGTTTTTTAAGTGATTCTTGCTGTTCTACAACTTTTTTTAATTCTTTTTGATATGACTTGTGTTGATCTTCTAAATTAACTAAAGACTTAGAGTGCTTATTTTTTAGAGTATTTAATGTCTTTTTTGTTTTCTTTCTTTTTTCAATATAAGAAGAGATTTTTTCAATTTTCTTTTTATTTATTTTTGTATTGTTTGTTAGTAAATCATAGTTATTATCAAGTTTTAAAATTTGATCTTTAGAATTTTCTGAAAGAATAGTATATATCTCGCTATCAATTAACTCTCCTAGTGTATTTTTAGAAGCTAATTTAAGTGCAATAGAAGTAGAAAAGTCTTCAATAATAGTATCAACTATTTGTTCTTCGTTACCTTTTTTTTCTTTTATTAAGTTTGAAGATTTTGTTCTTAGTTGAGCAAGTTTTGATTTTGATTCTTCTAATAAAACTTCATGTTCATTAATATCTGAATTTACTTTTTTTATATCTTTTTCTAACTTAATAATATTTTTATTTTGATCTGCAATTTTATTTGCAAGAGATTTAACTTTTTGTGATGTTTGTTTCTTCTTTGATGCACTTTTATTTAAGTTACTTTTATTACTTTTAATTTTTTTATCAATTACTTGTGTTGATGAAAATGAAATACTACTAAAAATAAATAGCAGTAAGAATAATATTTTATTCATCATTTATTTTATACTTTAACAATACACCAAGTATTGTAAAAATTGAAATAGTAAAAGATAAAATAAATAGTTTAAATAGTTCATAATTTAAATCAATTTGAACATTTATTATCTCATGTAACTCAATTGGAAATAGCAAAATCATATTATTTGAAATATAATATAAGAAAGCACCAACAATTAAGAAAGCTAAAAATGAACTTATAATTGCATAGTTTAAAACAGTAGAGGCACTATATAAAACAGATGCACCATGTAATCTTAAAATTGCAATTCTAGTGCTATGTTCATGAAACCATAGTTTAATTTGTTTTGCAATTATTATAATTGCAAAAATTGTAATAATAAAAAATAGTATAAAAGAGATACTACTTAAAAGAACTAAAAGTAAATAAGTTTGATTATGGTTTTTATAAAAAACTTCTACTTTTCTTATATTTTTATTCTGAAGTAGAGTTTCTTTTATAGTTTCAAGTTCACTTGTAGTTGGGAAAACTTCTAAATATATTTGATAAAAATGCGGAAGTTTCTTTTTTAATAACTCTACTGAACTAGTAGATAGATTTGATTTTATGTCATTTATAATTTTTTCATTAGGTAAGGTTTGAATTCTTTCAACTTTTATACCTGCTAATTCATCTATGTTTTCTTTAATCAATGGTGTGTTTGTAACTATTACTATTGAATAGTCTCTTGATATTTTCTTCTTGTAATTTTCTACTACATTATCAATTAATAAATATAGTGAAAATGTAAGAAGCATCGCACATAAAGGAATTAAAAAAGCAAATATATTTTTAAGAAACTTCATATACCATACCATCCTCTAAAGATAACTGTCTAAATTTTATTCCTAAGTTTTTAGGAACTCTATGTGTTACAACAACTATTGTAATTCCAAGTTGTTCATTTGCACCTTTTAATAAATTCCATACAACTTCAGCTGAATAATCATCAAGATTTCCTGTTGGTTCATCTGCAATGATTATTTTTGGATTATGTGCTAAAGCCCTTGCAACTGCAACTCTTTGTTGCTCACCACCACTTAATTCGTTTGGATAATATCCCGCACGATGTGACAGTTTTACATGTGATAGTAGTTTTTTAGCTTGGTCTTTTGATATTTCATTCGAATAGCCATTAATTTTTAATGGAATCATAATATTTTCTTCAATTGTATATTCATTTACAAGTTTATAGTCTTGAAAAATTACTCCAATATCTTTTCTTAAAACTCTAAGCCTTTTTCCTTTTATACCGAAAACTTCAACTCCATCAATTTTTAAACTACCATGTTTTAATGGAATTTCTCCATAAAAAGATTTTAATAAAGTAGATTTCCCACTACCTGAATTTCCACCAATAAAGATGAATTCTTTTGGTTTAATAGAAAAGTTTCCTTTTTTTATAATATATTTATTATCATCATAAGATAAGTATATATTTTTAGCTTCAAGCATTAGTTTAGAATCTCTTTTAGCTTTTTATGAGCTTTAATATTTGAGCTTGTTGGAAGAGGTGAACCTTGATAGTAATCTAATTTACCATTTCTAATTATTATATATTTACTTACAGGTCTATCAAAATTACCCATTGTAATTTGAATTAAACCAGAGTTTTCTTCATTAAGAATTGTAAATAAATCCTCAATATGTACAAAGAAATCTTTTTCTACAATTGATTTTGTAGGAAGTTTTGATATCTTTTCTTCATAATTGATTTCAAAATCAAAAGTAAAATCTTTTTCGATTACAAGTGCTTTATCTTCTGTATGAGATAATAAAACGACATCATAAATGTTTTTACCTTGTTTTTTCCATCTATCTTCATATTTACTTGAAATTTCTAAATCTTTGTTTATGTCAATTGTAATTTTTCCAGTAGGCAAGTTTGTTAATAACTCAGTACAATAATCAAAATACTTTCTACTATCAGTTCTAAGCTCAAGCGTACCTTCAACTTTTAAAACTCTTAATGCTTCATTTATAAACTCATTTGAATAGATTCTTCTATGAGGTTTTTTATCCCAAGGAACAGGGAAGTGTACGAATATTCTTCCTACTTTATTTGAATCAATAAATTCCATGAAAAGTCTTGCATCATAATTTACAATCAATACATTTGTTATATCTTGCATTTTCATTTGTTTTAAAGCTTGTTCAATTGATGGAGTATGAATCTCTAAACCAATAAATTGAATATTAGGATTATTTTTTGCTTGATGTAAAAGATGCCTTCCGCTACCAAATCCAACTTCAATTTGTATTTCTTTATCTGTTTGAAATTCATCAACAAAATAGTTGATATCTTTTAAAAACTCTTTTTGAGGTGGAGCTTTTTGATGAATACTATGAGTATTTGAAAATACAATTGTTGGTTTAATAGAATCTGTATATGCATTTAATGCATCCTTTACAACAGTAATAGGTGCAACTCTTGTTATCTTGTCGATTTTGATCATTTGATCATCATCTTTATCTTTTAGTGTTAATAAAAAATCTTTGTTTTCATTTTTAACTGCAATTTTATATTCAGTATTTCTTTGGTGTGAGGTAAAGTTATATGATTTTGCAATAAATTTAAAATCTACACCATCTTTTGAAGATGGTGTATTAATTAATTCTGCTTTGTTAAATACAATATGAGGCATATTCTAAAACTACTTTTTTACAGATATTTTTGGAAGAATTAATGATGCATCATCAGTTTTTTCAGACATTAATCCATAAGTATCATTTGCTTGAATTGAATATCTATATTCAACTCCTGTTATAATATTATTATCTTCAAATCTTGTATCTCTAACATCTGTAAACTTTTCAGTTTTTGATTCGAAGAAATTTAACATTGTTTTTTTATAAACATTATATGAAATAGCTCTATTATCAGCAGCTGTCCAATTTAAAATTGCTTTTGAACCTTGAATTTGAGCTAATGTAATAGTTGGTTTCCCTGGTTTATTTAAACTAGTACCTTTAACTGCATCAATTTTTGATGAACTTTTTAAGTTGTCTTTATCAACTGCTATTACTTTATAAAAATACTCTTTTCCATCTTCATCAACTTTATCAGTGTAAACAAAAGTATTTTTATTAACTTCTTTTACTTTTGAAAAACCAAAAGATTTAATAGAACTTCTATGAATTTCATATTTTAATACATCATGTGTTGATGATGCGTCCCAAGATACTAATATTTTTTTAGGTTCAGTTGTTGTTGCTGCTAAGTTTTGAACACCCATTGGTAAAGCTTTTGTTTTAGCTGTTACAACTTCACTGGGCTTTGTTGAAACATCTTCAAAAGTATAAGCAGTAACTCTATATTTAAAAGTTTCATTATTATCTAAACGATCATCGATATATTCAGATTGAAGTCTTCCTTTTACTTTTTCTTCAGTATTCCATTCATTTAGTGTTGAGTTGAATTTTTCAATTTTATAATATTCAACTCTTAAATCAGGATGCGGTCTCCAAATAACTTTAATTCTATTTGGTAAATCTGATAATGCTTGAACAAAACTAACAGGAACTATTCTTGGTAGAGTTTGTGTTATGTATGCACTTGTAGTATTTGATTCTACGCCATTAGCAGCTTTAGAAGAAATTTGGTAAACATATTTTGTATTTGGTTCAAGTTCCGTATCAACGAAATGAGTAGCATATTTATTTTTTACAGTATCAATAAGCTTAAGTCTTCTACCATCTTTGTGCATATTAGCTCTGTAAAAATTATAACCAATAACTCTAGGATCTTCTACTTTTTTCCATTCAAAAGCAATTGCTGTCATATCAGAAATTGATTTTAATGTTGTGTTGTCAATAATTTCTAGTGTTTCATCAATTTTTGGTTTTGCTGGTGTATTTAAATTATTGTTTAAGTTATTACAACCACTAAGTAAAAGAAGTAAAGCTGTTAATGATGTTGTTTGCATCAATTTTGTCATGTATGTTCTCCATTTGAAAATGTTTTTTTAAAAATTCATTCATGTCATCTGGTAAATCCGCTTTAAATGTCATTAACTCTCCGCTTCTTGGATGAATTAAATACAGATTATATGCATGTAAATAAAATCTATTTATTGTATTTAAATCGCCCTTAAAACCATATAAATTATCACCGAGTATGTGCCTATTCATCGAACTTAAGTGAACTCTTATTTGATGAGTTCTACCTGTGAATAATTTCGCTGCAATTAATTCAAAATTTTCATTTTTTGATAGATCAATTTTTTTAAATGCAGACTTTGCATTTCTTCCATTTTCTTCAATTGACATTTTAAGTCTATTATTTGCATTTCTTCCAATTGGTTTATCAATAATTACATCATCTTTTAAAGGTAAATCAGTAATAGCAAGGTAATACCTACCCATTGTTTTATCTTGTAATTGTTCTGATAAAAGTGCATGTGCTTCGTTTGTCTTTGCAACAACCATAACGCCAGTTGTTCCTTTATCTAGTCTATGAACAATTCCATGTCTTTCTTCGCCACTAATAGTGGAAAGGGATATTTTTTTCAATTTTAACCAATCAACTAGTGTTGCATCTTTTACACTTGGTGCATCATGAATTGTTAAATTTGCAGGTTTATTTAATACTAAAATATCTTCATCTTCATAAATTATTTTTACATCTTTGCCTTCTAAAGATTTTTTAATAAATTCTTCATCTTTTACTGGATTTATTTCTGCTTGTGGAAAATGAACATCGATTATTTGATTTTCTTTAAGTTTTAAACCTGATTTTACAACAGTTTTACCATCTACTTTTACAAACTCTTTTTTTATAAGTTGTTCTATTTGATTTCTTGAAGCATCAATTTGTGATGCTAAGAATTTATCTAATCTATTTGCTTCTTGAACAATAAAATTTTTATACATTTTTAGATACTCTTTCACTATGCGTTTATTTGATAAGAGAATTATTTCCCATTTTGATTATTTGTTAATACTTTTTGTTTTACCTTTGATATATTTATCATATCATCTAATTAGTGAAACAAATGAAATATTAGCGAATAAACAATTAATATACTTTACACTTTCATTTTTTGCTTTTATTATAGTATTTATTTTACCAATTAGAAAAAAACTTCGATGGATTCCTTTTCTTTATTGGCTAGGAATCTTTCTTTTAATTGCAGTTGAATTCTGGGGTGTTACAAAACTAGGTGCTAAAAGGTGGCTTCCTTTACCTATTTTAAATACAACAATGCAGCCTTCTGAACTAATCAAACCTATATACATTTTGATGCTTGGGTATTTAATTCATAATAGACCTCCACCAAAAAATGGTTATGGTTTTAACGATTTTGTGTATTTTTCTTTTTATATATTATTACCTTTTGTTTTAATTGCTAAAGAGCCTGATTTAGGTACTGCATTAGTATTATTACTTGTGGGTTATGGAATTTTATTTATTGTTGGAGTTAATTGGAAAATTTGGACTTCTATACTTTTAGTTATTGGAATATCATCACCTTTTATTTATACATATTTAATCAAAGATTATCAAAAGAAAAGAATAAAAGATTTTATTTCTGAAAAACCAAGTTATCACGTACAACAATCAATCATCGCAATTGGTTCAGGTGGTTTAGTTGGAAAATTAAGTGAAGAAGCAACACAAACACAGCTAAAGTTTTTGCCTATTGCTACAAGTGATTTTATTTTTGCATATTTTGTTGAAAGATACGGATTTTTAGGTGCAATTGGATTAATCTTTTTATATGGATTATTAATAGCTCATTTGCTAACTTTAAATTATTACTTTAAAGATGATTACGTCATCCGGGTATTTGCCTCAGGATTGGGGCTATTACTGTTTTTTAATATGAGTGTAAATATTTTAATGGTTATTGGTTTTGCACCTGTTGTTGGTCTTCCTTTACCTTTATTTTCATATGGGGGAAGTTCTTTTATTAATTTTATTGTGATTTTTGCAATTTTGGAGAACTTATTAGCCTTTAGATATATGGATTTATATAATTATGAAAGAAAACTATAAAAAGCCTTTACAGGCTTTTTATTATTCTATTATTTCTAAGATTCTTTCGATTCTTTGAAGATTACCTTCTAAAACTAAATTATCATTATTTTCCTCATAGGCATTTTGATTAAAAAGTAATAGTTCTTCTAATTTTCTTTTTATTTGTAACTCTTTTTCATTTATGTTTTTTGTTTCAAAATCTTTTTCAAGTTTGTAGCTTAGATTTGAATTGACTTCAAGTAAAAAACTTAAAGAGTATTCAACTTCTTCGCCTTCATAATAACTTCTATTTATAATAAAATGATCAGATGAAAAGCTAATATCATCCATTTCTCTTGAAAGATAAGCCATTTTTACTAGACCTTTTATATTATTAATTAAATCTTCTTTGAAATAATTTTCATCTAATTTATCTAAAATATCCATCACTTTTTTTAAGTCAAATTCACTTAAAAGTTTTTCTTGTATTTGTTCTAAATTCATTTTTTATAAAACCTTTTAATTTTCATTTCTTAGTATTTCTCTAAGAATTTCTAAGTCATAAATACTTTTACCACAACTTAATTTATTTGTTATTATATTTGTAAATTTTTCTTCATTTTTATCAACATAAGTATAATCTAATACATAATCCTTTTTCAAAAGTTTTAATGTGTTTTCATCTTCACAAAGAGAGTCTTGAACTTGTGATTTAAACTTATTTATATTTAGTTTTGAATTTGCTTCAATATTATCAAGTAAATAAGTATAATAAATATTCTTCTCTTTTATATCAATATTAATCAAATAACTAAAAGAATCAACTTTTAAAGGAAGACTCTTTTTGAAGTTATTTATTTCACTTTTTATTGCATAATCTTCAAAAAAATAAACTCTTAATAAATCATAAGCTTGAAATAATGAGAAGAAAAGATTTATTGTTATAATTACTCTTGCTAAAAAAGACCAAAGTTTATTACCAATATAGTTTAAGGCACTTTTTTGTACTGCTATAAAAATAAATATAGAATATATAAAAGTTAAAAAATAAATAGTGATACTAAAAAACATTTCACTATTATTTCTATGAAATTCTACTTCATTAAAACTATTATCAATAAAAAAGTTAATCATAAGGCTTATAAATACAAACCATAACCAAAAAGTTATACTTAAGCTAATTTTTCCTTTTATTAGTTTCTTTAAATATGATTCTTCTGTAATCATTTTGTCCCTTTAATAATATCTATATCGTACATTAAATCTTAGTTTAGTTGTTGTTTTTGGTTTAGGATAATCTTTATACGCTATTTGAATTAATCTTAATGTATATTTATCAAATACTTCATATCCAGATGAATTTATAATCCTCAAGTTCGAAATATCTCCATTTGGATGGAATAAAAATTCAACTACATTTTTTCCAGATAATCTTCTTTGTATTGCTAGTTGTGGATATCCTAATCTTGTTAACACTCTTTGTGTTATTACTTGAAAACTATTGAAATTTTTCTTTATAAAAGCTTTTTGAACTTTTGTAAATGTTTCAAACTCTTTACCGTATAATTTTTGAATATCATCTAATATTCTTTTATCAATAGGATCAGGTTGTGATAAAAAGTCTTCTAAAGTTCTATTTTTTACAGCTTGTAATTTTTTCTTTGACGGTAACTTTGTTACTCTTTTTTTATCATAAGTAATCTTTTTAGGTGCTTTAACTAATTTTTTTGCTACTTTTTTTGTTATAGGTCTTTTTTTCGTAACTTTTTTTACTCTTTTTTTAACAATTTTTCTTTTTTCAAGAAGTTTGGGTTTTGTAACTTTAGCTTTAAGAATTTCTTTTTTGACAATTTTCTTTTCTTTTTTAATTTTTGCAAAAATAACATTTGCTTTTTTCTCTTTTTTTATTTCATTTTTAACTACTTCTTGCTTTTTTTGAAGTTCATAATCATTGAATATAAATAAATGTAAAGATATTGAAATAATAAAGCTAAGTATAATAAGTTTCATAACGTGATTATAGTAGAATAACGCTAATAGAAAATTAATAGGAATATAAATGTTTGATAATTCAATAAAAGCATATACTCAAGCTTGTGAAGTAATACCAGGTGGTGTTGATTCTCCCGTTCGTGCATTCAAAAGTGTTGGAGGAACTCCACCTTTTATAACTAAAGGGAAAGGTGCATATATCTATGATGTAGATGATAATAAATACTTAGATTTTGTACAATCATGGGGACCTTTGATATTTGGTCATTGTGACAGTGATGTTGAAGAAGCTGTTATTAAAACTGTTAAAAATGGTTTGTCTTTTGGAGCTCCAACAGAACTTGAAACACAATTAGCACAAGAAATTGTTGATATGTATGATTATATTGATAAAGTTAGATTTGTAAGTTCTGGAACTGAAGCTACAATGTCTGCAATTAGATTAGCACGTGGTGTTACACAAAAGAATGATATTTTAAAATTTGAAGGATGTTATCACGGACATTCTGATTCATTACTTGTTCAAGCAGGTTCTGGCTTAGCTACTTTTGGAACTCCAAGTTCTCCTGGTGTTCCAGCTGATTTAACTAAACATACTTTAGTTTGTGAATACAATAATATTGAAAACTTAAAAAAATGTTTTGAAGATTCAAATGATATTGCTTGTATTATTATTGAACCAATTGCAGGGAATATGGGATTAGTTCCAGCTACTGAAGAATTTTTAAGTGCTTGTAGAGAATTATGTGATAAAAATGGTGCTTTATTAATTTATGATGAAGTAATGACAGGGTTTAGAGTTTCTTTAACAGGAGCTTCTGGAATAGTTGCTGCAAAGCCAGATATTATTACTTTTGGTAAAGTAATTGGTGCAGGAATGCCAGTTGGTGCTTTTGCAAGTTCTTGTGAAATCATGAATTATCTTTCTCCAGATGGTGCAGTTTATCAAGCAGGAACTTTAAGTGGAAACCCAGTTGCAATGACAGCAGGATTAACAAACCTTAGAAAATTAAAAGCAAATCCAAATGTTTATACTGAACTTAATAATAAAGCTTTACGATTAGTAAATGGCTTAAAAGAAGTTGCAAGTGCAAATAACATTCCTTTACAAGTAAATACTAGAGGTTCTATGTTTGGTTTCTTCTTTTGTGAAGAACAACCTTTTAATATCAAACAAGTAGCAAAATGTGATTTTGATAGATTTGCTAAATTTCATCATGAAATGTTAAAAAAAGGTTTCTATTTTGCTTGTTCACAATATGAAGCAGGTTTTATATCAACTGTTATGACAAATGACGATATTGATGAGTGTATTAGTGCAGCATCAGAAGTAATGAAAAGTTTATAAAAGGAATAAAATGATTAGTTTTAAAAATGTTGAATTAGTAAAAAAAGCAAATATTTATTTTGATGGTAATGTTACAAGTAGATCATTTATTGATGGAAATGGTGAAAGTAAATCTTTAGGTATTATGATGCCTGGAACTTATAACTTTGGAACACAAGAAGCTGAGTTAATGGAAATTTTAGCAGGTGAGGTTGAAGTTAAACTAGCAGGTGAGGATACTTGGAATACATACACAGCTGATACTTCTTTTAGTGTAATTGCAAATTCAAACTTTGATATTAAAGTGAAAACAATAACTGATTATTGTTGTTCATATATTAAATAGGTTTCAAGATGGCAAATAAAGAAGAAAAAATTACTCCAAAACATAGAGATAAACTTGAAGCTTTAGATAATTTATCTTTAGGTATTTCAATGGTAGCAGCAGTTGCTATTGGTTTTGGAATTGGATATGGATTAAAAGCACTTTTTGAAATTGATTGGTTATTGTGGCTTGGAGTATTTTGGGGAATAGCAGCAGCTGGTCTTAATGTATATAGAGCTTATAAACGAGCTCAAAAATCTTATGAGGGTATGGAAGATGACCCTAGATATTCTTATAGAGCTAAACATGGGGATAAGAAATACGACGACGATGAAGATTAATCAATCTATTAAAAATTTTGCACTAGTATTTATTGTACTTGATCTTTGTTTGATTATTTATGCTTTAGTATTTAATACACCAATATGGTTGTTAAATACTCAAGTAGCTTTTGTCTCATCATTACTTATTACTATTGCTTCTTTTTTATCTTATAGAAAAAATATAAATAGAAGACTTTCAAATCTTGATTTATCAAAAGAAATTAAAACTCAGAGTAGGGATAAAGTTGATGAAATAGATGATCCTTATGATTTATATACTGAATATGAAGAAGTTCCAGAAGAAGAATTAACACCTGAAAAGATAAAAGAGATTATTACTGAGGAAAAGTCTAAA
>Ga0193962_1000891_pt1 | contig 13980 bp, 17 predicted proteins | sample FB_5_MG_FD_140335 | JGI IMG/M metagenome (GOLD analysis project Ga0193962, IMG submission 140335) | Microbial mat bacterial communities from the Broadkill River, Lewes, Delaware, United States - FB_5_MG | ecosystem: Environmental > Aquatic > Freshwater > River > Microbial mats | place: USA...
ATCCCTCTTTGAATATTACAAATAGTATCACGATAACAAGTGAGCCTTGTATCCATTTGAGATACTCACCTAGTGAGGCAAACATAGAGAATGCTACTCCTTTGTTGTAGTGAAGAACCAAATCTATACACTCTCCTGCACGGTAATATCCATCTACAAATAGTAGTTTGACATTATAATCTATAATAAACACACCCAATAACACCAAGAAAAATATAGTAAAAACTCTCATTATGCCAACGCTCCTTTGAAGAATGTCTTGCACTCTTGCATCATTATCTCTACAGCCTCTTCATCTCGTCCTTCTAATAGTAGTCGGATTTTGTTTTCAGTGCCTGAGTATCTAAATAGGTGTCTCATTCCTGCTTGTTCTACTTTGGCTTTGAGTGCATCTAGCCCCTCTATGGTCTCAAACTCTCTCTTTTCATCTACTAATAGATTGACTAATAGTTGAGGATATGATTGATATGGAGAGAACGCTTCACTAGCCTTTTTGTCTATCTCTACTAGATATGCTAGTGCTTGAAGAGCTGATGAGATACCATCACCTGTTTTGGCATAATCTGAAAATATAATATGTCCACTCTGCTCACCTCCGAAGTTGATACCGTTTTTCTGCATCACTTCAACTACATTTTTGTCTCCTACATCAGAGCGATATAGCTTTAGGTTATGTTTTTGTAGATACTCATCAAGCCCTTGATTACTCATAACCGTAGCAACCATACCATCACCTCTAAGTGTGCCTTGCTTTTGTAGATGCACGGCTAGTACGCCCATTAGTTTATCTCCATCTACCACTTCACCTCTCTCATCTACCATCACCAATCTATCTGCATCGCCATCTAGTGCTATACCTACATCAGCACGAGAGTCTTGTACTGCTGTAGATAGGTTCTCTGTGTGCATCGCTCCACAACTCTCATTGATATTGAAGCCATTTGGTTTTGCACCTATTACTATCACTTCAGCACCTAGCTCACTAAGTATAGTAGGTGCTACTATATAACCAGCTCCATTGGCACAATCTACTACTATTCTCTTTCCGGCTAAAGTGAGAGGCTTGGGGAAGGAGTTTTTGATATGGACTATATATCTACCTATTACATCATCTATTCTTTTGGATTTACCTATATTTTTCTCTACCTCTTGGGCTTTTGTGATTAGAGCTTCATCTTCATAGATAGCCTCTATCTGCATCTCTTTTTCTCTATTGAGCTTATTGCCATCTGCATCGAAAAATTTGATACCATTATCATAGTATGGATTGTGACTAGCACTTATCATTATACCTGCATCACAACGCATATTATCTGTGAGGAAAGCTATAGCAGGAGTGGGCATAGGACCAATTTGGACTACATCAAACCCCACAGCAGTTAGACCAGATACGATAGCGTTTTCTATCATATAGCCACTTCGTCTAGTATCTTTGCCTACTAATATTTTGTTTGTCTTTGCAAACTGCTTGAAGTATATTCCTGTAGCCATCGCCAAACGCATAGAGTTGATAGCACTAAGCTTCTTCCCTGCTTTTCCTCTTACCCCATCTGTACCAAAAAGTGTCAAAATTATCTCCTTGCGTTAATCTTTTCGCCTAATTTTAACGCATATTAGATTAACTACTTATGATTAATAAACTTTTAATATCTTTTTAGCTAATATTCCTCAACTATATTCACTCTAGCTTTGAGTGGTAACAAGATACCTACATATTAAGGACATAAAATGGCAAACAACAAATCGGCAAAAAAGAGAATTTTGCAAACTGCTGTAAGAACAGAGAGAAACAGATATTATAGAACAAGAATCAAGAATATCGTAAAAGCAGTACACGAAGCAGTAGCTTTAGCAGATAAAGAGAGTGCATCTAAAGCATTTAAAGTAGCAAACAAACAAATCCACTCACTAGTAAGCAAAGGTTTTATCAAAAAAACAACTGCTGCTAGAAAAGTAAGCCGTCTTCACAAAATGGTAAACTCTATCGAAGCTGCGTAAGCAGTTATCGATATACCCCTCAAAAACACAATCTAACACAAAGAACGCCTATGTTCAAAGATAAACTTCAACCATTTATAGACAAATATGATGAGCTAAGCACTCTATTGAGTTCACCTGATATAGCTAGTGACATCAAAAGAATGACTCAACTAAGCAAAGAACACTCAAACCTCGCCACTCTAGTAGAGAAAGCCCATACATATATAGAGACGGCTGATGCTATCGAAGAGAATAGAGAGCTTTTGGGTGATGCAGAACTAGGAGAATTGGCAAAAGAGGAGCTAACTGAACTAGAGCCACTGCTTCCTATGCTAGAGAATGAGATTAAAATTCTTATGATACCAAAAGATAAAAATGATGACAAAAATATCTTTTTGGAACTTCGTGCAGGTGCAGGTGGAGATGAGAGTGCTTTGTTTGTTGCAGATATATTTCGTATGTACTCACGATATGCAGAGCAGGTAGGTTGGAAGATAGAGCTAATGAGTACCAACGATGGAACAGCAGGTGGATACAAAGAGCTAATAGCTCAAATCAAGGGTGATGGTGTATATTCTCAACTTAAATATGAAGCAGGTACTCACCGAGTCCAAAGAGTCCCTGATACAGAGACACAAGGAAGAGTACACACATCTGCTATCACAGTTGCAGTTATCCCTGAAGTCGATGATGTAGAGATAGATATAAAACCAAATGAGATAAAGATGGATGTATATCGCTCTAGTGGATGTGGTGGACAATCGGTAAATACCACAGACTCTGCTGTACGACTCACACATATACCTACAGGAATTGTAGCAGCTATTCAAGATGAGAAGTCTCAACACAAAAATAGAGACAAAGCTATGAAGGTACTCAAAGCTAGAGTATATGAAGCAGAACTCCAAAAGCAACTAGATGAGACATCAAGCCAAAGGAAACTACAAGTAGGTTCAGGTGACCGTTCAGAGAAGATAAGAACTTATAACTACCCACAAAATAGACTCACAGACCATAGAGTAGGATTGACACTATATGCACTAGATGATATTATGCAAAACGGTAACCTCAAACTATTTATAGACCCACTCATAGCCCATGCTCAAACAGAAGCACTACAAGAGGCAGGACTATAGTTATGGCAGAGATTATAAAATCCATTTTTATATCTCTAATTCTACTATCCTCTTCACTACTCTCCAATGATTTTGACCACAAAGTCCCACTAGAGGATACAGGCTTTTGGGGTGCTCACTATGATGTACCCAAATACTCAGCTGTGGGACTACTTCTACTAGCTACCTATGAGGGTAGTGAGAGTAGATTGGGCAAAACTACATGGCAGAGTCTTGATGCAGGGCTTATGTCACAAGTAGTCACAGAGGGCTTCAAAATCTCTACAGGGAGACTACGACCACGAGATACCGACTCTCCAAACGATTGGGGAGAGGGTGGCAAGAGCTTTACAAGTGGACATGTATCAGGAATGACAGCTCTTGTGACTCCATTTGTACTAGAGTATCAAGATGATTATCCATTAGTTCATCTACTATGGGCATTGCCCATGTATCAAATGGCAGGAAGAGTAAAAGCACAAGCCCACTGGCAAAGCGATGTATTAGCAGGAGCTTTGGTAGGATTTTTGAGTGGATATTGGGCTCATAGTAGAGATACCTCTTTGCTTCTATACTTTAATGAGGGTCATACATTTGTAGGATTTAAGCATAAGTTTTAGAGTCTATATTCTCTAAAACTACTTCACACTCTCCACCTTAGGTTTTGGAGGTGGAGGTGGTATATTTCTTCTATTGTTTTTGTTTTTATTATTTTTATTATTATCTACCTTTTTTACATCTTTCTTTTTGGGTGCAGGTCTATTTACCCCTTGTATCAAAAATGTAATTGGTTCGCTATTTTTTTGTTGAAGGAGTACGAGTATTTTATCTTTTTGGTAATATACATCAAATAGGACTACATCACTCATTATGGTATCTACTTCTACTTTTTGTTCCATTTTTGTGGGTAGATTATAGTCATTGCCCTCTACTCTAGCTAGTTGTTTCTTCTCTTTTAATACTATCCAACACACTTTTGCCATAGATAGTCCATATAGTGAGTTGGTGGTTTTTTCGATACATACTTGACTAAACTCATCTTTTTTGATGGTTATATTACCATCTGAGCCTATCAAATCTAGGTATATTACTTTGGTTGATTTGGATATTTTTTTTGATTTTTTTAGATACTTTAGTAGGTGTTGATTGGAGTCTTGCATCATATCTACTATACTAAAGAGGGCTACTATTATGATACCTGATATGGCTATGGTTATTAGTAGCTCTAGTAGAGTAAATGCGTCCCTTTTTTTCATCTATCCGTCCATTAGCCCTACACGAATTGCCTCTTCATAGCTAGTATCTCCTGCTATCATCATCTCTTTTAGCCTACCTGCTATGGTCTTCATTCCATTTTTTTTCATCGCCTCTCTTACTTGATAGTCATTGAAGCCATCTTTCATCATCTCTTTGACATTATCATCTATCACAAATAGCTCACCTATAGCCTGTCTGCCTCTATATCCTGTGAACCCACACTCTTTACATCCAACGGCTTTGAAGTAGAGTCTATCTTCTGATACGCCTACCTCTCTAGCTACCACTGGTGAGAGTTTTGTAGCCTCTTTACAGTGGATACAGAGTTTTCGTGTAAGTCTTTGGGCTAATACTCCCAAAAGTGTGGAGGAGATAAGGAAGTTCTCTATTCCCATATCCATCAATCTACTTAGAGACGATGTAGCATCATTGGTGTGTAGAGTTGATAGTAGTAGGTGACCTGTGAGTGCTGAACGAAGAGCTATATCGGCTGTTTCACTATCTCTAATCTCTCCTACCATTATTATATCAGGGTCTTGTCTTAGGATACTTCTAAGTCCTGCTGCAAAAGTAAGTCCTACTTTGGTATTGACCTGTATTTGTGAGATATTATCTGCGTTGTACTCTACTGGGTCTTCTACTGTGATGATATTTTTATCAGGAGTTGAGATGTGTTGAAGACACGCATGAAGTGTGGTAGATTTACCAGACCCCGTGGGACCGGTTACTAGTATCATACCGTGGGCGTGGTTTAGTAGTCTATATAAATCTTTGGTTATATCTTCTGTGAAGCCTAGAGACTCCAATGTAGGGATATGCTCTGTTTGAGCCAATATCCTCATAACTATCCTCTCTCCGTGATAGGTAGGTAGGATTGATACCCTAACATCTATACTCTTGCCTGATATAGATAGCTGTGTTCGTCCATCTTGTGGTACTCGTTTTTCTGAAATATCAAGACTTGAGATAACTTTTATACGGTTGATTACTAGGTTTGCTATACTCTTATCTAAATCTAGGTGTTTTTTTAATGCTCCATCCATCCTTAGACGAACTTCTCCTCTCTTCTCTCCACTCTCAATATGAATATCACTCGCCTTTTTCTGTAGGGCTTGAAAAAATAGAGAGTTTACTAGCTTGATAATAGGTGCTGACTCTTCATTGGAGAGCAAATCTTGGGAGTTACGGATAAACTCTAGTAAATCTGACTCTACCTCTATAAGCTCATCAGAGGTGGTAGAAATCTCCTCAAAGTCACTTCCAGATTGTATCTCTAGGAACTTGTTTTTGAGCCTACTAAAGCTATCTTCATCTACCATATTGACAGGGTATCTTAGTGATAGTTTAGAGAAATAATTTAGTGAGTCTTGGAGAGTATTTTGCTCTACAATAGCTGTATCAATCCCATTTACAGTAGTAAACAACAAAAAATGCTTTGTAGCTAGTTTATGATTTATCTCATCCTCTACTAAAGGCTCTAAATCTACATCAACAAGAGTAGGGAACTTCATTAATACCCCTCATCCAATATGCTTAGATTACTTTTGACTCTCTTTTTGGCTTTTACTGTTATAGCTGGAGTCTCGTTCTCTCTACTATCACGAGTTATTCGTGAAGAGGCTGTATGTCGTATTCTTCTACTTGCTCTAGTAGTTGTGATAGGGTTATTATCACCATTTTCTATCTTATCTTTGACGAGTTTACTATATTTGTACTGTATCTCATCTAGCTCACCTAATATGCTTTTTAGTTTTTGTAAATCACTACTTCTTCTTACTATATATGGAGTGAGATATATCACTACATTTTCACTAATATCAGCATCTGAGGTGTGCGTAAATAGTAGCTCTCCTAGTATTGGAATATCTCCTAGTATTGGTATCTTTGATGTACCTTTACCAGTTGATTTTTTGATAAGTCCACCTAGTATAATAGTCTCTCCATTATTTACTATAGCGTTTGTTACTACTTTTCTCTTGGTGGTTGTCGGTCTATCTGATGAGGCTGCTGAACCCGGTAGGACATCTTCTATCTGTGTCTCTACTTCTAGTGTGACTTGATTATTACTAGATAGTCTTGGTTTTACCTTTAGTGTGATACCAATATCTTCTCTACTGTAGTTGTTTAGTACATTCGACCCACCTGTGGCTGATTGTTGTGCTTTTGTCATGATAGACATAGTCTGACCTACATAGATAGATGCCTCTTTGTTGTTTGTACACAATATCGATGGCTCACTCAAAATCTGTGCAGCTCCATTTTGTTGCAAGAAGTCTAAACTAGCACCCACAGCAAATAGCTTATCTACATCTGAACCAAATGTAAATGGTCTAGTAGATGTGGTGATAGCATTTCCATTGGAGTCATAGTTTGTGGTGTTTGTATTGAGGAAGCTAAGAAGTTCAGGAGACATAGATAGAGCAGATGCTCCGAAGTTTGCACCTAGAGAAAATAGTCCATTACTCGTGATAGTTCCACCCTCTATACCATATTTGAGTCCTAGCTGTTGTGCTAGGTTACTATTTATCTCTATGATTTTAGCTTTTACATATACTTGAACCTTTGGAATATCTATCTTTCTCACTGTCTCTCGTATATTTTTCATCTGCTCTGCTGTAGCTAGAAGTATAAGTGCATTTCTCTCTACATCTGATACCACCATAGCTTTACTAGGAGGTGGTGCGCCTTTTGTAGGTGCTTTTATCGCTACATTATTCATCTGAGATATGAGCTTACTCATAATCTTCTCCATCTCTTCGACATTGGAGTTTTTGAGTCTTATTACATACATTTTTTGTTCGATACTCTCACCCTCTGTATCTAACTGCCTAATATAGGTAATCATCTTTTTGATATTTGTACCATTTCCTACCAATATGATGGAGTTTGTTGATTCATCTTTGAGTAAATCTACCTTCTCGCTCTCTATCGTTTGAGGAAATATGTTTTTGGCTATACTTTGTGCATTTGGAAAAATATCTTTTACACTAGAGTTTTTTAGTTTTACTACGACAGATTTGGCATTACTCTCTTTCTCTACTGCCTTTATCACTTTTGATACAGCCTTTAGAGTGTGTGGTGTAGCAGTAATAGCTAGTACATTATTCTCTTTAAATGCTATAAGTGTAGCACTCCTATGTAGGAGAGGTTTTATCTTGGCTCTAAGTACGGCTGAGTTTAAGTTTTTTAGAGGGAAAAGCACCGTTATCATAGTATCACCTTGGATAGTGCTACTCACATCAAGCCCCTCACCTGCTGCGTCGTTTGATTTGACTATTTTATAATACTCACCTTGGTCTATTATAGTTAGACCCTTATCACCCAAAATAGAGTTAGCAAGTGAGAATAGTGCACTCTTTTTGATAGGTGCTTGTGTTACAAAATCTATCTTACCTTTGAGTGGTGCATTTATCAATATATTTTTTTTGTTAATCTTAGCTACCATCTCTACAAAATCTTTGATATCTAAATTACGAAAATTGACATCTACTGTCTCCTCATCTTTTGCATTTAATACTACAGATAGTATCAATATACTCAATATAATCTTAATTAACTTCATACTCTAACTCCATTTCTTCTTTATTTCTCTCTATAACCATCGATAGGTTAGTTATATTTGCAATATTTTTATATACCCCAAAAGCTGCATTGTAGCTATCTATCTTTTGACCGTTTACACTCTTTATTATATCACCTCGTCTTACGCCTAGCTTGGCAAATGGTGAACCTCGTCTTATAAAAGAGATACCAAAGCCTATCTTGCCATCAGCACCTTTTATCGTTCTTATTCCTATATTTTTATTGACCTCATTTAGATTTGAGGCGAAGTGTTCTATGAGTGATTTATCTATAATCTTTAGCTTTCCACCATCGACTATCTCACCCTCTGGTTTGGTACTCTTTGTTTTTGGAGTAGCCACTTTGGTTACTGGAGTTATCATCTTGTCGCTATTTTTCGATTTTGCTAGAGTTATCTTATATGTTTTTCTCTGCTTTGAAAATATAGCCCAATCTTTAGTAGCACTCTGTAGGGCAAACCCTTTGACCTTGTCACCTTTGCTTAATACTCTAGTTTTGCCACCAAACTCTACTGTGACGATAGTCATATCCGAAGCGTTGTATATAGCCAATAGTTTAATATCTTTGATATCTCCCCCTGTTACTACTGTCGGCTTCTTTGTTACAGGTGGAGGTGGAGCTTTATTTGGGCTTAGTTTTACTCTATAGTAGAGTGGTTTTCCACCTTGTTCTTCTATATGTTCTATACTACTTGTAGGTAAAAACACCAAAGCTATAACAAACCAAATCGCTTTTATGATAAGAGCAGTTAGTAGAACCATCCACATATACTTTATCATTTGGGGTTTAAAAATTTGTTTCATAATACCACCCCTTTTCATCTTTTTTGAGCATAGGTCTAATCATCTTTATATTGGGACTATTCTCAATATCAAGACGCACTTTTCTTTGAGCTAAATCTACCAATCCATCTACTTTGGCTATAGAGGAGTTTACATCTACTACCAAATTGGTAGGGGATGAGATAGAGTGAAATATATCACTTCTACCTATATCTTTGGCTAACATTCCCAAAGAGCTATCTAAGTTCACCTCATCTATAGAGAGATGGCTATAAAATAGAAGTGTAAATAGATTTATCTCTCTTATTGAGGCGATATTAATCCCTTTGACATATACATTTACATCTTCTATCCTCAAAGAAAAAAGAGACTCATCTATTAGCTTCTCATTGAGCTTTATATCTTGTTTGGCTAACTCCTCTTCTAGTCTATAATATAGAGCTTTTTTGGGCATAAAGGCAACCAATCCAAACCATACTACAACTATAATAATAACTATGTTTTTTACCATTTGCATTGGAACTCCACACTATAAGATTTGGATATATCTTGAATATCAAGTAGTGTTATCTCTACAGGTAGATTCAAAATCTTCGTAATAAGAGAGTTTAACTCTCTAGCACTAAGTCCTCTATATGAGGCTTTGATTTTTTTGCGTTTATTACTCCAATTTACTTTACTAATAGGTACTATAGATTGAAGCTGTTTGACTCTTTGGCTAGTCTTTTTGTCTGTCCATAAGTTCTTTAGAGCGATTACCTCTTTCATATCTAATAGTGTCTTTTGACTCTCTATGGCTGATATGGCCTCATTTTCTATTGTGTTAGTTTTGTAGATATATCCACTAAACATAACCAAAAAAGCAAAAAGGACTATTAACTCATTTTGATAATTTTTCCAATTCATTATAGACTACCCTCAATTAACATATCATTACTATTGGCTATCTGTATAGTCTTGAAGCCCTCTTTTAGAGATAATGCTTTTACCCTTTTGGATACTTTTGCATCTTTACATATTATATTTGCTTTAAATCCATTTAGGTTTATATTTAGAGAAGCTAAGCTAACACCATCAAAAATCATAATCGAAATCTTTTTTATTATATCTCTTTTTCTTCTCTCTATCTTATCTATACTCTTATACTTTTTGATTATGCTATCTCTAGTGTAGCTACTCTCTAGTGATGGATATGCCTCATATAGTTCGGCTATTTTCAACTCTGCTTGTGAGCTACTACCATACCTAGCACCCTCTACAAAAAACATAATAGCAAAAGCGATAAATATCACACTAAATATAATGCTCTGCTTGGTAGATATGATAGAGTTGGCTGAGGCATTTTTGATACCTACACCTCTTTTGGGAGTGAAGCTATCATCAAATATCTTTGAGGGTTTTTCATCTTCACTCAATGCTACAGAGGGTACTACCACTACACTACCCTCTAGTGATACAAGAGCTTCACTATCTCCAATAGCTACGGGTCTATCAAACATATCTACTACTTGCTGAGCAAAAAATAGCTTTGATATGGTATCTATAACGAAGCCTTTGGATAGTAGAAATGACCTTATTTTATTGAGATTATAGGCTATGAGTGTCCACTCATCATCATCACCATCTTTGAAAACCATATACTCATACTCACTACTATCTTCAAGTAGTCCATCAAATATAGCAGGTGCTACTCTTTTGGCTTGATATGCGTATTTAACAGGAAGTGCCTCTTTTTTGAGAGTATAAAATTGAGGCGTTACCATCACATTTATATCTCTCATATCTCTAACACTATCCATGGAGCTATATACCAAAATAAGCTCTCTATCTTTTCCCATAAAATTCAAAATGTTTCGCCTCTCCTTGATTATATTCAAACTTAAATTTATAATACTCTCCTGCTAGGGAGAAGTTTACTCTACACTCAGCACCACTTGTATATGAGTTGGTGGCTATTATATTTTTTCTACTATTATAATCTCCACCATTATCATTTACCATAGTAGCTAGAGGAACTCTAACAATAGAGTTGTACCACTCATTTACACTAGATAGCTCTATATCAAATAGATACGATATAAGTAGAGACGAGCTATACTCTATATCTATCTTCTCAGAAGTAGGATGAAAACTAAAATATTTTGTCCATGGCACTTTGCCTACATTCTCATCATCTACCTCAAATTGGTATCGCTTTATAATATCTGAAAACTCTAAATAAGATATTATCTTTGTCTTCTCTACCAATCTATTCTCTCGAACTCCATCCATCTCACCTTTGCCATTGATAGCCTCTAGTAGCATCTCTTGGAGTCTTGATGTATCCTCTAGCTTGTAGTTGTTGGCTAAGAGTTCAAACACCTCTTGTGCTACATTAAAGAGATGAGCTTTCTTAACATCTTTTTCTAAACCTAACCAGTTTATATTAATCCCCTCACTAGATGGTTTGCAATCTAGTATAAGACTAAACTTACCATCAGGAGTCCGTAGTGGCAAAGATGACTTATAGAGAAGAGAAAAAAGACTCTTTTGGTCTTTAATCTTCTTAAATATCTGTGTGATATTTGCATAGTGCATATCTGCTTGTATCAAAGCTTTAGTATCAGTCGCATCCTCTCTAGCCTCTTCAAAATATCCCAATAGTATAGTAGTCAAGGCTATAATTACAGCCAATACAGAGAGAGTTATCATCAGTACAAACCCTCTGCGACTCTTAACATTGTTGCTAATATACTCTGTTTTATCCATTTAAAAGCTCTATTAAAGTAAAATTTGTGTTTTAAAGCAAGATTATACCAAAGTAAAGCAAAGGATTGAGAATGAGAAGAGAAAAAAATTTAAGAGGTGGGTTTTCACTCATTGAGCTATTAATCGTTATTGTTATACTAGGAGGACTTGTAGCAGTAGTAGCACCTGGATTAATGGACGCAGCAGAACAAGCCAAGAGAGATACTGTATGTCTAAAGATGAGTGATTTGAAAAAGAGATTAGATATGTTTAAACTAGATAATGGCTCATATCCAGATACAGAAGAGGGGTTTGAGGCACTTATGAGTAACCCAGATAGTGATAAATACCCTAACTTTAGAGCCAAACCATACCTACAGAAACTACCAAAAGACTCGTGGAAGACACCTTTTGTATATATCAAAAATGGTGATGGGTTTGAGCTTATCTCATTTGCATCTGATAGAAAAGAGGGTGGAGAAGAGAATAACAAAGATATACTATTTAGTGCCTGTAGTAAATAAATATCTATATGTCAAATCCAAATAGCATAACAAGAGGAGGCTTCTCACTAATAGAGCTTCTAATTGTTATACTTATAATGTCTATGATATATTTTTTGGGGTTTAGTGGAGTTGAGCTAAACAAACCCAAACCCAAACCACTAACTCCTGCAAACCTAAAAGAGAATATAGTATCATCAGAGCTTTTCAATGTAGAGGCGACTCTACTATGTATAGATGAGTGTAGGAGCTGTTACCTTAGAAGAGGTATCTCAAACGCTTTTGCCCAATACTCTAGCCCTATTGACTTAAGTAATATAAGTGTATATAAAGTAGATAGCAGTGATAGTCTAATCAAAGTAGAGTATGGACGATACCAAGACAAAAAGATATGCCTAGAGATGGAGTTTTATCGTAATGGAAGCTCAACTCAACTCATCATACAAAACGATAAAGCTAGTTACTTCTTACCAGCATTTTTTGGTGAACCCAAAGAGTTTGAGACACCCGAAGAGGCACAAGATTATTGGCTAAAAAATAGTAATATAGTATCTGATAGTGGAGCATTTTATTGAAAAATCTAACCAAAGCATTTACAATTATTGAGGTACTTATATCTGTTATGATTATCTCATTTGCTATTATATTTGTACTCAAACTACATACCGAAAACGAAAAGCAGATAATATATATCTCAGAGCGAAACAAGCTATCTCTCCAAGACTCTCTATACCTCACTCTAAACATCCTAGACCACGACAAAGACAACAAAACAGCCTATGATATACTAGAGAGCCACTTCAAGATAAAAGAGCTAGAGAGTAGAGAGATACTCAAAAAACAGACAAGAGATATAAATATCCCAGAAGAGATAAAGATAATACCACCACCAGAACAAAGAGGTCCTGTAGCTATAGTAAATGAAGTAATGATAAAAGATAAATACTCATCTATCTTCTACCACTTTAAGCTAGAGTCGTTTTAAATCTATACTAAACTGCTAGTAACTTTCTAGCTCCCAAACTGCGTTTGGGAGTCTATATAACAACTACAACAACCCAACCAATCATTAATCCTAAATAAGCTACAATACTCCATGGGAAGAAGCAGATATAAAATATATGAACCAACACATCCACACTTTATTACTTGCACAATACTCCATTGGATACCAATCTTTACCAATAGGGAGAGTGTAAATATTATAATAGAGTCTCTTAAATATCTACAAAAGAGTGATAATCTTAAAATCTATGCTTATGTCATACTTGAAAACCATCTACATCTAATTATACAAAGTGATGATTTACCTAAGAGCATACAGAAATTTAAACGACATACTTCCAAAGAGATTATTGCCCTACTTAAAGAAAAAAATGTAAAAACTATACTAGACCAATTAGCTTTTTATAAAAAAGCCCACAAAAAAGATAGCCAATTTCAACTATGGCAAGAGGGCTATCAGCCAAAATTGATACAAAATGATAATATAATGAGAGAGAAGATAGAATATACTCATTATAATCCTATTAAACGAGGTTTTGTAGAAGAAGATTGGCATTGGAGATACTCTAGTGCTAGAGATTATAAAGGGCTTCAAGGGTTGATTGAGGTTGAGAAGTTTTATTAAGATATACACTCCCAAACGCAGTTTGGGAGCTAGAAACATGGATGGCAATGGATAGGTAGTTTATGAAAAAACTTATGTTAATATTTTTGTTTATAGTTATTTTTATTTATTTTATAACTCCCTCAAGAGTTACGCCAAAAGGATATTATCATATTTCAAAAGTTGGAAGGCAACATATGATAAATAATTTACAAAATGATTGTCATTCAGAAGATACAATCTATCTTATTGCTACATATTTAGAAGTATTTAAGGGGTCAGGTGATGCTAATGCTACTATAATCTAAACTACGCTACAATCCTCACAAAGGAGTAAACAATGCCAAGAAAGCCACGCATAGAGATAGCAGGTTATTACCATATCATCAATAGAGGTGTAGAGCAAAGAGCTATATTTAAAGAAG
>Ga0193962_1000895_pt1 | contig 13949 bp, 13 predicted proteins | sample FB_5_MG_FD_140335 | JGI IMG/M metagenome (GOLD analysis project Ga0193962, IMG submission 140335) | Microbial mat bacterial communities from the Broadkill River, Lewes, Delaware, United States - FB_5_MG | ecosystem: Environmental > Aquatic > Freshwater > River > Microbial mats | place: USA...
AATAATCCCAGCAAATTGAAATAAGAGTGTAATCTTATTATTTGGTATAAAATCATCTATTAACATCCGTGAGAACATTGGAAATATCAAATCGATTAACGCAAGGGTTGTTGCAGCAATCATGTCAATAATGAGTAATTTCATATGTGGTTTATAGTAAGACAAAAATCTTTTCATAAGTACCCCCTTTTCTTCAACTCCCATTTTAGCATATAATAGAGAAGACGAGTACAGGCAAAATTTAGGAGGTCCTATGAAAAAAAATGACATTATAAGTGCAGTTAATACTTATGGATATAGCAGCGTTGAGACGTCACTTTATTCAATTACTATTCCTCTTTTAATAAGAGATGGAGAATACCATTTACTTTATGAAGTAAGGGCTGAAACACTCAGACGTCAACCCAACGAAATATGTTTTCCAGGCGGTAAAATTGAAGCAAATGAAACAGCTAAAACTGCTGCTATAAGAGAAACCATGGAAGAACTAAATATAAATGATTCTCATATAGAAATTACAAATAGTCTTATGCCAATGACGATTCCTTTTGGTGTTACTATATATCCACACGTTGCCTTTTTAGATGTAAAGTTTGAAATGCTTACATATAATGAAGATGAAGTCCAAGAACTTTTTACAGTGCCACTGTCCTACCTAATGAGAACAGAAGCCGAAGAACACATGGTTCACACAAAAGTTGTTCTTCCTGAGGACTTTCCCTTTGAAAAGATTCAAAATGGACGTGATTACAATTGGAGCCGTAGTCCCTATAATGTCTATTTCTTAGAATATAACCATCACATTATCTGGGGCTTAACCGCTAAAATAACCAATGAGTTTATTCATATTTTGAAAAAGGCAGGCATCGGCAATTTATAAATTTTCCCCAAAAAAATTTGAAGGCTTCAACCTTTAATTAATTGTTGAAGCCTTCTCAGTAAATACCAGCACACTTAGAATTTGCATATTCAATTGTATTTATACTATCTTTTTCGATAACCATTCCTCCTGTCAACATTTTTTTAATTGTCAACTTAAACGACATTTGCTTTTTTTACATTTTATTTCTCTAAGCTTTTTTGGGCCGTTGCCCAATAGAGTGTCCCAATATTTACCTATATAAAAACCATTAATGGTTATTATAATGTTACCCCAAAATATAAAATTCAAACATTAATCTTCCCAAAGCTCATCCTCATTAATAATACTTTCATCTTTCAAATACAATTGACCCTCCATATACGAAAACTCAATTTCATCTGTAACCGTTCCCTTAAGAAACTTGACGTGAATACGATGATTGTCTAATTTATAAATTTCATAGCTATCAATATAATTGCGCTTCAAATAATTCTTCTTTATCATTGAACGTATATAATCAATAAGGAAAATATTAAGATCTGTTTCACTTTTCATTATTTCTTCTATTTCATTCTTTAGAATGGCATTCATCACTCGAAGTCGATGTTTGGTGATCCTAATTTTTATGGTTTCTATGACATAACCAAGGAGCATCGTTATCAATAAAGCAATCGTGATTAACATTAATGTATTCATAATCTCACCCCTTATGTTTTCTTTTCGGTTTTTTTGGTATTATTATATTATATTTATACCACATCATCACTTATTTAAACGTTAAAATATTCTAAAAATTTAGGAGGGATTCATATGACAATTGGTGCATTTTTTGATATTGATGGAACGTTATACAGGGATTCCCTTATGATTGAGCATTTCAAAAAACTCGTTAAGTATGAAGTTTTTGATCCAAATGTATGGCATTCACATGTAAAGATAACTTATGAAATGTGGAAGAAACGTAGAGGCGATTACGATGATTATATGATGGAACTGGCTGCTCTTTATATCGAGTCTTTAAAAGGACTCAACATGGCTGAAATTGAATTCATCGCTGATCAAGTTATCAACTTAAAAGGAGACTCTGTTTACGCCTTTACACGTGAACAAATCCGTTGGCATCACAAACAAGGCCACCGTGTATTTTTTATTTCAGGTAGTCCAGAATTTCTAGTAAAAAAAATGGCGTCTAAGTACAAGGCAACAGACCACAAAGGCACTACATATCTTATTGATGAATATGGTCATTTCACTGGTAATGTCATTCAAATGTGGGATGCTGAAAGTAAAGATAAAGCAATTAAAGAATTTGTCGATAAATATAGTATAAACCTTGAAAAAAGTTACGCCTATGGTGATACAAATGGTGATTTTAGCATGCTTTCTCAAGTAGGCAATCCTATTGCTATTAATCCAACAAGTGAATTACTTGAAAACATTCGAAAAGATGAACGCTTAAGTAAAAAAGCATCCATCATTGTCGAACGTAAAGATAATATTTATAAACTAACACCAGATGTAACTGTTATCAAGAAATAATTATTAGGAGTTGATCTTATGACATTGAACGACCAACTAGTGACCGGTGCGCTATTAGAGCTTGAAGTTCCGTCACCAGAGGATAACAAAATTTCACAAAAATTTCATGTCGTTATCGATAAACCTTTTAAAGATGGCGTCTTAACCGTTACTGCGCCAATGAAGCATGGACGTACCCTTCCAATTCATGTAGATACTCTTGTGAAAATTGTTTTTTCAGTGGATGGAGGTAATTCACCAGACGCTTTTTCGGCAACTTGTCGCGTGACAAACCGAAATAAGACAGGCAAATTTAACACACTTTCCCTAGAACTTACTTCTTCACCTAAAAAAGTACAACGTCGTGAATATTTTAGATTTTCAATTGTAAAAAAAGTACCTTTCCTTTACGATGGTCAGAAATATGAGATGCTAACGAAAAACATCAGCGCCACTGGAACGAGAGGTATTTCTAACAAAAAGATTCCCGACGGTGATATTTGCGTCATTAATTTACCTATTGATGATGAAGTTATGAGTTTAAGGGCTGAAGTTGTTTTTTCTTCTCCATCTCAAGACAGCCGCTATAAAAGTGATATTCGCTTTAGATTTATTGAAATCTCTGAATTAGATAAATCTAAAATAACTCACTTTATCTTCAAGCAACAATCCGATATGGTCAGAAAAAATCTTGATGAGTCTGGTTTAAACAGAGGTTATCAAACCAACAAGGATGCAGCGTCCTTTGGTGAAATACAAGTAGATATTAAGGATTATATTTTACCTTTTTCATGGGCCATCACAATTCTTATTACAGCCCTCTTCTTACGTGCACGTCCAGAACACATGAATGGACTAGATAAGTTTTGGGGCTATTTAAGAGATTCTACTTGGAATGAGCTTTATCTTAACTTAATGGCCATTGTCTGCCTTATTCAACTTGCCTTTTGTGCCTTTGGTTTCACTGTAGCAAAACAAAACGGCAAAAAAAGAAGCCCTAGCCTAATGATTAATGCTGGCCTCAGTGCTTTTTTATTACTGGCTTATGTATTTCTATATAGTCGAACTTAAAACAAAGCAGTTAGCGGTATTCGCTAACTGCTTTTTATTCCTCATAATAATTGCCTATTCCTCTTTAAAATATAATCGGAATAACTTCTTATCCCATTCAAACCCCTCTGCTTCAAAAGCACAAGAAGAACTTATATTGTCCTCTCGAACGAGTGCGCTCCTAAAATCGACACCCAAGTCATTGGAAAGCCTTGTAGCAACTTGGATAAGTTCTTTAGCAATACCACGCCCTTGATAAGCTGGTGCAACGGCAACTAAATCTATCCATAAGCCACTGTAGTGCAAAGTTTGAACTTTCATAAAAGCAATAAAACCAATAATAGCTTGATCCACTTCCGCTACATAAATCGGGTATTGGTCTAAATCTATCTTATCTCTTACTTGCATCCAACTATAAGAACACTCCTTAAAGGTCAAATGATCAATCGCTATAACACCCTCAATATCTGCTTGATCAAGAATCATTTTACGAATTTCTAGTGTCATCTTATAATCCTGCAACTTTCTTTTGAATATAAGCATCTATTTTAGCATATTTTTCCGATACCTCTTCATAATACCATGTTCTATGGGTTCCCTTATCCACTCTAAAAGACCCTTGGTTATAAGCGAGAATTGCTTTCTCTAAGTCACCATCAAAGTGCCTCAAGTCGCGTGATAAATACTTGACGCAAACATCAATATTGATAGCAGGATTTAATAGTTGATCAGGAGTAACGCCCATAGAAGCGCCTGTACTTCTCAACATCTGCATCATACCGACAGCATTTATATAAGTACAACTTTCATCATACCAACTCTCCTGCCACATCATAGCAAAAATCCACATTTTATCAATGTCATATTTTTGGCTTGTTTTTTCAACCAATTGAACATAGTAAGCAGCACGCTCAATATCCAATCGCTTATTAATAATAGTCATGTATTTTGCCATGGCTTGCATTTCAGATTGATGTATCAGAAAATCTGCATCTTCCTCATCCGTAAAGTTATATAAATAAAGATATTGTCCATAAGGGCCCATGTCATGGAATTCCCAATCCATAAAGCGAGCAAATGATTTTGTTAAAGGAATATACCATATTTCGGATGCCTTATCTTTATAAACAGCATCCAGCGAAAGCTTTTGACCACTTTCTTGTAACTGAACCTTGATCGGCTCACAAGCAAGTACTTGGACAGGTCGTTTATAGGCCACTAAATATCTATCAGACTTGTCTTTTTCGACAAGTCGTGATCCTGTAGGCATTCCCATAAGTGTAATCATTCTCCCCGCTTCATCCCATACAGGAACAAGACCAACGCGACTTAAAAATTGTGGAGAAACGGGCAAATAATAAGCCTCATCAATAAATACAATCGGTTCATCAGGTGAAAACAATACATTATTTATGCCATTCACAAATAATGTTTCTGGAACAGTCCCCTCTATACCGCTAATAAGATCAACTGAATCTGCAAAAGCATACATAGAAAGACAAGCAATTATAAAAACAATACATCCTATTCTTCTCATTACATTTCTCATTTACACCACACTCTTTCCTTGATAAATTTCTTTTTTCTTCAATTCTTTTAACAAGGTATTCAATACCTTGCGTTTATTGAGTATCCAATTAGGTGCTATCAACAATTCCTTAGCTCCATCTCCGGTAACCCGGTGAATAACAATATCAGCCCGTAAATGTTCGATTATATATAGCAGTTGTTTAATGTAGTCATCCATGTCTAACAAAGGAAAAGCTTCTTTTTCATAAAGTTCTGCTAAAACTGTACCCTTGAGGACATTCAACATATGAATTTTAAGTCCGTTGATGGGACATGCATTCAAAAAATTAACCGTCTCTTCTAAGGCTTGCTTTGGTGCATCTGGTAAACCTAATATATATGTCCAACAACTTGAATTCCATGCGCTGAAAGTTTCTTTGTCGTTTCTATAAATTGACTTGGCAAGTAGCCTGTATTTAATACCTTGTGCTGTTTTTCATAAATACTTTGAAGACCTAACTCTACCCATATATAAGTTTCCCTATTAAGCTTTTCTAAAAGCTTTAAGGCGTCATCTGAGACACAATCAACCCGAGTCGCTATTGCTAAACCAATAACACTTGGATGGGATAAAGCTTCTCTAAATTGCTTTTCCATAAAGGCAAGATCACCATAGGTATTAGAAAAACTCTGAAAATAAACCATATACAAAACCTCAGACCATTTATCTGACAGTAACTCAATCTGTTGATCTATTTGTATTCTAATCGGTTGATGACCACAGCCAGAAAATTCTCCAGATCCTTTTTCTGTACAAAAAATACAACCACCTACTCCGAGCTTACCGTCTCTATTGGGACAAGAAAAACCACCATCCACCGATAATTTAATGACTTTACGCCCAAAACGCTCACGTAGGGCACTATTAAGATTGTTATAAGGCTTATCAAGCCATTCCTTTTTCTCCACTCTTCACTCCATTTTAAAGCATATTTTTGTATAATTAAAAGGTATCTATTCAATTAAGAAAAGATACCTTTTTCATTATAGCATATGTTATATTATCCTATTCAATATCACTTAGATTTAAATCTGCTCCAAGGACACCAACGACTTCACCACTATTAATAACAGGTACTGAAATAGTCACACACGGACTATCAGAACCTAGTGGAACATAAATCTCAGATGTATAAGCCTTCATTGTCTTAATCGGCTGACTATACCACTCTCTAAAAGCAACCGTATCCATCTCTAGGTCAAGATTAATGTAATGTAAGTTGTCCGTTTTCCTATCAGCTGAATAGACAACTGTAAAGGCCGCTTCACTTGCCATTAAATCACTCATACAAGTCTTATGTGCTGCATAATCCATAGAAATGATATCTCTGGATTCCGCTCTTGTTTGAAGCTGGTTTAATAAGTCTTTGATACGATCACCTGCCTGATTACTCATAACAATACCCTTAGAAAATTCTTTTACTTTATTAAGTGATTCAAGAGATGTTTTTGAAAGAATTTCACAAGAAGACATCATTTCTTCCATACTAGCAGATTGCTCCTCGCATGCGGCATATACCTCTTGACTCTCTGAGGCAATATTATTAGATAAACTCGCAACTGTTTCAATTGAAGATGCGATTGTTTCCACTTGATCAGATTGATCTTGAGTAATAACTCGGATTGATGCAATATCTGATCCCATGGCCGAAACATTCACCGACGTAGATTCAACAAGTGTTTTTACATCTCTAACAAATTTCAAATTGTTAGCAACCGTTTCCTTATTATCATCTATTTGAGCAACCACTTGATCCGTATCATATAAAACTTCCTCTACTATTTTAACAATATCTTCTGATGCCCCTTTTGATTCCTCTGCAAGTTTACGAACTTCCTCAGCAACAACTGCAAAGCCTCGCCCTGCTTCCCCTGCACGCGCTGATTCAATGGAAGCATTCAAAGCCAAAAGATTTGTTTGCTCCGAAATTTTTGTGACCACTGTAATAAACTCCGAAATTTCATCGATTTTGCCCTTTAAATGGTATATTTTTTCAGCAGAAGTACGCGTTACATTACCCGAATCTTCAATGCCTTCTATTAATTTGTCAATATAATTGCCAACTTCTCCCATCCCTGTTTCTACACTCGAAGCAAGTTCATGGTTTTCCTCACATTTTTCAGCAATCGTTGTAGCAAGTGTCCTCATATGATCTGAATTTGTATGTATTATATCAATATGATCTTTTTGTTCTGTGCTACCATAAGCAATTTTTTCAACTGCGCTATTAATATTAGAAGAAACTTGATTGCTTACTTCAATTTGTCCAAACACACGCTCACTTTCATAAGCATTTTGTTCACCAGAAACTTTCATTTTAGCAATCATGCCATTTACAGCCACCAATATTTCATCTAAGTTCTTAGCAATTTCGCCTAAAGAACCAGATGTCCCTAAGTGTTTTTTAAAGCTATAAGCATAATTCCCACCAGCAACCTCGTTTAATCCTTTTGATAGCTTTGTTGAAGTCCCTTGTCCTCGTTTTGCCAAAATAAATCCTATCCATAAACCAAGTACAAGGCATACTGAGCCAATAATAATACTGTTTGTCATAATAGGTGCCTCCTAGATATTTTTTCTACATATATATGTTAAATAATTATCAGTTAAATCATAACATAGTGATGTTCATTTTCATAGTCATGTTTTATTAAATTCAGATTGGAAATTTTCTTTATTATCGTTATAATGAATATGATTATATTAATTCGAACAATTTTTAGGAGGCTACACATGAAGCAATGGTTAAAATTACAAAATGGTTCCGACATTCGTGGTGTTGCAATGGATGGTATCGCTAGCGAACCAGTTACACTGACAAGCCTAGAAGCGGCATATATCGCAAAAGGATTTGTTAAGTGGCTTATGAAACATGAGGGATTAGACACATCTGAAATCTGCATTGCCTTTGGCCGAGATTCACGGTGTACAGGTCAAGAACTGCTTGCTAGTGCAACTGAAGGTGTTATCGAAACAGGCGCCCATGCAATCGACTGCGGTATTGCTTCAACACCCTCTCTCTTTATGTCAACCATGTTTGAAGAAACAGCTACAAGTGCAGGCGTTATGATTACAGCAAGCCACTTGCCCTTCAACCGTAATGGTTTAAAGTTCTTTACGGAAAAAGGCGGCTTAGATAAAAAAGATATTAAAGAAATTCTTGAAAATGCTATTGAATTATATGAAGAAAAAACCACACCCGTTAAAGAAAAAGGCCAATGTAACTCTTATGATTTATTAAGTCGCTACAGCCAATTTCTTGTTGAAAAGATACGTGAGGGTGTCAACCATCCAACACAATATGAAAAACCCTTAAATGGGCTTAATATTATTGTTGATGCTGGCAATGGCGCAGGCGGATTTTTTGCAGACAAAGTCCTATCACCACTTGGAGCAGATACAAGGGGTAGCCAGTTTTTAGACCCAGATGGTTATTTTCCAAACCACATTCCGAATCCTGAAGATGCTGACGCAATGGCCTCTATTCAAGAAGCCACGATTAAGCAAAAGGCCGATTTAGGGATTATATTTGATACAGATGTAGACCGAGCTGCAATCGTTGATGGCTCAGGTGAAATTATTAATCGCAACCGTCTTATCGCTCTTATGAGTGCCATCGTTTTAGAAACAAGTCCAGGTGCTACCATTGTAACAGATTCGGTTACTTCTGATGGTTTATCAACATTTATTGCTAAACTTGGCGGTGTTCACCATCGCTTCAAACGTGGTTACAAAAATGTTATCAATGAGTCAATACGCTTAAATGAAACTGGTATACTGTCACCACTGGCTATGGAAACTTCTGGACACGGTGCCATGATGGAAAACTTTTTCCTTGACGATGGTGCTTATACCGTCACAAAAGTGCTTATTGCCATGTCTAAATTAAAAGCGCAAGACAAAAGTTTATTCGACTTAATCAATACTTTAGAAGAACCTGCCGAAGCGAAAGAGATCAGATACAAAATTGCGCTTGAAGATTTTAGGGCTTACGGAGAAAATGTCATTGCAAAGCTTGAAGAATTAGCAAATAAAAAAGACGGTTTCTCAATTGTTCCGAACAGCCATGAAGGTGTAAGAATCAACTGGTCAATTGATGGGTTTAGCGGATGGATTCTTTTACGTCTTTCACTGCATGATCCTGTCTTACCAATGAATGTTGAAGCTAATGAAGATGGCGGACTAAAAAAAATTATGCCCGTACTTGAAAACTTCTTCAAGCAATTTAATGCATTAAACTAAATGCTCTAGGGGGGGAACTATATATGGTATTAGATAAAAAAAACCTAGATCAATCAATTCATCTCTTAGAAGGTCTTCTAAAAGGTATTGCCTTTGATCAGCGCATTAACGATAAGGAAATTAGTGAATTAAATCATTGGATTGCAGCCCATGAAAATGCGCGACGCCATTATCCATATACCGTGTTAATCCCACTTTTATCCACGGTACTTGCTGATCACATTATTACAGAAGACGAGAAGCAAGATATTCTTTGGTTTTGTGATAAAGTTTCTACAGAAAATTATTTTTATGACATCGTTTTTTCTGATTTACAACGCTTGAAGGGCATTATACATGGTATCCTTTCTGATAAAATTATTCGCGATGAAGAAATTCACGCATTGGAAGAGTGGTTAAAAGAAAACACTCACCTAAAAAGTTATTATCCCTATGATGAATTGGTCGCCATTATTGATACAATTTTAGAAGACCAAATTGTCACCAGTAGAGAACGACAACTTCTAGAACGTTATTTTATAGAGTTTATTAACAAAGAGATGTTGTCTTCATATAGCCAAGAGGAAGTTCAGACTCTAAAATCAAAAATCACTATTGGCGCTGTTTGTGCAAAGAAACCTATTGTTAACGTCAAAGGGAAACATTTTGCTTTAACAGGACAACAAAGTACATCTGATAGACAAAAATTCGTTGAGTACATTTCAAGCAAAGGTGGTTACTACCATCAACAAGTAACAGATATAATCGATTACTTGATTGTTTGTGACACAAATGCGCTCCTATGGGCATTTGAACCTTACGGCAGGAAAATAGATCAAGCACTTGATCTTAGAAGTCAAGGACACGCCCTTGTCATATTACACAAAAAAGACTTTTTAGAAGCATTATAAATATAGCACACCATAAAAAGCGCGTCTTACACTTGTAAGACGCGCTTTACAATTATTGATAGAATCAGGTAACCTGTGTAACTAAACATTTTACTTCTTGTTTCTTAAACATCAAGATAAACCTAACTAACTTTTCATATTACGTGATACATGATACATGATGCATGATACATGGTGCATTAATTCGGAACTTCTCATTGTTACTGTAAATGATTCTTAAAAACACATGTTACATAAAAAATTGATTCTTTTAAACACTTGTTGCTAATTACCAATACATAAACATTGGAAGCTACCGATTCTATCAGGAAGGAATTTCTCTTCCTACTATAATGTTACCCGACAATAATCGCTTCAAACATTTATTGAATTCTTTTTAATACTTCTACTAAAAACTTATAAACACGCTCTACAGATGAAATACTAACATGCTCTTGCGGTGTATGGACATCAGCCATGTTAGGTCCTATTGAAATCATATCAATATCTCCAACTTTTTCTTTTAAGAATCCACACTCAAGTCCTGCATGAATAGCATCAATTTTCAATTCTGCACCTGCAACTTCTTTATAAACCACTTTCATAAGTTCTCTAATTTCAGATTCCGGCTTAAATGCCCACTCTGGGTAAGGAGATGTTAACTCCTGTTCCCCACCAACGAGCGTAGCAATAAGTGAAATGCGATCTGTAATTTCATCTTTTAATGTTGCAACTGAACTTCTCGTTGCACTTTCAAGAATTACTTCTCCACCAAGGGTTGATAGGACACCAACATTACTAGAACTTTCCACAAGTCCTTGAATGCCTTCACTCATTGTTTGTGGACCAAATGGAATAAGACGCATAGCACTAATCACTGCATTCATTGAAACAAGATCGAATACCATCTTAATATCAGTTGCTGTCAATGTTAATGTAATCTCACCATCAGCAAGCTCATACTCATTTCTAAACTGTTTTTGTAAGTCTTGAACGACTTCTTCAAACATAAGAACGTCTTTGTCACATACCGCAATTTCAACTTCAACATACTTGGCAATCGCATTCATCTTATCGCCACCTGTTACACAACCAAAACGACAATCTGTTTTAGCACATAAAGTTTCTAACGTACGTCCTAACAATTTAATGGCATTTGCTCTATTTTTGTTGATTTCAATCCCTGAGTGACCACCTTTTAAACCGCTGATTACAAGTTTATAACTTTTGAAGCCACTCTCAAGCGCCACTGATGTTACAGGCACTTTTAAAGCACTTCTAACACCACCTGCACAAGAAGAAAGAGCAACACCTTCTTCTTCAGAATCAATATTAATCAGAATATCACCTGAAATATTATCTGGGTTAAGAGCCATAACACCACCCATACCAGCTTCTTCATCTACTGTTACAAGTCCAACAATTGGTGGATGTGCTAACTCTTTTGATGCTAAAATTGCCATTGTCATCGCTACAGCAATTCCATTATCCGCGCCAAGTGTGGTCCCTGCCGTACGGATGAAATCACCCTCTACAACTAAAGGAATTGGATCTTTTTCAAAATCAAATTCGAGTGTATCTTCTTTGACACATACAATATCCATATGTCCCTGAAGAATAACTGTTTTCGCATTTTCATAGCCTTTTGTCCCTGGTTTTTTAATAATAACATTGTTACATGGTTCTTGAATAACTTCCAAGCTATGCTCTTTTGCAAAAGCAACTAGGTAATCACTTACTGCTTGTTCATTACCTGACCCTCTCGGAATTTTAGTTAATGCCTCAAAATAAGTCATCACTGCTTCAGGTTGTAACCCCTTTAAACTATCCATCTCCATCACCTCATTTATTATTTAAGAAAAATGTTCTCCCTATTACATCATACATTTTTCCTATAGACACTCTATTTTGACAACAGCTTCATAAGCCACGGTCGTTTAATAGCTACCGCTACAACAGGACATAATTCTTGACAACAAAAACAACGAATACAGCCCTCTAAATCGACGTAAGGTCGATCGTTTTTCATCTCTATTACATGGGGTGGACAAGCCTCTGCACAGTCACCACACCCAACACATTTTTCATGTCTGAAAATCGGGCGCGGCCTTAAGGCACTATCTGCTAAGTGCTTGATAGGTGCTGGCATACTAGAAAAGAACTCAACACTCCTAATATTAGGGGTATTAAAATCCTCAACAGTCCACTCGTTTATTGAACAGCCAAGAACTTCTATATCGCTATAGTCTTCTTCAACAAGGCCATTTTCAACAGATCGCGCTATCGTCGGAACCGACATTGGGTCAATCCCAACTAGCTGTGTCGCTATTACATCCAGGTGGTAAGGAGAATTACTTCCTATAATAGTCCCAATTTCTCTCGGGTCACCACCCGAAGGACCTGCACCTTCCATTCCCACAATCCCATCCATTAATGAGAGTACAGGGGCAGCATAAGTACAGACATCCACAAGCATTTGTGAAAACTCTTTCACCTCAGGCATCTTAAAATGATATTCTGCCTTCAAAAGGCCAGGAATAATCCCAAACATATTTTTTACTGCACCTGTAAATTTCATCATGCCATGGGTTTTCAACTTTGAAACCGATATAACCTTATCAACATCATTTAAGAAATCAACAACTCTTAAGTGTTTTAATAAAATCCCACTCTCGTGTTTAACATCCATTCCATTAAAATTCCAATTTAAGCTAACATCAGAAGCTTCAGCAATAGCTTCATAGCCACACACTTTATAAATTCCTCTAAGAGCACCTGTCGTATATGGACCTCCTGGACTATCCCCTATAAGAACCCCACAACCATACGCTAATAATTCGTCAGCAAGTGCTTGAACAAAGACAGGATGTGTCGTTGTCGCCTCTTCTGGCCGCTTCTTCATTAGCAAGTTAACCTTCAACAAAACTCGCTCACCAGGCGATACATAGGTTGACAAACCACCTAAATTATTAAGCGTCATTTGAATAGCTTTTCGCACAGTATTATAATCATAAGTCATACATTTCTCTAGGGATACAAGCTTCATCCATTTCACCTAATCTTTAACCTTTTTGAACAAATATAACTTTCAAATAATTACTTCCATCAAATTTCTTATTTGCTTTGAAATCCTCTGGCAATCTAAATTCTTCAATTACCTTATACTTAGTCTTTGTAGCTTTAAAACCCTCTTCGATCTGACCTAAAAAGTGCTCACGTGTTAGACCACTATGATTTGTTGATGCAATAATTATACCGTCCTTATTCAATAATCGAATTGATTTTTCAATCAATTCCTGATAATGTTTTTCTACGGAAAAAATCTTTTTCTTAGTTTTAGAATGACTTGGCGGATCTAAAATAATCACGTCAAAAGATTCCTTTTTATCATAAGCATCGTCAAAGTAGTCAAATACATCTGTAATGATAATTTTATTTGACATTAAGGATAAATCATTTAAATAAAGATTCTCCTCTGTCCATTCAAGACTCCTTTTAGCAACATCAACGCTTATTGTACTGTTTGCGCCACCCACTGCAGCCGCAATAGAAAAGCCTCCCGTATATGAAAACATATTTAGCACACGTTTCCCACTAGCATACTTTTTCTGGATACAATTTCTAACATCACGTTGGTCTAAAAATAAACCTACCATACCACCATCATTAAAATCCAATGAATAATAATTATTGTTTTCCATAATCACAAGTGGCGTTGGTGCTTCTATTCCACAAAGGAATGACTCTTTCGGGATATTCTGACCACTTACATCAAAACGAACCTTCTCATAAATCCCTTTGAATTCAATAACATTCATAAAAGCGTCCATAATTTTAT
>Ga0193962_1000896_pt1 | contig 13945 bp, 9 predicted proteins | sample FB_5_MG_FD_140335 | JGI IMG/M metagenome (GOLD analysis project Ga0193962, IMG submission 140335) | Microbial mat bacterial communities from the Broadkill River, Lewes, Delaware, United States - FB_5_MG | ecosystem: Environmental > Aquatic > Freshwater > River > Microbial mats | place: USA...
GAGGAATATCGGAGGTAGTAGAATAAATAACTCCAGCCTCAATATTCCACTTTTCAGATGGGCGGTATCTAAATTTCTGTAATAAGTTAAGTTGATTATAACCTGATGATAGCTGCTTTTCAGGATCACTATTATCTAAAACTTTATCTATACCATTTTCGGTAATAACATAATGTGGTTTTAAATATTCATCAGGGCCATTGCTTCCCATAACAAGATCACCAAATTTACTATAAGAGACAGAAGTTGCGTAAGCCAATTTTTTCCATCCACCAGTGTGAGCAACCGAATATGTTTGCTCATTATTTGCTGAAGAATATCGGGTCAATGCCTTTGTTGAAAATCGAGCATTCTCGGTAGTTGAAAGTCGAGGCTTAAGAGTATGAAAATCCATTACACCGCCAATAGCATCGCTACCATATATAACCGATCCTGGGCCAAAAACAACTTCTGCATTTTCTACTGCATTTGGATCAACATTAATCACATTTTGTAAATTACCACTACGATAAATAGCATTATTCATACGAACACCATCAACAACAATAAGAACACGATTGGCAGCAAATCCTCGTATCATAGGGCTTCCACCACCCAACTGACTTTTCTGAACAAATACCGCCCCTGTATTAGCAAGCATATCGGCAGCTGTTTGAGGGTTAGAAACAGCTATTTCTGTTGGTTTAATACTTACAATACGCACAGGCACCTCGCTCCCCTGCTGCTCCCACTTATTTGAAGAGACAACAACTTCGTCGAGCATAAAAACTGTTTCCGAAAGAGCAACAACATAATCATCCTTTTTTATCTGATCGATACTCAACGAATAATCCTTATAGGAGTAATGCCGAAAAGATATAATGTTAGCACCCACAAACAACGATAAATCAGCACCACCAGTTGAATCAGTATAAACCGAAAAATCGGAACTATAAACATGTACTCCTTCAACAGGCAAACCTGTTGCTTTATCGACAACAGTGAGTGTTTGAGCAGAAATAGTCAAAAGACTAACAAAAAGCCCAACGAATAGATAAATAAGCTTATTCATAAATGATGTATAAATATTTTAGAAAATTATTTTCTATTAAGCTATCAAATTCTTTGCCAACAAAGGCTAAACTATTTTCTAACATAGAAAAATACCGATAATAACAATACCATACACACTGCTATTTTTAAAAGTATAGATGTAAAAAAGATACCCAAAACAGCAACAATTAGAGTTAAAATAAAATATAATGGATATTTTTTCTGAATTTTAATATCACCAAAATCGATATACTTAAACACCTTATCCTCCATATCAAGAAGTATTACTCCATCGCATTGCAAAGCATGATAATACTCCAATATCTGACGTCGAGTAGACGAATTGTTAATTGATGGCGCCGAACTGCCCGTTTTTACCTCTACAATATATACCATTCCATCTTTTTCGGCAACATAATCTGTTACAAGCTTTATTGCTACAGGATTTTGATTCTCGTATATAGTATAAGAATGTTCTTCCTGTTTCGATATTATTGAAAATCCATTCTTCTGAAGAAAACGCTCAGCCTCCTGCTCTCCTTTATATCCGCGTTTTATACGTTTATTATGTTTATATGAGTTAAATTTGCTAGTAATCCAATATTTAAGCACTATAATAAAAAGAAGAGCTATTATAAAATATAGCCCTATTTTCTCTAATAACGATAAGTCAAACAAATCGTGCATAACCTACTCTTTGATATGATTAAAATTACCCTCTATCCTCTTAATAATTCTAACCACAAAAATCAAAAGTAGAGGAAAAGCTGCCGTGTTAAACGACTGAGGAGCAAACCACCAAAAAACAGTCATTAAAATAATTATCATAGACATGCTTTTCTTAATAGTTCTACCAATTACACCACTACCCTTGAAAAGAAAAACTAGCGACAATGGCGATAACCAAAGAACATTAAGATTACCCCCAAAAGCCTGATGTTCTGTAAAAAACCAAAGAAATACTAACAAAAATCCCATTAAAGTATTAATACTCCATAAAACACGCTCAAATACCCAACTTTGGTTTCCTTTTATCCATCCAATAAGGGAAATGATAAAAACAAGAACAAATAGTATCCAACAGACAAACATTGGCGAAAGCCACCACGAAAAAGAATCATAAGGTTTAAAACGAGATTTATAAACTACTCTTTGATTTTTGACAATTGGAACCCACTGATTATTATTAAAAACTTTTGCCGAAGCAAAAATTGATTCTAAATTTTTTGGCAAAAACATTGTCTTTTCAGCAATAACTTCTTTATCTATTTTATATCCTGTAATAAAATCGATTCCAAATTTTGCCCACTCCATACCTCCTTGCAAGTGAGGCTTAATCATACCACGAAATCCTTCATTGCGATAATTCTCTCTATTAATATTTAGATCTAACGAATCGCCAAGTGTTACAGCAAACAAATCATAAATCTTTGTTGCACAATTCTCGTGAAAATAATCGTACCTATAATTAACATTTTCAGGAAGTAAATTTCTATTTAAATAATCGAAAACCTGTTGCCTTTTCTCAAGTGAGAGATCAAGAATTTGCTCCGATACTGTTTGATTAGAAATTTTATAACTCAAAACAAATCTATCAAACTCAACAATACCAAGCCTATACAAAAGATTCCCTAAAACAAACCTACCAACAAAATTAGGGTCGTTAAAATTAAAAACACCATAGTTATATACATAATCATACCCCTTAATAGGATCGCTAATACGAATTGCAGAATGACCATAGGTAGAATAAATTTCGTCTCCATCATCAACAGTCAATATTGAAACCTGCGATTTATAAGACAGCTGCTGAGCAGACATACTCAATAAAGGTACTATTACAAATAATACAAATGTTAAAAATTTCTTCATTGTGGGGCTTAATATTTAAAGTCTAAAAATAACTGAAATAATTGTAAACAGAGACAAAAAAAAAGCTCTTTCGAATTAATCAAAAGAGCTCTTTTTTTTATTATCTAACTTGCATTGTATAAAGTTTCTTATAATGACCATTTAGTGCAATTAACTCATCGTGTGTTCCGCGTTCAACAATCTCGCCTTGATGTACAACACAAATCTCATCTGAATGCATAATTGTCGACAAACGGTGAGCAATAACAAGTGATGTACGACTCTTCATTAGCTTAATAATTGCATCTTGCACCAATTTTTCTGATTCAGTATCTAAAGCAGAGGTAGCCTCATCAAGAATCATAATTGGAGGATTTTGCAATATTGCTCGCGCAATACTTACACGCTGACGCTGACCTCCCGATAACTTAGATCCTCTATCGCCAATATTTGTATAATACCCATTCTTCCCTTCTTTAATAAATTCGTGAGCATTGGCAATTTTGGCAGCAACCTCAACCTCTTCCATAGAAGCCTTCTCGTTACCAAACTTAATATTATTAGCAAAACTATCATTAAAAAGTATAGGATCCTGATTTACATTACCCATCATACTGCGAAGGTTATTAAGTGTAATATCTTTAATGTTTACACCATCAATTAATATTTCGCCCTCTTGAACATCGTAAAATCGAGGAAGAAGATCGGCCATTGTAGATTTACCAGAACCCGATTGTCCTACTAAAGCAACAGTTTTACCTTTCTCTATAGTTAGATTCACATTACGCAAAACATATTCTTTATCGTATTTAAACGACACATTTTTAAATTCTATTTTACTGTTAAAACCATCTAACGAAATTGGTTTCTTAGGATCTTTTATAGTTACTTCGGCAAACAATATTTTATCTATTCGCTCAGACGATGCTAAACCCTTTTGTACAGTATAATAAGCTCCAGAAATAGCTTTAGCTGGATTAATAACTTGTGAGAAAATCACTAAATAAGAAATTAACTCAGAAGCCGATAAACTACCTCCTTTAAAAATAACGCTAGCTCCGAAATAAAGAACCAAACACATTACGATTGTTCCTAAAAACTCACTCGTGGGACTCGCTAGTTCTTGACGACGAAAAATCTTTGACAAGATATGAGAGTAATAAGAGTTAGTATCCCTAAATCGTCCCAACATTTTATCTTCGGCATTAAAAGCCTTGATAATTCTAAGACCACCAAGAGTCTCCTCAACAACCGAAATAATCACACCCATTCTACGCTGACCTTTAAAAGAAGTTTGCTTTAAACTTCTTCCTATTCGACCAATAATAAATCCACTGACAGGCAATGCTATAAACACGAATAAAGTCAACTTGTAACTTATAACAATCATTGCCGATAAGTAAACAATTATCTGAATTGGATTTTTAAAAATAAGCTCTAACGAACGAATAATAGACATCTCAATCTCCTGAACATCTTGAGACATACGAGAAATAATATCACCCTTTTTCTCTTCGGAATAATATCCCAAATGTAGACGCAAAAGCTTATTATAAATACTATTTCTAATATCTTTAACAACACCTACACGTATAGGAATCATTGTAGCTTTTGAAAGGTAAAAGAAAATATTCTTCAGAAAAGATGCTATTAAAACAATAACAATAACTATTAAAAGAGCAAACTGTGGTCCATTGACATCAATCAACTGAGCCAACCAGTAATTAAACCAAGCTGTACCGTCTTTATAATTGAAAGCAAACTCAACAGCCTCGGTTGGTGCAGCAGTCGTTCCAAAAAGCACATTCAAAAAAGGTATCACCATTGTAAAAGTAACAATACCTGCTATACTCGAAAGGACAGTCAAAATAACACTAATAATAGCGTATGTTTTATAAGGTATAAGATACCTTAGAATTTTAGAGATACTCTTCACAATAAAAAATATTTTTTTGTTAAGCGGGTAAAGTTATAATAAATGTGGTTTCATTGTTCAAAACAACAAAAAGAAAACGCTCACATATGCGAGCGTTTTAACATTTTTTATATTAACGATATTACAAATCTACTCCAGTATAGTTTGAAGGAGTAATAACTCTCATCTCTGCTTTAATCTCTTCCGAAACATCTAAACCATCGATAAATTCGCGAATAGTTTTTCTGTTTATACCTTGATTAGTACGAGTAAGAGCCTTAAGAGCTTCATAAGGATTTGGATAAGCCTCGCGACGTAAAATTGTCTGAATAGCCTCGGCAACAACAGCCCAGTTTTTCTCCAAATCATTATCAAAAGCCTCTTTGTTAAGAAGAAGCTTCTCTAATCCTTTTAAAGTTGACTTAAATGCAATAAGAGTATGAGCCAATGGCACACCAATGTTACGCAATACTGTTGAATCAGTAAGATCGCGCTGTAGTCTTGAAATAGGAAGCTTCTCAGACATATGAGTAAAAATAGCATTTGCAATACCAAGGTTTCCTTCAGAATTTTCAAAATCAATAGGATTTACCTTGTGTGGCATTGCCGACGAACCAACCTCGCCCTGCTTAATTTTTTGCTTAAAATACTCATTTGAGATGTATGTCCAGAAATCTCTGTCAAGATCAATAATAATTGTATTTATGCGTTTAAGAGCGTCAAAAACAGCAGCAATATTATCGTAATGCTCAATCTGAGTTGTTGTTTGCGAACGCTCTAAACCAAGACGCTCTCTAACAAAAGTATTTGCAAAATCAACCCAATTAATCTCTGGATAAGCAACATGATGCGCATTAAAATTACCCGTAGCACCACCAAATTTAGTAGAACAAGGAATTGCTTTTAAAAGATCTAACTGATTATTCAGACGCTCAACAAAAACCTTAATCTCTTTTCCTAAACGAGTAGGCGAAGCAGGCTGACCATGAGTTCTAGCCAACATTGGCACATCGGCCCAAGCCTCCGACAAGCGCTCTAACTTAGAAATAAGCTCGTCTAAAAGCGGATAGTAAACGTCATTAACAGCATCACGATACGAATAAGGAACTGCTGTATTATTAATATCTTGTGATGTAAGTCCAAAGTGAATAAACTCTTTGTGTTCTTTAATACCCAGCTCGTCGAATCTTTCTTTAATAAAATACTCAACAGCTTTAACATCATGGTTTGTTGTTTTCTCAATCTCCTTAACCTGTAGAGCCTCTTCTTCGGTAAAACCGCGATAAATATCTCTAAGACTATCAAACAAATTGCTATCAAAACCTTTCAATTGAGGAAGAGGCAATTCGCAAAGCGAGATAAAATACTCTATCTCTACCAATACTCTATAACGGATTAATCCATATTCCGAGAAATATTTAGACAACTCATCAATTTTGTCTCTGTAACGACCATCAATTGGCGAAACTGCAGTTAAGTTTGTTAGCTTCATAACTATTTGTTTTATTCAAAATGCGGGAATACCTATTAAACACCCCCTATTTACACACCTAATTTTTATCGAACACAAAGTTAAAAAAAAGAGTTAAACAAAAGGTGATTAAATGGTCTTTAGGAGATCCATAAGTAAAGATTTTATTGGTATTTGATAAAAAACAAACGTATTGTTTTATCTTTGAATGTAAAATTACACCATTATTTTAACAATGATTAATTACAAATCGACAATCAAAACTTCCGATCTTCGAATTGGAATAAGCAGTTATTCGCAAGCATTAAAATTACTTTTCACACCAAAGTTTGCCATATATCTTATCTTTCCTCTGATATTAAACATCATAATTTTTTACTTAGGAAACAGCTTAATATCAAACATAATAGATCCACTAAACAACTACGTATTAGATTTATTAAGTTTAAAAGGCGATCAGACAGGTTTTCTTTTCTACCTGAAAAAATTCCTATCAGGCCTTGTATGGATACTTATTAAAGTATCATTTTTTGTTGCCTATATTTTTATCGGAGGATATTTAATTATTACATTAATGTCGCCTGTTTATGCCTTTTTATCAGAAAAAACAGAAAGACATATTTCAGGACACACTTACAAAACATCTATCACAGAATTTTTGTACGATATTTATCGTGGATTATTAATTGCACTACGCAATGTTTTATTAGAGCTAGGTTGGGCTATACTAATGTTTTTCGCCAGCTTCATCCCTTTAATAGGATTTTTAACACCTATAGTTATGTTTTTTATTACTGCATACTTCTACGGATTCTCTTTTATTGACTATAGCCTAGAGCGCCGCAGATACAAAATAAACGAAAGCATAAGATTCTGCAGACAAAACAGATGGACACTAATAGGCAACGGAACAGTCTTCACGCTATTGCTTATTATACCAATTATTGGCCCTACTCTAGCAGGATTTGCCTCTTTAGTAGCAGTTATGGCTGCCACAATTTCAACAGAAAAAATATTCCAAAATCAACAATACACAATAAATGACTAAAAAAAAATATAAGATATCGACTATTTCGTACATCAACACTTTCCCTTTTTTATACTTACTAGAAAAAAAAGGGAAAGATTTTTTTGATATTGAGATTGACTACCCCTCAAAATGTGCCGAAAAATTGCTTTACGACAAAGTTGATATCGGACTAATTCCTGTAGCTGCAATTACCGAATTACCCTATGCCGAAATAATTACAAACTATTGTATAGGTGCTAACGGGAAAGTTAACACAGTAGCTTTATTGTCGAACGATAAAATTGAAGATATTGAATCAATTTATCTCGATTACCAAAGTAAAACCTCTGTAAATCTAATGCGCATATTAGCTATTGAGTATTATAAAAAAGATATAAATTGGATTACTACTAAACCCGGCTTCGAACAATTACAACTACCAGAAAAATGCGGAATGGTTATAATCGGAGATCGGGTTTTCGAAATGGAATCGAAATTTAAATATAAATACGATTTAGCCGAAGAGTGGGAAAAACACACAGGGATGCCATTTGTTTTTGCTGCCTGGGTAACAAACAAAAAACTCCCAACCAAGGTTAAAGAGAGACTAAATAAAATATTTTCAGATATTGACAAAATTATTGAACTCTCAATCGATAAATACAGTACCGAATCAATATCAGACGAAAAAAGAGATATTTTAATAGACTATCTTACCAACAATATTGTGTATCACAAAAGTCCTGATATGAAATCGGCCATGGAGCGTTTTTTATCAACTGTAATACAATTATCAAAACCTATAAAAACTAATTTCTAAAATAACAAGACATACATAATAGCTTTAACACACAGAGACATTGTTTTATTGACTAGTTTCATAGAAAATTAAAAACCAAATAAAAAAATATATGAAAAACCTACTAATCACATTGAGCATACTCATTGGATGTCACTCAATCTGGGCACAAAACTCTATAGACAAAAAAACTCTTGTTTATAAGTTTAATATCAAACAAGAAATAGCGCCACCTGTTGTAAGAACAACACAAAATGCTTTAAAAGAAGCTAAGGAGTTGAACGCTGACTACATTCTTATACACATGAACACATACGGCGGAATGGTTGACTCGGCCGATTCTATTAGAACACGACTACTAAATTCACCCATTCCTGTTTTGGTATTCATCGACAACAATGCAGCATCTGCAGGTGCACTAATAAGTATTGCTGCCGATAGTATTTACATGAGAGCAGGCGGAAGTTTTGGTGCCGCATCAGTTGTTAACCAACAAGGCGAGCTAGTTCCCGAAAAATACCAATCTTATATGCGAGCTTTAATGCGCTCAACAGCCGAATCGCACGGCAAAGACACTATTATTATTAATAACGATACTATTTACAAATGGCATCGCGACCCTGCTATTGCAGAGGCAATGGTTGACCCAAGAACCTATATAGAGGGAATTATTGACACTGGCAAAGTTTTAACTTTTTCGGCCGAAGAAGCTTTAAAATATAATTATTCCGAAGGTATAGCATCCACATGTGAAGAAGTTTTGGAAAAAGCTGGAATCACAAACTATAAAATTACCGAGTATAAACCTACGGCGCTAGATAGTATAATAGGTTTTATTCTGAATCCATTTGTTCACGGGATATTAATAATGATAATTATTGGAGGAATTTACTTCGAACTACAAACACCAGGAGTTGGTTTTCCTATTGCCGCAGCTATTACAGCAGCTATATTGTACTTTGCTCCTCTTTATTTAGAAGGATTAGTAGAGAACTGGGAGGTTTTACTTTTTATTGCTGGCATAGGGCTTATTGCCGTTGAAATATTTGTCCTTCCTGGTTTTGGAATTGCTGGTATTTCTGGAATTGTTTTAGTAATTGCTGGATTAACTTTGGCTTTAATAGACAACGTTATTTTTGAAACAAACAGAGAACTTGGAATTAGCCAACTATTAAGAACACTACTATTTGTTTCAGGCGCAACTATCTTCTCTATTATTGGATCTATCTTAATAAGCAAAAAAATGCTAAAGGTAAAGCGCTTTAGTAACCTTATACTGTCGTCGCAACAAAATGCCGACGAAGGATATGTTGTTAATGCTGTTGAACTAAAACCAATGATTGGAAAAACAGGAAAGGCATACACTATGTTGCGACCTTCGGGAAAAGTTATCATCGAAAACCAAATTTTCGACGCCTGCTGCAACGAATCTTATATTGACAAAGGAACAAATATAACTGTCATTTCACAGGAGGCTGCTCAGCTCTATGTCAAAAAACAATAAAAAAAATGCCGCCGAGAGATTTCTCGGCGGCGACAACCATGCTACTATTGATATAACTAATTATTAAGGAAGGACTGATAATAATTCTTTGAGAGTAAATTAACTACAGCGGGCTCACGTTTCCAATACTCTTATGTACAATTTACTTTCTCAATCATGCGCCACAAATATGCGGGTTCTTTTCTTGTCACACAAGTGTCAAAGTTGTCATTTTTTTTCTTCCAGCTTTTTTGCTATTTTTGGTAAGGCTAATTTTATAACAAAATCCCCAAATGATAAAGAGACTTATTGAAGAAGTAGAGAAAAAATACGGAGAAAAAATATCTACCGCAAACGACTGCAAATACCTTTCGCAAGAAATAAATGACTCTATAAACGAATTAATAAGCGATAGTACCTTAAGACGTTTTTTTGGACTTTTAAGTGCCTCATCGAAACCATCAGCTGTTACTCTTTCAATATTATCAAGATTTGTTGGGTTTGAAGATTGGAAAGATTTTCAACTTAACAGAAACATCGAGAACTTAAAATCGGAAAGCGAAACTATTTGGCAAAAATCATTTGAAATAGCAAAACGAATTTCGTTAGAAAATATAAAAAAATCTAAAATAAAGATTGGCTTAGAATTCGACCGAATTACTCAGCGCGACTTTGCCATAAAAAAAATCGACGATCTTATTAGAGGCAATCATACTGCAACAGCTTTTATTGCTCCAGGAGGATCGGGTAAATCTATTATTCTTTCTAAATGGACCGACTCTCAATTATCATCAGAAATACAGAGAGATATTATTCTTTTACTAAAGGCTCAATACATTATTTCTAAAATTAACAAAGAGACTAAGCTAGAAAGCTGGATAGCAAACCTACTTGGAGTTACTTCTTTAAATGTTTTAGCCGAAATAGCTGACGATATCTCAACCAATAGTAAACTCGTAATAATTATAGATGGATTAGACGATATTTCAAACATTAAGCAAAAGTTTGATAGTTTCTTTTCGGAAATAATTCAACTAATAAACCAATACAAAAGCACAAACTATATTAAAATCATAATATCATCAAGAAACACTACATGGGAAAACTGTGCATCAATTATTACCAATTCGGGAAAAGCTATTTCCGATGCTTGGTTCGATGTTGAACTACGATACAACATTAACAACAAAACAAATATACCTCCCCTTTCAAGACGCGAAATTCAACGAGTTTTTGATATAACAATTAACAATCAAAAAGAGACAAAATTAGTTTTCGACGAGTTAAGCTTAGATTTAAGAAATACAATATCACACCCATATTTCCTTAATCTATTTATAAATATTTACGATCCAAATCTTATTGGTAATCTAACTAGTTCTGCCGACTTGTTAGATGAATTTTTAAAAACTCAGATATATTACTCAAATAACTCTGACGAAAAAATTGATATTCTTTACGCAATAATAGACTCCTGTAATGCTGGTATTAACGGCTATCGCATGAAGAAAAAAGAATTATCAAATCAATATCCAATAAAACTTAAAAATGCGGGCAATTACTTCGATGCCTACCACGATATGCTATCATTTGGTATCATTACTGAAGAAATTACCGAAAATCAATATGGACTTCTTACTAAATATGTTTTTATCACCCATCAAAATTTATTTGAAACATTAATTATAAATCAGTTAATAGAATTTAACGAAGGGGTGAATTTTGAACTATTCAACGACATAGAATTATATTACAACAACAAAGACATACAACCTCTTTTAATTTCGTTATTATATCAGAAAGCCTATAAAAACAGAAATCACGAAGTTCTTTCTCAATTTTTCTCGCTAAGTGATAACACTATAGACAACTCGCATGTTATCGAAACAATTGGAAATTGCCTTAGAAGTGATAAACTAATGCAAGAGAAGTTAATCCCTGTATATGCCAAAAATTCAAAAGCAAGAAAATTTTATTTCGAAAGATTTATCGACACTAATTATCTTATTGCTTCATATAAATTTCAGATGGAACAATATTATAAAAACTCTACTTTAACCGAAGAAAAAATATTCTCTCTTTCGTTTCTTTTACAAGCAGAAATTGTTTCGCTTGAACTTAACAAATATAAAGAGTTATATAACGAGCTAAAGAAATTAAAACCAGAAGAAGGTATGTCGCCAATAGTTATTTCCAGATGGACAGCCTGTATGATAGCTATGGATTATATTGCCAACATAAAAGAAACTAACCTTTTCGATAAAATTACCTTTTACAAAGAACTTACTAAGTTATCATTAGCCGATAAAAAACAATACAAAGAGCACGACTTCGAGTATTATGTTTTTCCTGTTTTACTACTGTCTGGAAAAAGTGATGAATTCAATAAATTTATGCAAAAGCATCACAGCGAAAACAGCAAAAACTTCTTAACAAATAGTCTTTCGCCAAAAAATAACCATTCGGCCATTTTTGCTATTTACTTTCAGACATTAAAAACTGATAAAATTGAAGATAAACAGGTTAACAACCTTATAAACATTTTAGACAATTTATCACCTACAGAAGGGTATTTAGGCATAATGACCATACAAACTTTGCTATGCAAATACTACCTACGAAATGACGACACTATTAATGCAATAAAATACTTTACAGAAGGTTTAAAAATAGCTTCATCATCGAGATTTCACTTGTACGAACTATTATTACTAGATATATTCCTAAAGGAAATTGCAAAAACAAACTCCAAAATCAACATAAGTGAATATAAAAAGAGACATCATTTATTACACTCAAAAATTAATTTTCTGAAGCTTAATTACTAAAAGTGATTCTGGAATAATACGTTACCATCTCATCTATAGGATAACGTATTATTTTTGAAACATTAAGGCCTCTTTGTTTTGCTATGTGATATATTTCATCTTTAAAATACCACGCTAATGAACCAACAAAGCCCATTTCTAAATAAGATGTTTCCTGATATTTTATATGAATATCGAAAAAAGATGTAAGCGATTCGTTAATAATTGCTTTTACACAATTATCGTTTTTTATTGGAATTATATATTGCAATTGTGTTGCCAAAAACCTGTTTGGAAAAGGTTTTCGATAAATATTATCAATAATATCGTCTTTTGAAAGACCCGAACTTTGAAAATAAGCTTCAGCAACTTCACCTGGAAGAGTATTATAAAAAAGTGCTTTATAAAAATTTTTCACCATCGATGCAGCAGAACCTTCGTCGCCCAAAATATACCCTAGCGAAACCTGTTTATCGGTAATTTTTTCACCGTCAAAAACTCCGCTATTCGATCCTGTACCTAAAATACAAGCTATTCCAGCATTGTTACCAAACAACGAAATAGCCGCTCCCAACAAATCCGATTCAACAACAATTTTTGCACCAGGACAAATAGAACGCAGGAAATTCTCAATAACTTTTATCCTCGATGGAGTTCCGCACCCAGAACCAAAAAAATAGATACTACTAACTAATTCGCGATTTAAAACAGAATCAAAAACATTCTGCAATTGATACTCGGTATCATCCGTAATAAAAAGAGGATTTAATCCTATCGACTGAAAAGTAACCCTTTCTTCCAACGATTTAATCAAAACCCAATCTGTTTTAGTAGAACCACTATCGGCAATAAGTATCATCTATTTATTTTTTTGGCAATTTAACAACAGTTTTCAACTCTAAATTATTAAGCGGATTTCCAACAAAACCCTCAATCCCAGAATTATAAAACCTAATAACTTCGTCGTAATATAATGGCACTACAATAGACTTATCCATAACATATCTATTAAGCTGCTGGTACATATCTATTCTTTCGGCACTATTCTTTTTATTTAAAGCTAACTCAAACATTTTATCGTAATAAGCATCTGAAAAACGAGTATAATTAGGACCATTTGGAGCCGAGTTTTTTGAATAAAACAACGACAGGTAATTCTCGGAATCAGGAAAATCGGCAATCCACGAAGCTCTAAAAAAGCCCAATTCGCCCATAGCCATTTTTTGACGATAAACAGAACCTGGCAAAACATCAATATTAAGTGTTATACCAACTTCAAAAAGCTGATGCTGGATAAACTGACATAAATCGACATAATCTGAAGTAGTCGATACAGTTAAAGCAGGCAATCCTTTTCCTTTTGGAAAACCTGCCTCTTCAAGATAATTTTTTGCCAATTCAGGATTGTATTCGGCAACATTGTATTCCGAATTATAAGCATGCAAACCTCTAGGCAAAAAACCATTAACAGCAGGATATCCAATATTATTTCGTAAGTAAAGCATCATCTTTGTTCTATCAAAAGAACAATTAATAGCCTTTCGCACTAGTATATTATTATACTCAACTGGCAAAGCA
>Ga0193962_1000899_pt1 | contig 13916 bp, 13 predicted proteins | sample FB_5_MG_FD_140335 | JGI IMG/M metagenome (GOLD analysis project Ga0193962, IMG submission 140335) | Microbial mat bacterial communities from the Broadkill River, Lewes, Delaware, United States - FB_5_MG | ecosystem: Environmental > Aquatic > Freshwater > River > Microbial mats | place: USA...
AATCATCAGTACTTTAGCCATTTTTAAAACCCTATATCAATATGAAGTTTGTGTGTTTTGATGATTCATTGAACCATGATGGTTTGATGTGCGGGTAATACCGAAATACTACATGTGAATTTTATTGATATTCAGCCTTTGATTTCACCATGGCTGAAATTAATTTTCACATAATGATAAAACCACCTTAAGATAGATATTCAATGAGATAAGGTGCTGAGGCTAGTGAATGGAAAAGGAAATCTATGGCATTGCGGGTGTTATGTTGGGTATTTTTGTAAAAGCCCTTTTTGATTTTACAAAGATGCGGCAGCAGCATGCTCATAATAAAGAGCTGCGTGAAGATAAAGCGGAAGAGAATGTGAAGGCACTTTTAATTGAGATGTTAAGTCATAAGTCTCATATTGATCGAAGCTTTGATGCCTTAACTGCCAAAGTTGCTGGTTTTCATGATGATGAAATTAGACGGCTTTTAATGGCCAGTGGTGCACAAAAGGTTCGTGGTAGGGATGACGAGAAAGAAATGTATTATCTAAGCAGTCGCCAAGCAGAAAGAAACGATAGAATGGCTAATAAAGCCGCTTTGTAGCGGCTTTATTATGGCTAAGTCTAAAAAGTTATATTTAAAAGATTTAGCGCTTTTTAAGCGTTGAACCACGGTTATCTAAGCGTGCCATGATGTCGCGCATTTCTTTTGCTTCAGCGGCCGCTTTTGCTAACTTCTGGGATTCGCGTTCTGCTTTTTCTTCTGCGATGGCTTCTTTAATCGCCCGTTCTTTTGCGGCGGAGTTGGTACGGCCAGAAGAAATTTTTGGTTTGGATAGTATGGTGGTAACTGGGCCGTGAGCGTTGCGTGCTTTAGAGGCGGTGGTTTTCTTGGGCGCTGCTTTTTTAGGTGCGGCCACTTTTATCGGTTTAGGCTTGGTTGTTTTAACGCCAACGAGGCTGATGCCGTTGAACTCATCCATCGCCTCTTCGAACATGTCTTTTAAATCTTCTCTGTCGTAGGCAACTGCAAACTCAGAAATGGTAAATTTTTCTGCTCCAAAGTCGCGAATGTCTTTAAACAGGCGGGCTGCAGTATGGTCTAGTTTTGCCGCTTCTTGGTATTGCTTCCAGCGCTCATCCACACTGTCTTTGGTGGTGCCAACATAAACTTCATCGGTAACGTCATTGGTAATAGTAAAAACGATCAAAATACTTCTCAAATCTTGGAGGTGAAAAAAGGTTGAGCATTCTAATCGACCACGCGAAAAAGGCCAGTTCCGTTTTGTAATTTCTGACTATTTTTTATTATTGCGGGCTCTGCCTTTTACCTGCGATAGCGACAGTACTCTGTTTCCGACCCGAGCGTATAAATTCAATGATTATATTTTCACCAGGGCGTAATGCGGCTATTTGGTTCATGGCAGACTTGGCACTGATGCTTTCTTTGTCATTCAATGTAGTAATAATGTCACCTATCATTAGTCCGGATTGCTGTGCAGGACCGTTAAGAGACAACCCTGTAACTAATAAACCTTCAAGCGCATTCGGCAGTCCTAAATTGGCCAGTAACGCGGGTGTCGCTTCTTGTACTTCTATGCCCATCCAGCCACGAATTGTTTTTCCAAATTGAGTGATGTCGGCAAGCACTTGCGCGGCGCTGTTTGCGGGTATGGCAAAGCCAATGCCTTGTGACCCCCCCGATTGTGAATAAATGGCCGCGTTGATTCCAACCAAATAGCCGTGTGCATTAATCAGTGCTCCGCCCGAATTACCTGGGTTAATGGCGGCATCGGTTTGAATATAGTCTTCGTAGGTATTTAACCCCAGTTGGTTGCGCCCTAAAGCGCTGACGATGCCCATGGTTACGGTTTGTCCTACGCCAAAAGGGTTGCCGATGGCGAGTACCACATCTCCAATATTGACAGGGCCCGATTCTGCAATTTGAATATAAGATAAATTTGGCAGATTGATTTTCAGTACCGCAAGATCCACTTCGGCATCACTGCCAATCAGTTTTGCTTCGACTTCTCTGCCGTCGTTGAGTGCAACACGAATTTCATCGGCTTCCGCAATGACGTGATGATTGGTCAAAATATACCCCGCATCGTTCATAATTACGCCAGATCCTAAGCTTGATTGCATTCTTTCTGATGGTTCATCTTGGTTGCTGAAAAATCGTTTCAAAAATGGAGCATCTAATAATGGATGTCTTTTTTCTTGAATAATGCGCTGGGTGAAAATGTTTACAACCGCTGGAGCAGCACGCTCTACGGCGGTTGAGTAGCTTACTGGGCTGCTCAATGCTAGTGGCGTTTGTGGTGTAGCCGCTGTGGGGCTAATCGCTTCGTTTTGCGAAGCTGTATTTTGATGATGCGCAGTAATGGAGGGAAACCATTGAGGCTTAATTAATATAACCAATAGCGCAATAATTAACCCAAGTAAGGTAGGAATTAAATACAGGGTTAGCCAATCGTGTGATTGTCGCTTAGTATCGTTGTGCATTATTATTGATCACGCTGTTATTAGTTGTATGGATATTGAATGTATTATTTCTGACTTTATTGCTGTCAGATTCATCGTGCCATAAAATGAGTTTACTTTATTTAAGGCTGTAATGCAGAGTTAGGATTGATTATGAGTATAAAACGAGAAGATTTAATGCAGTATCTTACTGCGTTATTACAGCCTGCAAAGTTTAAAGATTATTGTCCGAATGGATTGCAAGTAGAAGGCACTGGCACCATTAGCAAAATCATCACGGGGGTAACGGCTAGCCAAGATTTGATTGATGCCGCTATTGAGCAAAAAGCGGATGCTATTTTAGTTCACCACGGTTATTTTTGGCGCGGTGAAAATGAGTGCATTACTGGCATTAAGAAAAAGCGCATACAGGCGTTATTGGCCAATAATATTAACTTAATTGCTTATCATTTGCCTCTCGATAATCACAGTGAGCTTGGCAATAATGTTCAGTTAGCCAAGGTATTGGATTTGACGGTTGAAACGACTCTTGATCCTAATGATCCTTCTGTGCCGGGTTTAATCGGTCGTTTACCTCGGCCAATGTCTGCGGATGCCTTTTCAGCTTGGCTAGGAGAGTGCTTGAAGCGCGAACCCTTGCATTTAGGGCCAGACAGTAGCGATGTTATTGAAACCATCGCGTGGTGCACTGGTGGCGCTCAGGGTTATATGCAATATGCCATTGATGCCGGAGTTGATGTGTACTTAACGGGAGAGGTTTCTGAACAGAATCAACATCTTGCGGTTGAAACAGGTACTCATTTCTTCGCTGCTGGGCATCATGCGACCGAACGTTATGGCGCTCGTGCTTTAGGGCAACATCTCGCTAAAAAGTTTGAGCTGGATGTGAATTTTATTGATATTGATAACCCTGCATAAATAAGTGCGTACTAGGCTGCATTTTTCAACAAAACCACCCCCTCAATCTGCCCCGAAATAAGCAGAGCCTGCTAAGCTTTTTCTATACTTTGCCGCCTAGGCATTTACGGTTAAAAGACGCGGGCCTTGTTTATGCAGATTAAAAAATACCTCGAAGTACTTGCCAAACACGATGGCTCAGACCTTTATCTCAGTACCGGTGCGCCACCCAGTGGTAAATTTCAGGGAACTCTCAAACCACTGAGCAAAGAACCGCTCAAACCGGGCCAAATCGCCGAGATGATTAAAGAGGTGATGGATGCGGATCAAGAAAAAGAATTTGAGAGTGAGTTAGAGCTGAATATGGCCATTAGTTTGCCTGGGATTGGCCGTTTTCGTTTGAATATGTTCCGTCAGCGCAATGAAGTTTCGGTGGTTGCTCGTAATATTGTGACCGATATTCCACGCTTTGACGATTTAGGTTTACCCCAAGTTTTGAAACAGGTGATTACCTCTAAGCGAGGGTTAATACTGTTTGTTGGTGGCACGGGTTCTGGTAAATCGACTTCATTGGCGTCACTGATCGATCATCGTAATGCGACTTCGGCTGGCCACATTATTACCATTGAGGATCCTGTTGAGTTTGTGCATAGCCACAAAAAATCCATCATCAATCAGCGAGAGGTGGGTGTTGATACCAAGTCTTTTCAAGCGGCACTGAAAAATACTCTGCGCCAAGCGCCGGATGTTATTTTAATCGGTGAAATTCGCGATGCTGAAACAATGGAACATGCCTTGGCATTTGCTGAAACCGGTCATTTAGCGATATCGACACTGCATGCGAATAATGCCAACCAGGCATTAGATCGTATTATCAACTTCTTCCCATCAGAACGTCATGCGCAAGTACTTCAAGATCTTGGTTTAAATGTACAAGCGATTGTTTCTCAGCGCTTAGTACCGACGGTGGATAATAAACGTGTGGCAGCGGTAGAGGTGTTATTAGGCACTAAAACAATTCAGGATTTAATTTATAAAGGTGATATCGACTCGATTAAAGAGATCATGGCGAAGTCTGAGACTTTAGGTATGCAAACGTTTGATGCCGCTTTATTTAAGTTGTATCAAAGTGGAAAAATATCCTTAGAAGAGGCATTAAAAAATTCGGATTCTGCAAACAACTTACGTTTACGTATTAAGTTAGCAGAGGGTAGTAATATGGGTGAGGATATTTCTTCAGGCAGTCATAAGGGGAAAGCGGATTCGGTATTTGAAGGACTCTCTTTGGAAAAAACAGATTCAGAAAAACAAGAAGAAGAGAGGAAGGCAATGGAAGATGCTGAGTTAGAACGCTTTAGAGCCTCGAGAAGAAAAGAGTAGTTTATAGGGATTTGCCGAGATTGTTGTTTAATTTAAAAACAATCTCGGCGGCTTTTCAATCAAGAGAAAAGATTAAACGTTAAAACGGAAATGCATTACGTCGCCGTCTTTAATCAAATACTCTTTACCTTCTAAGCGCCATTTACCCGCGTCTTTAGCGCCTGATTCACCCTTGTATTGGATGAAGTCATCATAGGCAATAACTTCGGCGCGAATGAAACCTTTTTCGAAATCAGTGTGGATAACGCCAGCACCATTTGGCGCGGTTGCGCCTACCGGTACGGTCCAAGCACGAACTTCTTTAACACCTGCGGTGAAGTAAGTTTGCAAACCTAATAGCTCGTAACCTGCACGAATTACACGGTCAAGACCCGCTTCTTCCATGCCCATGTCGTCTAAGAATTCTTTCTTCTCATCGTCATCTAGTTCAGAAATTTCAGCTTCAATTTGGTTGCATACCGCAACAACCGCAGCATGATCAGATGCGGCAATTTCACGCACGGTATCAAGATGAGGGTTGTTTTCAAAACCATCTTCGCTAACGTTAGCGATGTACATTACGGGCTTCAGTGTGATCAAGTGGAACTGATCGAAAAGGGCATAGTCGCCATCTTCTTTAACCAATGTACGAGCTGGTAGACCGTCGCTTAAATGAGCTACCAATTTTTCTAATAAGCCTTTTTGCTGCACAGCATCTTTCGCGCCGCCTTTAGCAACACGTGTAACGCGCTGCAATTGCTTTTCGCAAGACTCAAGGTCAGCCAAGATTAGTTCAGTATTAATGATATCAACATCGTCAGCAGGAGAGATTTTATTCGCTACGTGAATAACGTTCTCATCTTCAAAGCAGCGCACAACGTGAGCAATTGCATCAGTTTCACGGATGTTGGCTAAGAATTGATTTCCTAAACCTTCGCCTTTTGACGCGCCTTCAACAAGGCCTGCAATGTCTACGAATTCCATCGTGGTTGCAAGTACACGCTCTGGCTTAACAATTTCAGCTAAAGCATCAAGGCGTGCATCTGGCATAGGAACCATGCCTGAGTTTGGCTCGATGGTGCAGAAAGGAAAGTTTTCTGCGCCAATTCCCGCTTTGGTCAGAGCGTTAAAAAGAGTCGATTTACCTACGTTGGGTAGACCAACGATTCCACATTTAAAACCCATCGTGATGTCCTATATTTAAATTAACTATGCTTTAAAACTGTTTAAGCTTTAAAAGAGTGAAGTCTGTTCATGGCTTTGCCCAAATCGCCTTTAATGGCATCGGGAAGTACACGACATGCTTCATCAATTGTCGCGTCCATTTGTGTTTTTTCAATAGCGCTGGGGCGACCTAATACGTGCCCAGTCACTCGGCTTTTATCCCCTGGATGGCCAATGCCAATGCGCAGACGATGAAAGTCTTTATTATTGCCTAAGCAAGCAATGATATCACGTAAGCCATTTTGACCACCGTGACCACCGCCTTTTTTCAATTTTGCTACGCCGCACGGTAAGTCTAACTCATCGTGGGCGACTAAAATCTCTTCGGCATTAATTTTATAAAAATTTGCTAAAGCTTGTACGGCCTGACCACTTTTATTCATAAAAGTCGTTGGAAATAATAACCATACTTCTTGACCATCGATGCGGCCTTGACCACTGATGCCAAAAAACTTTTTATCCGCTTTTAATGAAATATTATAGGCGCGGGCAATTTCTGCGATAAACCAAGCACCAGCATTATGGCGAGTCGCTTCGTATTCAGAACCAGGATTGCCTAAACCGACTATGAGTTTAATTTTGCTCATCTTTTTATGTCTATCTTTTAATATCTATTGAATCTTACTTATCAAATATTAGCATTTTTAAAATACCAATAAAGTGATACAAAAAAGGGCTCATAAATGAGCCCTTTTTGCTGTTTTCTCTTGAGCTATCGCCTAGTGGCTAAGCGCCAGAGAAAAAAGATTACTCACCAGCTTCTTCGCCAGCTTCTTCTTCAGCTACGCCCTTAGGAGTAAACAAAGAAACAACAGCCGTATCGTGATCTTCGCCGTGAGACAATGCTAAAGACTGAACGCCTTTAGGGAATTTAATGTCTGACAAGTGAATCACTTCGCCCGCAACTGTTTCAGCAAGATCGATTTCGATGAACTCAGGAAGATCGCCCGCTGCACAGATAATGTCGATGCTAGTCATCTGGTGATTGATCTTAGCGCCGCCAGTCTTAACAGCAGGACAGATATCTTCATTGATGAAGTGAATTGGAAGGTGCTGCTTGATGATTGTAGACTTGCTCACGCGCAAGAAATCAGCGTGCATAACGTGTTCACGAGCAGGGTGACGCTGCATATCTTTCAATACAACTTGCTCAGTCTTATCACCAATGTTCAACGTGATGATGCTGCTGTAGTAAGCTTCGTTTTCTAAAGCTTTCTTCAACTCATTTTCTTTCAACGTGATGTTGCTTGGCTTACGAGCGTTGCCGCCAGTTTTTCCGCCATAGATGATTGCTGGAACTAGACCTTCTAAACGACGTAGGCGGCGGCTCGCACCTTTCCCTACTACTTCGCGAAGTTCTGCGTTCAATGTTAAATCTGACATAAGTGTCTACCTTTCTCTATAAATAAAGTCACTGACTTGTAGTTAGATTGTCTAAAAACTATGCAGTGACTAAGTGCAGAAAACCCCAAATGCAAAAAGCATCTGAGGTTCTCTTGTTTGCTAGAGGTTTTGCGACCAAACCCCTAACGTGAAACTATTTTTGTTTCTTATCTAAACCATGGTTTAGCGAAACATAGCACTGATTGATTCTTCGTTGTTAACACGACGAATTGATTCAGCTAATAGACCAGCGATTGTCAATTGACGAACACGGCCAGATTTTTGTGCGGCGGCAGACAATGGAATCGTATCGGTTACTACTAACTCATCAAGAGCAGAAGCTTTCAAACGATCAATGGCTGGGCCAGATAGAACAGGGTGAGTACAATAAGCAACAACGCTTTTAGCACCACGTTCTTTTAATGCAGTAGCTGCGTGGCATAAAGTGCCCGCAGTATCGACCATGTCATCGACTAAGACACAGGTGCGACCTTCAACATCACCGATAATGTTCATGATTTCGGCAACGTTGGCTTCTGGGCGACGCTTATCAATAATCGCTAGATCAACATTTAACTGTTTAGCGATAGCACGTGCGCGAACAACACCACCGACGTCTGGAGAAACAACGATTAAATCTTCGTATTTCTGACGGGCAATGTCATCTAATAAAATGGGAGAACCGTATACGTTATCAACAGGGACACTAAAGAAGCCCTGGATTTGGTCGGCGTGTAAATCAACCGTTAGTACGCGATCGATACCTGAACCTACCATCATGTCAGCAACTGCGCGGGCACTAATTGGCACACGAGCACTACGAGGACGACGATCTTGGCGTGCATAGCCGAAATAAGGAACAACAGCGGTGATACGAGCTGCAGAAGCACGACGTAAACCATCTGCCATTAGCAGAAGTTCCATCAAGTTATCGTTGGTTGGGGTACAGGTTGGCTGAATAATAAAAACGTCTTTACCACGCACGTTCTCATCGATTTCAACGGTGATTTCACCATCACTGAATTTACCTACGGACATTTCGCCCATTGGAATATCTAAACGTTCAACGACTAGCTTGGCTAATTTAGGATTGGCGTTGCCGGTAAATACCATCAGTTTGGACACTATGGGTCACCTTTAGATTTTTTCAATAATGGATAAGAAAGAAGTTGGCTGAGGTGGCAGGATTTGAACCTGCGCATGACGGGATCAAAACCCGTTGCCTTACCGCTTGGCGACACCCCAACTTTTTTTAAAACCGTTTTTTCAAACGGAGCCGAATAATACCTTATGTGCAGAAGAAAGGTTAGTACCTTTCGCAATAAAAGTAGTTAATTCAGCCGGAAGCTTACTTGCAACTTGCGTTGCTTTATTCTCTGAAGCTACGCTTAAGAAAACACAAGCTCCAGTCCCAGTCATCTTAGCAGAACCAAATTTGTTTAGCAAATTCAATGTCTTACCAATTTCAGGGTTGAGTTTCGAGGCAACTAACTGACAGTCATTACGACCTTCGTTTGCTGCTTGTCCCTCAAGTGCGTGGCGCATATTAATGATCTCACTATCCCTTGTCAACTCTTTGTGCGAAAAAATTTCTTTTGTATTTGAATGAGCATTTGGACAGGCGACTAAGAACCAGTTTTCGGCTAAATCGGGCAAGGGGGTCATTTTTTCTCCTACGCCTTCAGCCCAGCAAGCTTGGCCTTTAATGAACACAGGAATATCTGCACCTAGTATTACGCCTAGGTCTGCTAATTCATCGAGTGTTAACTCGAGTTGCCACAATGTATTTAAAGCAAGCATCGTCGTGGCGGCATCAGAACTTCCGCCGCCTAAACCACCGCCCATGGGTAAGATTTTTTTGAGCTCTATGTTTGCGCCACAAGATTTATTGAGCGCACGCGGATGATTTTGCAGGCTACGGGCTGCTTTGATGATTAAGTTATCTTCAAAGTTAACCCCAGCAATTTCTGGGGTTAGAGTCAGTTCATTATCGTGGCGCACTTGGAAGCTGAGCTGATCCCCATAATCTAAAAACTGAAAAATGGTTTGCAGTTCGTGATAACCATCAGTGCGCTGACCAGTGATGTGCAGCATCAGATTAAGTTTTGCGGGGGCGGGTACTGTTAACCAAGCGGAGGATGAGGTGTTCTTATCCACTGAATGTCCACTCTTTTATGACGAAGGTAAATTTTAGTTGGTGGCCACTGATTTTTATGCGACTAGGAAGCCATACGTCGCCTTGGCGCTGATAGCGGGAGAAATTAACCTGCCAGCCATGTTGTATTAAGTCCTCTAACAATCCCATATCATTTTTACTGATTTCTGCCTTGGAGTGCGGGCTGGCTTGTCCTTTAACCCAGTAGCGAATATCCAATACTGGAAACTGCCAACCAAGTTGCTGATACATCAGTTGTTCTGCAGACTCAGCAATAACAGGCTCTTCACCACCAATTGATAGGCTTGCATATTGATTGTTGCCAATCAGGTGGCTTGAACCTTGGCCGAATGGGCCAGATAAAAATAAATCGTATTCATCATTATCTTGAATCCAGGTTAAATACCCCGTCGCGGCTTCTTGCTTGCTAACAACAGAGAGTTTGCCGCGGACTTGCCAAGACTGAATTTGATCGAGTTGAATGTTTAATTCTGAGCTATTTTGTTGCAGGCTAAATAGGCTGCAGCCTTGTAAACTCATGCCTAGTGCGAGCATGAGTATTATAAAAGAAGTCTTCATGGTGCTGATGTGTCTATTTTGAGTCGTTGTTGAGTTTCTTTAATAACAGGGCTTTCAGGATTATTTTCTAGTCCTTCTTGCCAAATTTCTTGTGCTTCATCATTTCTTTTTAATTGCCATAATACTTCACCTAAATGCGCAGCAACTTCGTGATCTGGGAAATCGTTATAGGCGGTTTGTAATAACTTTAATGCTTTATTAAGATCACCTAAGCGGTAATGAATCCAGCCTAAGCTGTCTATAATCGCGGGGTTGTTTGGCGACAGCTGGTTGGCTTGTTCAACCAAGGCTCTGGCTTCTTCGAGTCGGTCCGTTTTGTCCGCTAAGGTATAGCCTAGTGCATTCATTGCCTCGGCGTTATCGGGTTCAAGTTGAATGATTCTTCGCAAGTCCACTTCTAGTTGTTCTAAGTTATCCAGTCTTTGTGCGAGTAAGCCACGGCTGTATAAAAAGTCGATATTATCGGGCTCTTCGTTTAGCGCTAAGTTGGCGACGTTGTACGCTTCTTCAATATCTTTGTCTTCGATGAGCAATTCAATTTCAAATTGCACTAATTCGGTATTGAAATTAGGGTGCTGACTGCGGCTTCGGCTTAAATAATCTCTAGCAGCATGGATGCCTTCTTGCTGCAATAAAATACGCAATGTCTGTAGTTGTGCAGGCAGAAAGTGGCGGCCTTGTTGAACCTGGCCCAAATTGCGCAATGCTCGAGGATAGTCTTGTTGAATTTCAGCGATGCGCGCTAAGTAGAAATACGCCTCGTTCGCCATAGGGCGAGAGAGTGTGAGCGGCATCAGTATTGCGATCGCTTCGTCGTATTCTTGCAGTTCGATATTGAGTAATCCTAGCGATAGACGAATGGATTGATCGTCAGGGAAATGCTGATGCAAGTAGCCAAAAGCGGCACGTGCTTCGCTATAACGCGTTAGCTCAATCAATATACGGGCGCGCAATATGCCAATGCCTTTATGTTTTGGCATGTCGCTATGAAGGTTATCAAGTAGTGCCAGTGCCTCTTCCGTTTTGCCAATATTGTGCAAAGCGCGCGCTTTACTGATGGCCGCTGCGGTATAGTCGGGACGTAATGACAAGGCTTTTTCAAAGCTTAATAAGGCGTCTTCATCGTTTGCTAATTGCAATAAAAGTGTGCCTTGCGCCATCCATAATTGCGGATAGTCGGCATGCTTCTTCGTTAATTGCTCGATTTGTTGCAATAACGCGATCTTGTCTTCGGGGTTTAATGCTTCAGCATTTAAGGCTAAATAATCAAACTGGCTGGCGCCTGCAAGGTCAAATACGATTTCCAAATGTTTTAGCGCGTTTTCAAAATCCCCTTTTACGACCAGTGCTTGTGCTAATACTTGGTGAGCTTGCGCTTCATCGGGGGCATTTTTTACCCAAATCTCGGCGGCACGCAGGGTATAGTTATTAACGCCCATGTATTGCGCAATGTGCGTCGCACGCTCGGCAATGCCTGGATCTTGTGTTTTTTCGGCTTGATCTAAATAGTTTACTAGGGAAATATCAAACTGCTGACGCTGACCAGCCACTTCTGCGACTAATAATGAATACAGGGTCGGAGCAGCGAATGGACGGTCATAAAGGACGGCCGGTACCTGACTGTTATCGCTGATGTGGCGATCTGAATGCTCATCAACCTCCGTCGTATCATCAGACGGCTTGGCGGGGAGCATTGAGCAGGCTGTTATTAAGCTGCTGGCAATTAATAAACTAAAAATACGTACGAGCATATCCATCTTTATCCATCTATTCTGTCAGTAGCATACGCTGAAAGTTAACTAAAAGTCAGGGCTATGTCTTTATTATGGGCTAAATAATGATAGACAATGCAAAGTGGAAAAGATTTCATCATTATTTCCCGTTATACTGTCGCCCTTACAGAACCGCATTATTAATATTGCATCATCTATTTAAGGTCACGTTTAGTTTCAAATGGGTATCTTAGCACTTGGCATTAATCACAAAACAGCCCCTGTGGCGGTGCGTGAGAAAGTTTCGTTTGATCCAGCAACCATGCCGGACGTTCTTCAGCAGGTGTTGCAATCTCTGGCGCCTGTCACGGAAGTATCAATATTATCAACCTGCAACCGTACCGAAATTTATTGTTCTTATAAAGATGATGGTGAAGATGCCGGCGCACAAGCTGGGCTAGCGATCCTTTCTTGGTTGAGCGCACATCACAATATTAATGAGCAAGTTTTACGAGAATCATCGTATACCCATCATGATAATGATGCTGTACAGCACATGATGCGGGTAGCCAGTGGCTTGGATTCTTTAGTTTTGGGTGAGCCTCAAATTTTAGGCCAGTTTAAATCTGCTTTTGCTGTTTCTCAGCAGGCGGGCACAACCGGCAGTAATCTTGGGCGATTATTCCGTCAAACCTTCACGGTCGCCAAAGATGTTAGAACCAATACGGCGATTGGTCAGAACCCCGTTTCTGTGGCTTTTGCTGCGGTGAGCATGGCGAAGCATATATTTTCTGATTTCAGTAAAAGTACAGCACTCTTAATTGGTGCAGGTGAAACCATTGATCTTGTCGCAAAGCATTTAAAAGATGCAGGCATAAAGCAAATAATTGTTGCTAACCGCACACTGGCACGCGCGCAAAAATTGGCCGAGCAATTTCATGCGGAAGCTGTTTTGTTAGAAGATATTGCTCAAGAGCTTCCTCGAGCTGACATCGTAATCTCTTCTACGGCAAGCCCATTACCTATTTTGGGTAAAGGCACGGTAGAGCGAGCGCTTAAAAAACGCCGCCACTCACCGATCTTCATGGTGGATATTGCGGTTCCTCGAGATATCGAAGAAGAAGTTGGTGATTTAAATGACGTCTTCCTTTATACGGTTGATGATTTAAAAGACATCATCGAAGAAAATGTTAAGTCTCGTCAGGATGCGGCTAAGCAAGCGGAACAATTGATTGTTTCGGGTGTTGAGCGTTTTATGCGAGAATTGCGTTCACTCGACGTTGTTTCAACGGTAACGTCATTGCGTGGGCATGTTGAGTCATTGCGTGATGAGTGTTTGACCAAGGCTCGAAAACAGTTAGCCAATGGCGATGATCCGGCTAAAGTACTGCAACAGTTTGCCCATACTTATACCAATAAAATATTGCACACTCCGACTAAGCAAATGCGTCAAGCCGGGGCCGAAGGCCAGCTTGAAGTGATGGATTGGGTACAAGAACTATTTCAACTCTCAAGTAGTGAAGAAACCGATACTAATGAGACTGAGACACAAGAGAAGAAAAAAGCAAAATGAAACAATCATTAGTACATAAGTTGCAACACCTCAGTGAACGATACGAAGAAATCGGTCACTTGCTTGGGGATAATGAAATTATCTCTAACCAAGATAAATTTCGAACTTTATCGAAAGAATACGCTGAACTTGAGCCAGTAGTTCAGGCTTATGAGGCTTTCACTCAAGCACAAGATGATTTGTCTGAAGCAGAAGTGCTTTTAAAAGATGAAGATCCTGAAATGCGTGAAATGGGTCAAGAAGAATTTAAGTCAGCCAAAGCAACTCTTGAGCGCTTAGAAGACGAATTACAAATTCTTCTATTGCCAAAAGATCCAAACGATAGCCGAAACGTAATTTTAGAAATTCGTGCCGGTACCGGTGGTGATGAGGCGGCGATTTTCTCGGGTGACTTATATCGTATGTACTCTCGTTATGCCGAAACCCAAGGCTTTCGTGTTGAAATATTGAGTACTAACTCTGGTGATCATGGCGGTTATAAAGAAATCATCGCGCGTATTTCGGGGACGTATGTTTATTCTCAACTGAAATTCGAATCCGGGGCACAACGTGTGCAGCGCGGACC
>Ga0193962_1000900_pt1 | contig 13910 bp, 9 predicted proteins | sample FB_5_MG_FD_140335 | JGI IMG/M metagenome (GOLD analysis project Ga0193962, IMG submission 140335) | Microbial mat bacterial communities from the Broadkill River, Lewes, Delaware, United States - FB_5_MG | ecosystem: Environmental > Aquatic > Freshwater > River > Microbial mats | place: USA...
ATCGCCACTTGCTTCTTTTACAGAGGTGATATTTTTGTGTTTTGCAAGTTCAGCGATGGTAGCGGGTGTAATATTTATACCAGTTCTACCTGGTACATTATATAAGATGCACTCAATATTAATACTATCTGCAATAGCAGTAAAGTGTTTAATGAGTCCCTTTTGTGTCGATTTATTATAATAAGGTGAAACAAGTAAAACGCCATCTGCGCCAACTTCTTCAGCATATTGACTCATCATAATTGCATGATTCGTATTGTTACTTCCGGTACCAGCAATAACAGGTACACGTTTATTTACTTTTTCTACAGTGTAGCGAATTGCTTCTTTATGCTCATCATCATCAAGAGCAGGCGCTTCGCCAGTTGTACCACAAATGATAATGGCATCTGTTTTATTTTTTAATTGAAATTCAATTAATTCACCTAATTTTTCAAAGTTAACACTTTCGTCTGCGTTCATTGGTGTCACAATTGCAACACCGGAGCCTTTGAATAAACTCATTTAATCATCTCCTTAAACGGGTGGTTTACATTTTTTCAACAATTTTTTCAGCAATTTGAATGGCGTTAGTTGCAGCGCCTTTACGGATGTTATCGGCTACGACCCACATGTTTAAGCCATTATCAATACTGAAATCTCGTCGAATTCTACCAACGAAAACGCCATCTTTTCCTGCGCAATCGTTAGCAAGAGGATAAATGTTTTCTTCTACCTTGTCTTGAACGATAAGACCATCAAATTTTTCAAACATTGAAACAACATCTGATAAATCGTATGGCTTTTCAAATTCAAGGTTAATGGCTTCACTATGACTGCTTAGAATAGGAACCCTAACGCAAGTTACAGTGACACGAATATCTTCATCGTGAAGGATTTTACGTGTCTCGTGAACCATTTTCATTTCCTCTTTAGTATACCCGTTTTCCATGAAAACATCGATATGTGGAATACAATTTTTTGCAATAGAATGTGGATAAGCAAGGAATTGCTCATTGCCTTTCATACCTTCTTCTAAATCACTTACACCTTTTACACCAGAACCAGAAACGGACTGATATGTTGAGTACATAACACGTTTGATCTTATAAGCGTCATGTAGTGGCTTCATTGGTACCATTGCTTGGATTGTTGAACAATTTGGGTTAGCAATAATGCCTTTGTGTGTAAAAATATCTTCTGGATTTACCTCTGGAACTACAAGAGGAACTTCAGGATCCATACGCCATGCATTACTATTATCAATAACGATAACGCCTTTTTTAGCAGCAATAGGAGCAAATATTTTACTGATGTCTCCACCAGCTGAGAATAATGCAATATCAATGTCTTTATCAAAAGATGCCTCTGTTAACTCTTCAACGACAAATTCGCGACCTTTACATTTGACTTTTTCACCTGCTGATCTTTTTGATGCCATTGGATACAGGTTTTCAAAAGGAAAGTCACGATCTTCTAATACTTTTAAGAACGTTCTTCCAACTAAACCAGTTGCGCCGACTACGGCTATGTTTACTTTTTTCACTACTTTTACCTCCTTGTGATTTTTGTTAGAAAAGTAACCAGCTCTTCTATAAAAAAACTTCCCAGTAATAACCCTGATTTGGATATTTAAGTTCACAATTTTTATTATCTGAACACATTGAAAATCAATGGATATCCGCTATAAATTACAATAATGTTAACATTATGCCCTTAGGGTGTCAATATATATAAATAGCGTTTGATTGAGAACATTAAATTCGTTATAATGACAGTATTCAATGAGTAAGAATTGAGAGGGTGGCTTATGAAGTTATGGAAGAGTGTTGAGGCACTAAAAAAAGATGTCATAATGTTAAGAAGAGATTTACATATGATTCCCGAAGATGGCTTCAAAGAATATAAAACTTCGGCTTATATAGAAGCTTATTTAAAGACCTTAGAAATTGATCATTTAAAAAAAGTGGCAGATACAGGATGGATTGCACTATTTAAAGGAAACAATCCAAAGCGAACACTTGGCTTTCGAGCAGATATGGATGGTCTAAGTGTTGAAGAAGCAACGGGTGTAGAGTTTAAATCAATACATGACGGCTATATGCATGCCTGCGGTCATGATGGACATATGGCTATAGCGCTTGCCTTTTCAAAGTGGGTGAGTGACCACAAAGCATCCTTAGAAGATAATGTTGTTGTTATTTACCAACCAGCTGAAGAGGGTCCAGGTGGCGCCGAAATAATTGTAAAAGAAGGTGCGTTAGAAGAATTTAAGTTGGATGCGATTTTTGCTTTACATCTTTTTCCTGAGATTGAAGAAGGTGTTTTTGGCGTGAAAGATGGCCCTATTATGGCTATGCCAAGTGAATTTGATATTGATATTATAGGCAAATCTGCTCACGGTGCAAAACCGCATTTAGGTGTTGATTCAATAGTGATAGCAGCCAATATGTTACAAGATTTACAGCAGATTGTTAGTCGTAAAATTGACCCTGTCGATAATGTGGTGTTAACTGTTGGCCGAATAGAGGGTGGTGAACGCCGTAATGTTATTGCAGGGAAAACGCGGTTAGAAGGAACTATTAGAGGGTTTCGTCTTGGTGTATTCGATGTTATAGAAGTTGAAATGCTTAAGTTATTTAAAGCTTATGAGCTTCAATACGGTTGTCAAATTACTTATGATTTTAGAAGACAATATCCACCTGTAATTAATGATGATATCTTAACAGCAACATTTAATAAGGTGAATGGTGAAAACACGATTTTGGTTAAGCCACAGATGCTTGCAGAAGATTTTTCATATTATAATGAAGTGGCACCTTGTTTGTTTTTTTTCCTTGGAACGAGAAATGAGAATAAAGCGTATATTTATGGATTGCACCATGCAAAATTTGATTTTTATGAGCCGGTCTTATTAAATGCAGTGCAGGCATATTTAAATTTATTAAACTACTATGATAGTTTTTATGAACTGGCGGAGGTATAAAATGTTGAGACAAAGTTTTAAGGTCGTTGAAGCAAATGTTTTGTTTTTACTTGCAGCGATTTTATTTATAACCCTTGGTGCTTCTGCACAATCTTGGGATGTTCATAAAGGTTTATTGATTACCGAGTACGGGGTTATCTTAACGCCTGTGATTATTGCTGGTTTTGTCCTTAAAATTGATATGAAAAAGGCACTTAAGTTAAATAAAATTAAGTTGCGTACAATTATTCGTTTAATGGCTGTGAGTTTTTTGATTATTCCTACGGTGGCACTTGTTAACTTGATTCCAATTACGATTTTAAGTCATTTTAATAAAGTGATTATTCCTGAGATTCCGTCACCAACAAGTCCTATGGAACTCTTGACCTCATTGTTCATAATTGCTGTGTCAGCAGGTATTTGTGAAGAGGTTTTTTTTAGAGGCTTAATCTTAAATGCTTATGAAACAGCTTACAATAAGAAGACAGGTGCTATTATGGCAGCTATTTTATTTGGGGTCTTTCATTTTAACATTCAAAATTTATTTGGACCAATTGTGATCGGTCTGGTTGCTGCTTATGTGATGCAAATTACCAACTCGATTTACAGTGCTATTGTATTACATATGACCAATAATGGCATCGCTGTTTTATCAGATTATTTGTTGCGTGCTATGTCGCCAGAAATGATTGAAACATCTGCTGATGCAGCCTCTATAAATGGCAATACAACTGAACTTTTAACAAGTATAACCATGTTGTTTATTATTGCATCAATTGGAGTATTTATCGTTAAGGTCTTGATAAATGGTCTGAAACGTGATACTTTTTACTATGCCTTAGGTGAACCATTTACAATGGGAAACCAAGCCTACTATTTGGTAGATAAAACGCCTGTTAATGGCAGAATCATTTCAAAGAAAAGCGCTTTTGAGAGTGGAACATATAATTTGTCTGCTGAAAAAAACGTAGCATGGTCTAGTCTTAATGCAGGTTATCCAAAGCGGGTTCATGAAATTTGGGAAGAAAAAGATTATAGTGAGCAAGTAGATTTAAAAGTATTTGCACCAGTAGCTGGGGTGTTTACCTTATACGTTTACTTACTGTATCAGTTTTTAACATATGTAGGATAAAGGAGAAAAACTATGACTGCTTACAGCGGTTTTGCACAAATATATGATGCTTATATGCAATCGGATGATTATGATCGTTGGGTTGTTGGCGTAGAAGATTTATTAAAGACATATGGTCGTTCGACAAAAAAAATTTTAGAACTTGCTTGTGGATCAGGGAGTATGTCTATTTTGTTGGCTAAACGTGGTTATGATCTTATTGGCTTAGATATTTCAGAAGAAATGTTGATGATTGCCAAAGATAAAGCATTAAATGAACGTCTTAAAATAGGGTTCTTTCAACAGGATATGATTACCTATGAACTCAATCAAGCCTTTGATACAGTTATTTGTATTTGTGATGGGATGAATTACGTATTAGAGAATGAAGATTTGCGTGAGGTGTTTGAACGTGTTCATGAGTCATTGAAAGCAGATGGCGTTTTTATTTTTGACATAAGCACCTATTATAAATTAAAATATATTCTTGGCGACTCAACAATTGCGGAATCACAAGAAGATAGTGCCTTTATATGGGAGAATTTTTATGATGACGAAACAGACATTTTAAGTTTTGAACTGTCTGTATTCACAGAGGATAAGGGTTCTTATCGTCGCAATGATGAAGTTCATGATCAACGTGCTTACAAAATTAGAGAGATTCAAATGCTCTCAAAAGATAAGTTTGATCTATTAACAGTTGTGACAGATACGTTCCAACCAGTTTCAATAGAGCATTATGATGAAGAAACGACACAAAACGAGCGGTTGTTTTTTGTGTTAAAAAAGAAATAAGCGGAGGATTACAATGGGAAGCAAAATAATTAGTGGTATTACATCGGATAAATCAGTACGTATTTATGTAGTTGATACAACCAGTATGGTTGAAGAGGCAAGAATGATTCATAGAGCAACGCCTGTTTCAACTGCGGCACTTGGTCGTGTTATTTCAGCAACATCTCTTATGGGGAGAATGCTAAAGGGTGATAAGGAAAGTTTGACTGTACAAGTTAAAGGTTCTGGCGAAATTAAATCGATTATGGGTGTCGGTAATGCAGATGGTAACGTAAAGGCATATATCTCAAATCCAGATGTTGTGCGTCCTGCCAATGCACAGGGCAAGATTGATGTTGGTGGTGCAGTTGGTCAAGGTCATTTAATTGTCATTAAAGATATGGGACTGAAAGAACCCTTTATTGGACGTTGCGAACTTGTTTCAGGTGAAATTGCTGAGGATTTGGCAGCTTATTATATGCAATCTGAACAGCAACCGTCAGTGGTATCTTTAGGCGTATTGATGGACCCTGAAGTAGGTGGTGTCGTAGCATCAGGTGGTATTATTATTCAGCCTTTACCATTTGCAGAAGACGAAGTTATTGATAAGATTGAACGTTCTGTCATGGGATTGCCAGCAATTTCAACGCTAATTTCTGAAGGAAAAAGTGTAGAGGAAATTGCATCAATTGCCCTTAAAGAATTTGAAGTTGAAATTATTAGTGAGAAAACTGTAGAGCTTTACTGTGACTGTTCAAGAGATCGTGTTGAGAAAGCTCTGATTAGTTTAGGGACAACAGAACTAACTGAAATGTTAGAAACAGATGGTCATGCGGAACTTTCGTGCCACTTTTGCAACAAAAAATATCAATTTGACGAAGGAAATTTAAATAATCTAATTGCAGGTCTTGACGGAAAGTAAAGCCTGTTATATTATAGTATTCGGCAGGTGCAATCTTGTCGGATATTATAATCATATTTAAACGTGCAGAAGTGGCTCAGTGGTAGAGCATCGCCTTGCCAAGGCGAGGGTCGCGGATTCAAATCCCGTCTTCTGCTCCAAAATAGAAACCGAGAATGCTTTTGTCTTCTCGGTTTTGTTTTTTTTTGAAAATAAGGCATAATTGAATCAGGAGGAAATTTGATGTATACATATATTAAAACAACAATAGATACTGTTAGGCCACTAATAGAGGAACATATGAATGTGCTCCTTTATCCCTTGGATAGTTACTTAGAAGACGTCATGTACAAGAGTCAGCTCTATTCGATTATTAGCGACGGTGACACGATTGGTTATTTTGCCATAGAGGAAAAGGCGCTTGCTTATTTTTTTATAACAAAAAAACGTCAGTATTTGGCTTCAAGTATATTTGAGGATCTTGTAAAAGAATATTCAATTGAAAATGTAACAGTAATTTCTTCTGACCAGCTCCTTAATGTTTTGCTTGTTGAATGGGATTATGAACGGACGCGTATGGGATGTTTTTTTACGGATAGCAAAAGAAAAGTTCAGATGGGTCATAAGCTAGAGTCACCTGTTTTTAGAATTGCGAGGCGTGAGGATGTTGATGAAATAAGAGCGGTTTGTGGCGATTTTTTTGATGAGGCAGACAAGCCATTAATGACTTTAGAGGATCGTGTTGAGGCTAAGACAATCTTTATTCTTGGACATGATAAAGAGATTTACGGGTGCGGTATTATTGAATGTGGGCGCATTTGTTATGGTGTTGCATCAATTGGCATGTTTGTGAATCCTAAACATCGACAAAAAGGGGTTGCTAGAACAATTTTGTTGGAGTTAAAAGAATTTGTTTACAATTTAGGTCTTGAACCGATTGCAGGTTGCTGGTATTATAATACATTGTCAAAGGCAAGTTTAGAGTCTGCTGGTATGGTTGCGACGAGTATGGGGTACTCAGCTTTATTAAAAGGCAAAGATAAACCACCAAAGCGTACAGGCAATCCTCCAGGGCAACTTGTCGACTAGTTAATTAAATTTTTAGAGGTGAAATAGATGTTTACAAAATTAGCATTATTAGCAATTATCGGCGCATTTATTGGTTGGATGACCAATGTATTTGCCATCAAACTATTATTTAGACCCTTACAACCGATTAATATTTTGGGCCTGAAATTACAAGGTTTAATACCAAAGCGCAAAGCAGATATTGCTGAAAGTATTGGTGAAACTGTTGAAAAAGAGTTAGTGTCTATTGAAGAAATTATTGATAAGATGATTGAGCAAACTGATAAGGATGCAATCGTTGAAGATATTAGAAATAAAATTTTAACCATTGTGGATCAAAAGATGCCTATGCTCGTTCCACCAACTATGCGTAATATGATCATGAACTACGTTAATGAAGCTATTGATGAAAATGCGGAAACGATGATGAATGAAATGAGTGAAAAACTTGTTCATCATGCAGCTGAAAAGGTGAGCATTTCACTACTGATTCAAGAAAAAATTATGGAATTTCCACTAGATAAACTTGAACGTATTATTATGGAAATAGCCAAGAAAGAACTTAAGCATATTGAGTATCTTGGTGGTGTGATTGGATTTTTGATTGGTATATTGCAGGGGCTGATTGTGTTGAATATGTAAAGAATGTGATTTAAATTAATTAAGTGATAATAAGTAGCCTATTTGAGGATCAGAATACTCTTCAAGTAGGCTGCTTTTTTTTGATTAAGTAAAATATCAAACATCCATTTCTCAAATATAGTACAATATACATAGTAAAGACAAAGGAGTTAACATGGATACCATTGACACAAAATTGCAAATCCATATACCTAAAAAAGTTTATATGAATTTAGAAAAAGTTAAGTACAATACACTTACTATTTTATGTGCGGGGCCGGGTTTTGGTAAAACAACAGCTGTAAACGAAATACTCAAAGATAGGACCGTTTTTAACTACACTTGCATGGGAGAAAGTGCAACCACAGCATGGAGTAATATAAAACAATTATTGGGACAAATTGATAAAAATACTATAAATAAGCTTAAACAATTTGTAATTCCAACAACTGACAACATGAATGATATTTTAGAAATAATAAATGATATTTCTGTTTCTGAAGATACATACTTATTTTTAGATAACTTTCAAAGAATACAAAAGGGCTTGCCTAATAATTTTTTAAACTTACTCGCAGGACATTTATGTAAGGAGTTACATGTAATAGTTAATACTCATTTCTTAGAGATGGGCGATCATTATGAACATTTGTTAAATAGACTTAATGTAATTGGAAGCGATGATTTCATCTTTAAAAAAGATGATATACAAGAACTCTATAACAAAAACAACATCGTTTTGACAAAAGATGAATTAAATCTTATAGATCAAATAGCATCTGGCTATATCCCTGCTATAGCACTACAACTTAGCCATTATATCAAAAATGGTGATTTTAATGCTGTAACAAAGCTCACATCGCTAATAGATACAATTATTTATCAGCCAATAACAAACAAGAAACTATTTATAACAATGTCGCTAATGGGAAAATTTACAAAAGAGCAACTTTTTGTACTTGCAGGAAAAAATACTATTCCTAAAGATATAAACAACTATATCAAAAATGGTGCATTTGTTAACTATTGTGATAGTTATTATGTTATTCATGATTTATTAAGAACGTTTTGTCAAAAGGAAGCTAATACTCTCGATAAGAAGGTAATAGAAAATATAAACGCGCTAATAGGTGACGCCTACATAGCTTCAGGAGAAAAGTATAATGCTGTAAAATCATTTATAAAATCAAATGAAATAGAAAAAATATTGGCTTTACCTATAGAACCAATAGATTTTACTAATTATTCAAAAGAAGAAACTAAAGAAACTTTAGAGATATTGTTTAAAAAATGTGATAAGTTAACACTCTGCAAGTATCATGAATCATTTTCTAGTATTGTTTTTGAACTTTTTAGACTTGGTAGTTATAAGGCTTTTGGGGAGTCATTCGAATTTTTGGAAGAACTTATTGAAAACCCCGACCAGTATAATGTTAGTGATGTTAGGTGGTTAAAGGGGGAATACTATTTTGCAAAATCCTTTTTAAGCTTTAATGATATAGAAAAGATGAGTCATTTTCACAAACTTGCTTATGAATTAAGGAGTGGTACGCATTATAAACATGATGATAACTCTTGGACTTTTGGTATTCCCTCTGTACTCTTTCATTATTGGAGCAAAATAGGCGCATTAGATATCCATTTAGAAACGCTTGATTCATGCCTACAGTTTTATAATAAATTGGCAAATAATCATGGTATAGGGGCCAATTTTATTATGAGAGCTGAGACTGAGTTGTTTAGAGGTGATGATGTAAATGCCGAAATATTAGCTAACAAAGCTATATATATAGCTAACGATAGCAAACAAGATAGTATATGTTTATCTGCTCAGATGATTTTATTAGAGATTGCCATTTTACGTGGTGATTATAAAAAGTATAAAGAAATAGATGAATCTATAAAAAATACAATAAAAAATGCAACTGAGCCTGATACAAAAAAAATAGAAGACATGATACATGGTTTTGCATGTATTAATATTAATGGCTATGAAATTGCTGAGTGGCTGACGGATATTAATAAAATAAAAAATAGTTTGTATGATTTGGCAATACCATTTGCAATAATTATACATCTAAAATGGCTAGTAAAAAATAATGAGTATGCGAAAGTCATCGGTATTGGGCAAGGCTTTTTAGAAAAAGTGGAGATGTTCCTATTTGCAAAAGTATATATATATGTGCTAACTGCAACGGCATATTATAAGTTAGGAGATAAAGATAATGCCTTATCAGCACTAGATACAGCCCTCGATATAGCATTGCCTGACAAAATTTATTTTCCTTTTGTAGAATACGCACAACATATTAAACCACTTATAAGTGATAAAACAAAGATATTAAGTTTTGCGAATAGATATAACAAAGGAAAAAATGCTATCGAAAGACATATTCGACAAAATAAACTATCGCCACGAGAAATGCAAGTAGCAAAGCTTGCAGCAGGAGGACTTACGAACAAAGAAATATCAATTAGAATAGATGTTTCCGCTGAAACGGTAAAAACTACGATGAAGAATATATTCAAAAAATTAAATATAAAATCGAGGGTAGAACTCGGGAACTTACATCACCTCTATAAAACATAGCATCTAATATTAAATTATTAGGTGTTATTTTTTTAAAATAAATACCCATTGGGGGATATGATGAAAATTTCTATTGTACTAAACTTATATGGAAACTATCTGATAGGTAAGGACATATTAAGCAAGAGGTGTATTTTTAATGAAAAAATATTCTTTATTGTTTATAACACTGGAAATAGGAAAGGTTGGTATGAATTTGAGAACTAAAATAATAACAAGTATTTTAATGATAACAGTAATGTTGGCAAGTATAATGCCTATAAGCGTTTTTGCAGCTGATGAAAATGCATTAAGCCATAAAATATCACCGGCTACAGCAACTTCAACTGGGATTTTAGTAGATGCTAATAAGGCAATGGCATTCAATGGATTACAAGCGAGCCCACTTTCTGTTACCACTAGCGCTGGCACGAGTATACTGAGTGGTGCAGTCACAATTATTCATGACGGCACGCCTCAATACAACGAGCTATTAGAAGTGGATATCACAGACATAACAAATACTCATTATGAGCCTTTAAGTTATCAGTGGAAACGTGATGGTACAAATATTGATAGTGCAACTTCAGAAACTTATATAATAAATAGCCAATATGATATTGGTGAGGAAATATCAGTAGAAGTAACTTCAAATACACTAACTGGTTCACTCGTTAGTGGTTCGGTCATTCCCCAAAAGGCGACTCCTACAATAGCCACACCGACTCTAGTATCTAAGACGACTGATAGTATTACTATAGAAACTGTATTAGGGCAAAAATATGCTATATGGGATTCAAGCACAAGGCATAGAATAAATTATACTGTAGATGGCACTAATGATCACTATGTGTTTAGTGGACTATCAGCGAATACAAAATATTATATTTATACAATGGTGGAAGACTCAGCGACCCATAATTGGGCACAGAGCACACCACTTGAAGTAAAAATAGTATTGCCTTTAACACCTGTTCGTAATATATGCTCAATTACTGCTACAGATACAACAAACGGTATAGAACAACTAGGCGCAACCATTCGTGTTAACAATAGTGAACATATAATTATGTTAATAATGCCACAAAATGCAACGATGGATGCCATTAAAATAGATTATTTAACGGAAGATGGGACGACGGTGACAGGCTTTCAAAGCGGAACAGTTACAGATTTCACCACTAGCCGAAAACCCATAGTTGAATTTACTATAAGTGATGGTGCTACTTCGCAAGATTGGTTGGCAATGGTGACAAAGCGAATACCAATGGCACCATATCAAATAGTTAAAAATGATGTCACCCAATATGGTGGAAGTGATGGAAGCATTACTATGAGCACTCATTATGCTGGTTATATAGATTATGAGTATAGTATAAATAATGGGGATAGTTGGAAAGAAAATAAAAACTTTCCTAATCTTACGGCAGGCACTTATACTGTACAAGTTAGAGTGAAGGGGGATACAAGTGGAGAAAAATATATATTTGCACCAATTACAATAACACAAGCAAATCCATCAATTTCAAATGGCAATAGAAGAAAATCAAGTAGTAGTAATTCTAATAAATCAGATGATTCTGTAGCAAAACCAGTGAACACAAATCCAGTTACAAGGAAAGTTGAAGAAGGTAAATCAACAACAAGTATAAAAAGATCTTTAACGCGTCTTCAGACTGGAAAACCACCAATCGCTCAGATAAGTAACAGCATTGCTCATAAACTCTATAATCAGGCGAAAACTATTGAAAAAAATGGCGAAAAATCAGTAGTGCAAGTTGATCTTACATTAGAAGAAGGGGTGGATAAATTTGCAGTATCGTTCCCTGCTGATATACTTGGTAAAATTGCAGAAGATACAGATAGTGATTTTGTAATCGAAAGTGGTATTGTTTCAGTGGCCTTTAATAAAAGTTCAATAGAGGCAATTAAGGAAGAAGGCCTTACTGGAAACGTTAGTTTTGGTATTGAAGTTATTGATTTAGAAACATTGCCAAAGCAATTAAAAGATCATATAAGAGAAGAAGGAAGACCTGTATTTGACTTCTCTGTAAAAGTCGGCAATAAACAAGTATCAAATTTTGGTAGCGGCAGTGTAAGGGTATCAATACCATATGAATTACGACCGAGAGAAAATCCAGAATCAATTATAGTGTATTTTGTAAATGATAAGGGTGATTTAGAGATTGTAAACGGACACTATAATAAAAAAAATGGATCGGTTGAATTTAACACAGACCACTTTTCAACTTATATGATAGGTTATAATGAAGTTCTATTCAGTGATGTTAAAAAAGAATCATGGTATGAAGACGCAGTTTCGTTCATCTCAGCAAGAAAAATAGTAAATGGAGTGGGCAATGATTTATTTAATCCTGAAGGCAAACTTACAAGATCAGAATTTACCACTATAATGGTTAGATATTTCGGTTTTACATCAAATAGCACAACTCGTTATACTGATATTACAAATGATATGTGGTTTGCTGACTATGTTCGTATTGCAAAAGCTAATGGCATACTTCCCCCAAAATATGGAGAAGTATTCAATGGCAACAGTGCAATCACTCGTGAAGAAATGATGTATATGCTATATAAATCATTAGAAGCTACTGACGGACTTGACACACTTAAAGATAATGGAAATGAGCTATCAGACTTCAAAGATGCTGGTATGGTTAGTGACTTTGCTAAAGAAGCTAGTGCCTTCCTTGTTGCTACTGATGTAATAAATAGTAGTGGAGACAACATGATTAAACCTACAAGTACACCAACAAGAGCTGAGGTAGCTCAAATGCTTTGGAACATGATAAACTTATCAAAATAAGTAAATATTATAAGGTGTTGAATCAGTTATTTATTGTATTCTATAGAGCAAACTGTGAAGCATAAGAATGTGATTGTTTTAAATATAACACTTGACAAAATAATAGAATGTGGTTATATTAAATTATAAATATATTAAATGCACAGATAGAGACGAGTAATCTAGTCCCTGTTTTATAGAGAGAAATGCCTAGGTTGGAAGCATTTTAAAACACATTAGATGAAAACTACTCTTGAGCATCAGCAGATTAGCAATTGTGAAATGTTGACGTAGCACTGCGATAAAGTGACTAGAGTGAAGCGAAAGCTTAACTAGGGTGGAACCGCGTAAGTAATCGTCCCTTATCATTATGATAAGGGACGTTTTTTAGATTTTTGAGTAATAATACTCAGAATAGACTATTAAGAAGGAGGGATTTATATGATTAAAGTTACACTTAAAGATGGATCAGTAAGAGAGGTGGAACAAGGTACAACAATACTTGAACTTGCTAAATCAATTAGTGGTCGTCTTGCTAAAGAAGCTGTTGTTGGCGAAGTAAATGGTCAAGTAAAAGACCTATCTTATGAAATAAATGAACCAATAGAAGTCAATATCCTAAAATTTGAGGATGCTGAAGGCGAACATGCATTTAGACATACAAGTGCCCATATGATGGCACAAGCAGTTGTTCGTTTATTCCCTGATACTAAAGTAGCAATTGGTCCTGCTATTGATAATGGATTTTATTATGATTTTGACACGGACCATGTATTCGTACCAGAAGATTTACCTAAGATTGAAGCAGAAATGAAGAAAATTGCTAAAGAAGATCTTAAATTAAGAAGATTTGAATTATCAAGAGCAGAAGCACTTAAATATATGTCTGAAAGGGAAGAGGATTACAAAGTTGAGTTAATCAATGATCTTCCTGAAGATGCAATTATTTCTTTCTACGAGCAAGGGGAATTTGTTGACCTTTGTGCTGGATACCATTTACCAACTACTAAGACAGTTAAAGCGGTTAAACTTTTAAGTATTGCTGGTGCCTACTGGAGAGGTGATTCTGATAGAAAGATGCTTCAAAGAATTTATGGAACTACTTTCCCTAAAGCG
>Ga0193962_1000902_pt1 | contig 13898 bp, 13 predicted proteins | sample FB_5_MG_FD_140335 | JGI IMG/M metagenome (GOLD analysis project Ga0193962, IMG submission 140335) | Microbial mat bacterial communities from the Broadkill River, Lewes, Delaware, United States - FB_5_MG | ecosystem: Environmental > Aquatic > Freshwater > River > Microbial mats | place: USA...
AGAAATTCGGGATTAACGCGTTATTTAAGTAAAGATCTGGAATGTCACTTCAGTACCCGAGTCACGGCTATTGAGAACTTGGAAGGGGTCTGGCATCTTTTCACGTTAGAAAACAATACTAAGAAGCTATTGGCTAAAGCAAAGCATGTCATTCTAGCCACTCCGCCTGCTCAGGCTTATGATCTGCTACCGTACGAGACCCCTTTAAAAGCCAAACTGGACACGGTTGAAGTTGATCCGCAATGGGTGATGGGATTAGAAGTCGAGAATCTATTATCCGATTTAGAAAGCATTCATTATCCGCAAAGCGATATTATTCATTCAATCAGCCAAGAGAGTTTCAAACCAGGTCGTGATCGTCATAATCAGGTGCTTGGTAATGAAATTTTAACGATGGATGCAAGCACCCATTCTCGAGCAGATGTGCAAGGTTCAATCGTGCTTCAGGTTCAGGCAACAGCGAGTTGGACTAATAATCATTTAGAGCTGTCTGGCGATGAAGTGAGTGTATTGTTAATTAAAGAATTAGAGTGCATCCTTAAGCAAATACTAACGGTTAAAAATAGCTATTCGCATCGCTGGTTGTATTCACGCATTTCACAGGGCATTTTGACGCAAGAAGGTTATCTGTGGGATGACAAAGGCTTGGCTTTGATTGGTGATTATCTCAGTAGTGAATTTATTGGAATTGAATCTGCATGGTTTAGTGGCAAGCAGCTGGCTGATTGGTTAACGTTGAGTCTGTCCACACCGCACGCTTAGAAAATAGCCGATTTTAGAATGAGACAATTGTTATGATGAATCTAGTTTGGTTGCGCAGTGATTTGCGTATCTACGACAACCCTGCATTATATAACGCCATGAGCCAAGGGCCATCGATAGCGGTTTATTGCTTGGCGAATAAACAATGGGATAAGCATGGCCTTGCACCGATTAAGCAGCGTTTAATTATTGATCATCTTATTGAACTCGAAGAGCAATTAGCGAAATTAAATGTCCCTTTGATTATTTTAGATTGTGAACTTTTCTCTAATATTCCTCAGCGCTTAAAAGAATTAAGCAGTGAACTGAATATTCGTAAAATGTATTACAACCACGAATACGAAGTGAACGAAAAAGCCTGCACAAATAATACAATCAGCTCTTTAAACGATATTGGAATTAGCTCTCAGGGCTATCATGACCAATGCATGGTTGCGCCTGGCTTTATTCTTAATGGCAGTGGCGAGTGCTACAAAGTATTTTCTGCTTTTGCAAAAAACTGGAATGCTAATCTCTCTTCACTGGCTAGGCCTCTTTATAATAAGCCTGATGCTCAGCAAGCACTTGAGCTAACCTCTAATATTCATTGCCTTAAAGACTATTTGATTGATATTGATACACACAATCAGTGGCCTACGGGTGAAGATGAAGCTCATGATCGACTAAATGAATTCATTGAACAAGATGTTAGCCAATATCATAATCAACGTGACTTCCCCGATCTTGATGCAACCAGCCACTTGTCAGTGTATTTGGCATTGGGAGTATTAAGTACAAGACAGTGCCTGCAAGCGTTAGTAAGCAGCACTCAGCACGACATTGAATTGCTATCTGAAGTCACTGGTGAGGGTAAAAAATGCTGGCTTAATGAGCTGGTATGGCGTGACTTTTATCGCCACATATTGGTTTCGTTTCCCAAAGTATGTAAAGGAAAGCCTTTTAAGGACGCAACGGATAACATTCCTTGGAAAGGCGATAATAAAGATTTTCAAGCTTGGTGTCAGGGTAAAACTGGTGTCCCTATTGTTGATGCAGCCATGCGTCAGTTGAATACAACCGGATGGATGCACAATCGATTGCGCATGGTTGTGGCGATGTTTCTAACCAAACACTTACAGATTGATTGGCGTTTAGGTGAGGCTTATTTTTACAGTAAGCTCGCGGATGCTGATTTAGCCTCGAACAATGGCGGCTGGCAATGGTCGGCAAGTACCGGCGTCGATGCAGTGCCTTATTTTCGAATCTTTAATCCCTATCGACAAGCTGAACGCTTTGATCCAAAAGGTGATTTTGTGCGTAAGTACGTGAAAGAGCTTGCGGCTATTGAAGGCAAAGCAATACACCAACCGAGTAAGTTGATAGCGAATCAATATTCCTATCCAATGCCCATTGTTGATTTGAAAATAGCCGCTGAACATACCAAGGCTTTATTTAAAAATCTCAATACTTCGCCTGTTGCGTAAGGAAAAAATAACAACATGAATGCCATTAAACGATTAGGTCATAACGCAATTCGCTGGATAGATTCGGAAGCTGAATCATTCAATGATAGCGACCTTAAATCGAAAGGTGCTAATGCAAGAAACGTTAATTGGCAGAGAATTATTCCATTCTTTGCTGTTCATCTTACGTGTTTATTTGTATTCGTCGTTGGTTGGAGCCCCGTTGCCATTATTGTCTGTTTAGCCATGTTTTGGCTAAGAATGTTTGCGATTACGGCTTTTTATCATCGTTATTTTTCTCATCGCAGTTTTAAAACGAATCGCTTTTGGCAATTTGTATTCGCTATTATTGGGGCAAGTTCGGCTCAGCGCGGACCTCTATGGTGGGCTTCACATCATCGCAAACATCATAAATACGCCGATACAGAAAATGATTTGCACTCCCCAAAAAATGGCTTCTGGTGGAGTCATGTTGGTTGGTTTACCAGTGAAGATGCCTTTAAAACAGATTATAGTGTGATCAAAGATTTAGCCAAATTTCCTGAACTTAGGTTCATTAATCGTTTTGATATTTTGATTCCTTTTTTGTGTGCGACAGCCATCTTTCTTTTTGGCAAGTTTTTAGAAGTCTATTATCCAGAATTGGGGACAACAGGCTGGCAAATGTTGATTTGGGGTTTCTTCATTTCAACGGTTGCATTAGCTCATTCTACTTTTACCATTAACTCTTTATGTCATACGTGGGGAAAGCGACGTTTTAATACGAAAGATGATAGCCGTAATAATATCTTCTTGGCGCTATTAACCTTGGGTGAAGGCTGGCATAACAATCATCATCGTTTTGCCGTTTCCGCGCGCCAAGGGTTTTATTGGTGGGAAATTGATATCTCTTATTATCTTCTTAAAGTGATGAGTTGGGTAGGCATTGTCTCTGATCTACACCCTGTACCTCGCCGCATCTTAGAAGAAGGTCAACGTGCGAAAGAGGGGGAAGTCTAATGATGCAAAGTAAAAAAACGGTAGAAGGTTTTCAGCAGCTTTATAATACTCTTAATCGCGATACATTGACTTTCGAGTTATTAAATAGCGTATACGACGACGCCATTATCTTTGAAGATTGCTTTCATAACATCAAAGGCATTGAGTCACTCTTTGAATACTTCGATAACCTGTATGAAAACGTTAAATACATTCATTTTGATTTTGAAAATCAATGGTTTGATGATAATAGCGCGATGTTAACTTGGACTATGTCTTATCAGCATCCAAAATTAAATAGTGGTCAGGTGATTGCTGTTAAAGGTGCTAGTCAACTGAATTTCGATAAAGATAAAATTGTGTACCATCGAGATTATTTTGACGGCGGTGCTCTATTATACGAACACATTCCTTTGCTAAAACGGATTATATTCTTTCTTAAAAATAGATTGGCATAATCGGCATTTTTAAACATTAAAACTTTCAATATTTCTATACGCTATTAGCAAGAATAAAAATTAGGTGACAGGCATGAACGAACATCAAGCTCAAACAAATCAACAAGCAAAGCAAAAAATTGCCGTGATTGGTGCAGGAATATCCGGGCTATTATCCGCTTATTTATTAAGCCGAGAGCATGATGTTACCTTATTTGAAGCGAATGAATATCTAGGCGGTCATACCCATACAAAGTCAGTGCAATCGGGAGGAAAAACCTACCCAGTGAATACGGGATTTATTGTTTATAACGATTGGACATATCCTAACTTCATTAAATTGATGACCCAGTTAGGCGTTGCGAGCGAAGCATCTGAAATGAGCTTCAGTGTGCGCGATGAGAATACAGGGCTTGAATACAATGGCACCAGTTTAAATAGCCTTTTCGCACAGCGAAGCAATATTCTCAAGCCTACTTTTTGGCTGATGATTAAAGATATTTTACGCTTTAATAAGCAAACTGTTGAAATGGTTGAAAATGATACGATTTCAGATGCTCAATCATTAGGCGAGTTTGTAAAAGAACACGGTTATAGTGACCGCTTTGTGAATCACTATATTGTACCCATGGGGGCAGCGATATGGTCTGCCTCAGTTGACGTGATGATGGAATTTCCTTTAAAGTTTTTCCTCAAGTTTTTTAATAATCACGGCATGCTCAGTGTGGATAATCGTCCACAGTGGCGTGTTATCAGTAACGGTTCACAATCGTATATTGAACCGCTTATCGAGCCATTCAAAAACAATATTCATCTTAATACGCCTATCGCAGAAGTAACTCGATCTTCTGATAATGTCATTATTAAAACAGTGGCGGGTGAAATACATGAGTTTGATCAAGTAGTATTCTCTTGTCATAGTGATCAGGCTTTAAGTATGTTGACGGATGCGACTCAGCAAGAAAATGATATTTTGGGTGCCATTCCTTATCAAATGAACGAAGTCGTATTGCATACCGATCGCCGCTTGATGCCTAAACGTAAACTAGCATGGGCAGCATGGAACTATCATATTCCGCAGCGTTTAAGTGAATATGCGATGGTTACCTACCACATGAACGCCTTGCAGAATTTCGATGATGCTCCAGATGATTTTATGGTGACGTTGAATCGTACCGCTGAAATTGCACCCGGGAAAATAATCGATAAATACGATTATGCTCATCCCGTATTCACGATGGATGGCATTGCGGCTCAACAGCGCCATAATGAAATTAACAATAAAAACCGCAGCCATTATTGCGGTGCCTATTGGTTTAATGGCTTTCACGAAGACGGTGTGAATAGTGCATTACGAGTGGCAAAATCTTTTGGAATACATTTGTAATAGGCGAGATTGTGATTAAACACACCGTGGTTAAAAGCTCGAATAGGGAAGATGTTGAGGCTCAACCTATTGCAATGAAAAGTGCGGTCTATGTTGGCCGTATTAGGCACCGGCGTTTTAAGCCGGTGAGTCATGGATTGGATTATTCATTGTTTATGATGTATTTAGATTTAGATGAATTACCCGTGTTATTAAATACACATTGGTTTTTCACTAAAGGCAAATTCAACTTAGCATCGTTTAATCGCGGCGATTATTTAAACCCAACTATTTTGGATCTTAAACTTGCAGTAATCGATAGGGTGACAACCGAGTTGGGCCATGTTGGTAATGAAATATCTTCTGTGAGGATGCTCACCAATGTTCGCCACTTTGGTTATTGCATTAATCCGGTTACATTTTATTATTGCTTCAATAGCGATGGCGAGCTGCTAACCATAGTCGCAGAAATTACCAATACCCCGTGGGATGAAAAGCACAGCTATATATTGCCAGTCGCCCGCCACTTTGCCGATAAACATGACAGCATTAAGCATCATGTCAGAGGTCGAGATAAACATATTTTTAATTTTGAAAAGATTTTTCATGTATCACCTTTTAATCCTATGAATATGGATTATCGCTGGGTATTTTCAGTTCCTGTTTTGCAGCGCGGCGATAGAATATCAGTGCACATGGACAACCATTTGAATAGCCCAATAGCGGATGATGATGGTGAGAAACACTTTGATGCAACGTTAAAATTAGAGCGGCATGAATTTAAAGAGGTTATGCCAAAGCTATTATTTCAATACCCTCTTATGACGCTGAAGGTCTTGAAAGGAATTTACTGGAATGCTTTAAAACTTTGGTTAAAAAAGTCTCCTTTTTATGATCACCCTGGCTCTTAAATACGTATAAAGAGTAAGTATTAATAAAAATACCGACTAAAATACCCAATAATCAGTAGCCAATACACATAGCGCCCTAGTTTAACAGGCCTTAGATAATGCACCCTGCTTACATAAAGAGAGCAGGGATAAGATCAGGAAATAATTATGAATATGCCCTCTGTTGCCAATATTGAACCTAAATCAAAAAGCTTTATTCCAGCTAATGGTGTTATGTCTAAAATTGCTAGAAATTTAGTGCACCGTCAATTAGCCAGCTTGCATACAGGCTGTTTGCAGATTGAAGAAAATGGTGTGGTCTTTAGTTTTGGCCAAGCAGAAAGTGAAACCGACCTTATTGCACGTCTAATCGTTCATGATGTTAGTTGTTACGGTGAGATTATGACGGGTGGTAGCATTGGTGCTGCTGAATCCTTTATGACCGGTGACTGGAGCAGCCCAGACCTAACCATGCTGGTTAGAGTTATGGTTCGTAATATGGATATTCTTGACCAGATGGAGGGTGGATTAGCATTATTATCGAAGCCTTTTTTGAAAACTTTCCATTATTTTAATCAAAATTCAGCGAAAGGGTCGCGCAGAAATATTGCCGCACACTATGATTTAGGAAATGACTTATTCGAGCTATTTCTTGACCCAACCATGATGTATTCATCGGGTATTTTCCCATCCGCGCAAGCGACTATGGAAGAGGCATCACTTAATAAACTCAATATTATTTGTGAAAAACTGCAGCTGTGTGCTGATGACCATGTTGTTGAAATTGGTACCGGTTGGGGTGGCTTTGCCATTTACGCTGCTAAAAATTACGGCTGTAAAGTAACCACAACAACCATCTCGCAAGAACAATTTAACTTAGCTAAGCAGCGTATTGAGCAAGAAGGACTACAAGATAAAATTACACTGTTATTAGAAGATTATCGTGATCTTAGAAAAGACTATGAAGGTCAATTTGATAAGTTAGTATCGATTGAAATGATCGAAGCGGTTGGCTGGAAATTTTATAATACGTTCTTTGAACATTGTGGATCGCTATTAAAGCCGGAAGGTATTGCTTTGATTCAGGCAATTACCATTACTGATCAGCGTTATGATCAGGCGCGAAAAGATGTTGATTTTATTCAACGCTATATTTTTCCTGGCAGCTGTATTCCATCGGTTACCGCCTTGGTGACTGCTAGCACAAAAGCAAGTGATATGAATTTGGTGCAAGCACAAGATTTTGGCTTACATTACGCGCGCACTCTAAAAGCATGGCAAGATACCTTCAATGAAAAAACAAAACAGGTCTCTGAATTTGGCTATAGTGATGATTTTAAACGCATGTGGCAGTTCTATTTGAGCTACTGTGAAGGGGGTTTTGAAGAGCGCTCTATTGGCGTTAATCATTTAGTATTTGCTAAACCTCAGGCGAAAATGACATACCCTGATTAATAAATCACATTAATACGTAGGTCGCTCTTTAGGCCGACTTATATCGTCGCACTAAAGTACGACCTACATTGAAACTCATACTTAACGGTAGGTCGGTCTTTAGGCCGATATTTATCTCACTAGCGCAACAGATTTAACTTGCGCCCAAACTTCCATGCCTTGTGCCAAGCTTAAATGATAAACCGATTTTTTGGTCATTTTGGCGACTAAAAATTCACTGCCCATTCTCAAACGAACCAACGACATTGCTTTATCTTTATCCGATTTAATCTCGACGACCCGCACTAATATACGATTTATAATGCTGGTATCTTCATGATTGCTTAATGACAAACTCACATCTTTTGCCAAAATTCGAATGCGAACCGCGTGCTCTAAGGCTTCATCATCATTTGGCTGTGCTGTTTCTTTAGGCTCGGTACAATCAGGAATCCAGATATGGCTATCTGCGAATGCAATGCGCATTAACTGCCACTCATTATCTTTTTCGACAATTTTTCCATTTAAAATAACACCACTTTCTTCTTCTAAACGCTGGGGTAAATCAATGCGTGAGAAAACGTCGGTTAAGGCCCCTTCGGCTATGACTTTACCTTGATCCAATACCAAAATATGATCAGCCAAACGTGCGACTTCATCCATAGAATGACTGACATACAGAATCGGGATATCAAAGCTTTGATGTAAGCGTTCTAAGTAGGGCAGTATTTCTTGCTTGCGCTGATGATCAAGTGCCGCCAACGGTTCATCCATCAATAATAAGCGCGGTTGAATCAATAATGCGCGTGCAATGGCGATACGCTGACGCTCCCCGCCTGATAATTGGCTAGGGTAACGATCTAAAATACTTTCAATGCCCATTACATCAATAACACGTTGATAAAACTCTGAGTCATTCGGTGCATCAGTCCGTTTTATGGCCCTCTTTGTGGCATACGCCAAATTCTTTTGCGCGGTTAAATGAGGGAATAAACTCGCTTCTTGAAACACATAACCGATAGGGCGGTTATGTGTTGGTAAAAAAATACCATCATCTTGCCAAATACTTTCTTGATCAGAAAAGTTGATGATTAGTCGGCCATTGTTTGCTTTTTCTAGGCCTGCAATACAACGTAATAAACTGGTTTTTCCCGAACCCGAATGGCCAAAAATAGCGGTAATGCCAGAGGCAGGAATGGCGGTGTCGACATCAAGAAAAACATGTTCTGGTGCATTTTTAGCCCCATTGCTTAGCTTAAAACGGGTATGAATGAGTTTATGATTATTTGCTATCATTACCGCATCACTCCTACGGTAGCGGATTTACGCTGCGACCAATACAGCGTTAATAAAACGACAAAAGAAAACACAAGTAATAACGCCGATAAACTATGTGCTTGCGCATATTCTAACGATTCAACATGGTCATAAACCTGTACGGATACAACGCGCGTTTCATCGGGAATATTGCCGCCAATCATTAAAATCACACCAAATTCCCCTATAGTATGGGCAAAGCCCAAAATACTGGCGGTAATAAAACCGGGTTTTGCCAGTGGTAAAACGATGGTGAAAAAACGGTCAATAGATCCTGCTCTTAATGTTGCGGCCACTTCCAATGGCCGATCACCGATAGCTTCCATTGCATTTTGAATGGGCTGCACGACAAACGGCATAGAATAAATAATAGAAGCAACGACTAAGCCCCAAAATGTAAAAGGCAGCGTTCCTAAACCTAGACTTTGAGTGAATTCACCGATAAACCCATTAGGGCCCATCGCGATTAATAAATAAAATCCAAGTACGGTGGGCGGTAATACCAAAGGCAAAGCAACGATCGCAGCAATAGGGCCTTTTAGCCACGATTGCGTTCTGGCTAACCACCAAGCGATGGGCGTGCCTATTATGAGTAGTAAAAGGGTAACCGTGGTTGCTAGACGAAGGGTTAACCAGATCGCGCTTATATCAGCTGCAGATAACATCATATCTTCTCACTCTGCTGTATTTCCTCAAATTGATAACCGTACGATTGAATAAGGTTTTGGGCTTCAGTGCTATTTAAAAACTGAATAAAACTAAGAGCCGCTTTATTATGTTCGCCGCGTATGAGTAATATGGCATCTTGTCGAATGGGTTGATACAGATTAGCAGGGACTTTCCAGAATTGCTCTTTCCAGAAATGTTCTTGCTTAAATTGACCCTGCTTATTGGATATTGATGCCGTAGGAGATTGCTTAATTACTTGCGAAAGCGCGACAAAACCAAGATCGGCATTTCCCGAACTGACAAACTGATAGGTTTGTGCAATATTTTCACCATTCACCCATTTTTTCTGGGTTGATTTTATTAAATCTAGATTTAATAAAACATCCATAGCAGCCTTGCCATAGGGCGCCAGTTTAGGATTTGCAAAGGCAAGTTTATTAACGTTAGCAGATGCTAAAAGAGCCTTCATTTGCTGTTTTGTTAAGGCTTTTTCTCTTGAATATTCACTTTGTGAATCTTTAGTCAGCGAATGTTGACTGAGGAATTTGTTATTATTTGACCATAGCGCCAGCGCGCCGAAAGCATAAGTAAAAGGCTCTGAATGGCTTAAGCCTTCCTTATAAAGCGCCATCGGTTTGCTTTGATCAGCAGAGAAAAATAACTCGAAAGGGGCTCCGTGTTTTATTTGAGCATATATTTTTCCAGAAGAGCCGTAAGAGGCTTTTACCTTGTAAGGAGACTGTTGTTCAAACTGAGCAATCAGCGCTTTCATGGTATGGGTAAAATTTGAAGCGACTGCGATGTGCGTTATGTTAACGGCTTCCACATCATTTGTTATAGAATCAGCGTGGCTAGCACTGGCGATAAACAGTGTAAAAATACCAACGGTGTAAAGATAAATGAATCGTAGGTGCATCAGTTTGCCTTTTGAAGCTTGTGGTTCTTTAAACGGAAGAGCATGCTGTGGAAATAGTTATATTTTAAACCTTAGGTCATCAATAGTATGGATTTTAAAGATTATTACAAAGTTTTAGGTGTGGAAAGTGACGCCGATGCAGCAACCATTAAAACAGCTTACCGGAAATTAGCACGTAAATATCACCCAGATGTAAACTCAGAGGCGGGTGCAGAAGATAAATTTAAAGAAATTGCTGAAGCATACCAAGTGCTTAAAGACCCAAAGCTGCGAGCAGACTTTGACGATCTTAAAAAATACGGTCAACGTGCTGATGGCAGTTTTCAGCCACCTCCAGGCTGGCAAGGGTCTAGCCGTTCACAAGGCGGTTTCCAACAAGGGGGTTTCGAAGGAGATTTTTCTGATTTCTTTTCTTCAGCATTTGGGGGTCAAGGTTTTGGTCAGCGCCAGCCGCGCGGTGTTCGTGGTCAGGATGTTGAGATTAAGTTGTCGGTACGCTTGGAAGATACGTTAGAAGTAAATGAGCAGACGGTTTCTTATACCTTGCCTAGCGCTGATGGCCAAGGGATCAAAAAGAATTTGAAAGTTAAAATACCTCAAGGGGTTACCGACGGAGAGAAAATTAGGCTTACGGGTCAAGGCCATCCTGGTCGTAATGGCGGGGGTGCAGGCGATCTTTATTTAAATATTCATGTGGCAAAACATGCCTTATTTGAAGTAAACGGTCAGGATGTTGAACTAACAATGCCGATTACACCTTGGGAAGCCGCATTAGGAACTAAGATCACGATTCCAACGTTAAGCGGAAAAATTAGCTTAACGGTGCCTGCGAATACTTCTTCTGGGAAGAAATTTCGCATTAAAGGCAAAGGCTTAAAAAATAAAACCTCCACCGGTGATTTTTTGGCCGTAGTTAAAATAGCAATGCCAGAAAAGATGACAGCTGAAAGTGAAGCTTTATGGCAAAAAATGGCAGAGCAAGAAAGCTTTAACCCTCGTGAAGCTTGGCATTAATTATTGATATTCGCCTTGCCCTTCTATTTCTTGTTGGCTAAAGAAGTAGAAGACGCAGGCAGTTTTAGTGAAATAATTGACGTTAGTATAATGAAGGCGGCCGAGACCCATAAGCAAACGGCGAGTCCGTAGTCTTGATATAACCAGCCAGATAATAATGTACCGATTAATCGTCCCATTGCATTTGCCATATAATAAAAGCCAACATCAAGAGAGACGCCATCATCAGAAGCATAACTGACGATCAAATAGCTGTGCAATGAAGAGTTAATCGCAAACAAAATACCAAATACCATTAGACCAATTAATAATACGGTTGATGATAGCCAGCCAGTATCATCATTATAGGTAAGAGATAGCGCAATCATAATAGGAATGATGCCAAGGGCTAATGCCCAACCAAAAGCATCACGACCGTCGGGCGTATCTGCTTTAGACTCTTTCGTTTGAGAGTCGGTTATCTTTTTAATTCCTGTTATCTTGGGTGCAATGGTTTGTACAAAACCATAGCCAATAATCCATGCGGCTAAAAATCCTCCCACGTACCAATGATCCCAGCCGAAATGACTGGCCAAGTAAACAGGCAGTGCAATCACAAACCATACGTCTCTTGAACCAAATAAAAACAGTCGGGCGGCCGACAAATAGTTAATCGCTTTGCTTTTAGAAAACAGCTCGGTAAATTTTGGTTTATTCTTCGCTTTGCCTAAATCTTTTTTCAAGCTCATTAGGCTAAGTATCCAAACGATGGCAAGTGCGATTGCCATCCCCAAGATCGCACCTTGAAATCCAAGCAGACTCAGCAGTGCTCCGCCAAGAAAAAAACCAATACCCTTTAGCGCATTTTTTGAGCCCGTAAGAATGGCGATCCATTTATATAACTGGCCTTCAGCATCTTTAGGAACTAATAATTTAACCGAGCTTTTAGCGCTCATTTTATTGAGATCTTTTGCGATACCAGACAGAGCTTGTGCCGCCATCACCCAAGGTATTAATAACATCTCTGATGGTACCAATAACATAGACAGGGCAATAACTTGCATAAATAAGCCGATATTCATGGTCTTATTTAAACCTAAACGCGCACCTAACCAGCCGCCAATTAAATTAGTAATAACCCCAAAAACTTCATAAAAAATGAATAGCATGGCAACGTCCAGCGGGCTATAACCTAAGCCATGGAAATATAAGACGACCAGCATTCTTAACGCGCCGTCAGTCAGAGTGAATGCCCAGTAATTTCCAGTCACTATCATGTACTGACGAATATCAGGTGATAGCTGCGCAAGCCAATTCATTTTTTAATCCTAAGTTTGATATTTAATAGCACGTAGATTTAATCTAAATCAGCCAACGCTACCATACGCATGAGTTCAGCCGCTCGGTTTGCATAACCCCATTCGTTATCATACCAAGCATAAATTTTTAATTGCGTGCCATTAACCACCATAGTAGAAAGCGCATCAATAATGGTCGAACGAGGATCGGTTTTATAATCAATCGATACCAAAGGGCGCTCTTCATAGCCCAAGATATCTTTCAGTTCATTTTCAGACGCGTCTTTAAATAACCCATTCACTTCCTCAGCGGTTGTAGAGCACTCTAATTCAAAAACACAATCTGTTAGAGAGGCATTAGACAGAGGGACACGAACCGCATGGCCGTTTAACTTGCCTTTTAACTCTGGAAAAATATGCGTAATCGCAGTCGCAGAACCCGTTGTGGTAGGAATTAAGCTTGCGCCGCAAGAACGGGCACGACGTAAATCTTTATGGGGCGCATCTAAAATAGTTTGAGTATTGGTAATGCTATGAATCGTTGTCATTGAGCCATGCTTAATGCCAAATTTCTCATGAATCACTTTTACGACAGGGGCAAGGCAGTTGGTAGTACAGGATGCAGCGGTGACGATTGAATGCTTGGTTTTATCATACAACTTTTCGTTAACCCCCATAACGACGTTCAAAACACCGTCTTCTTTCACTGGAGCCGTTACCACAACACGCTTTACGCCTTGATCGAGATAGGCTTGTAGCAGGGCTTTAGAATTCATTTTACCACTGGCTTCAATAACCACATCGCAGTCTGACCAGTCGGTATCCGCGATTGCTTTATTCTGTGTGCAGCGAATTCGTTGGCCGTTGATAACCATATAGGCGCCATCATCCGTCACTTCACTAGACGCTTCATGCTGCCAGCGGCCATGAATAGAATCGAACGTAATAAGATGGGCAAGAGTCGCGGCATCACCAGCAACATCATTAATTTGCACAAATTCTATTTCAGGCCAGTCAAATGCTGCACGAAAAGACAAACGACCCATGCGACCAAAACCATTAATACCTACTTTAATTGTCATAAAAACCTCAAGTTAAATCATGTTATTTAATGCTGAACATTAAACCCGTGGATGGTTAAGTTATTGTGAAAGCCACTCTATAATTTGATCGGTATGGGGCATCGAGCCAGAATGAACAAGTTTCTCATCAATCACAACGGCAGGTGTACTCATAACGTTATAAGACATAATCACTTGCACATCGGTCTCTTTCGTAACATTCACTTCCATCCCTTTCTCAAGAGCAATTCTTTCAATAGCTTCAGCTGTTTTAGTGCACTTTTTGCAGCCACTGCCTAATACTTTTATCTGTTTCATAAATCACCTTACTTATA
>Ga0193962_1000903_pt1 | contig 13897 bp, 11 predicted proteins | sample FB_5_MG_FD_140335 | JGI IMG/M metagenome (GOLD analysis project Ga0193962, IMG submission 140335) | Microbial mat bacterial communities from the Broadkill River, Lewes, Delaware, United States - FB_5_MG | ecosystem: Environmental > Aquatic > Freshwater > River > Microbial mats | place: USA...
ACTGCCGATTCGCTACATATAGGACACCTTGTTGGAGTTATGATGCTTAAACATTTTCAGGTTTGCGGACATAAACCAATTGTTTTGGTTGGTGGTGCAACAGGAATGATTGGCGACCCTTCGGGAAAATCTGATGAGCGTAATTTACTTGATGAGGCTACATTGCGTCATAACCAAGAGGCTCTTAAAAAACAGCTTGCAAACTTTTTAGATTTCGATCAGAGCAAACCTAATGGTGCTCTAATGGTTAATAATTACGATTGGATGAAGGAATTCTCGTTCCTTGGTTTTATTCGCGATGTTGGTAAAAGTATTACTGTTAATTATATGATGGCTAAAGACTCTGTTAAAAAGCGTTTAAGTGGCGACAGTAAATCGGGAATGTCGTTTACAGAGTTTACTTACCAGTTAGTTCAAGGATACGATTTCTTACACTTATATAAAAATAATAACTGTCGCTTGCAGATGGGTGGTTCCGATCAGTGGGGAAATATCACTACTGGTACTGAGCTTATTCGTCGTTTGGCTGGTGGCCAGGCTTTTGCTATGACTTGTCCACTTATTACTAAAGCCGATGGTGGTAAGTTTGGTAAGACCGAGAGTGGTAATATTTGGTTAGATCCAGAGCGTACATCGCCTTACCAGTTCTACCAATTTTGGTTGAATGTTTCAGACGAAGATGCTGAAAAATATATTAAAATCTTTACCCTTTTGTCGAAGACTGAGGTTGAAGAGCTTATTGCTCGTCACCGCGAGGCTCCTCATGCTCGTGAGTTGCAGAAGGTTTTGGCAAAAGAGATAACAGTTATGGTTCACTCAGAAAAAGAGTACGAGGCTGCAATATCGGCATCGGCAATTCTTTTTGGAAAAGGTAGTACTGTCGATCAATTAAAATCTATCGACGAGCGTACATTTCTATCGGTTTTTGATGGTGTTCCTACATATAATGTTGCAAAAGCCGACATTGAAGCAGGTGTTTATGTTGTTGATTTGCTTGCCGAAAAAAGCGAAGTTTTTCCTTCTAAAGGCGAGGCTCGCAGAACAATTCAAGGTGGGGGTCTTAGCATAAATAAAGAAAAAGTGCAAAGTCCCGACGATATGGTAAATATTGATTCTTTGCTTAATAATAGATATATTCTGGTTCAGAAAGGTAAGAAGAACTATTTTGTAATTATTGCCGAGTAACTATTGCTTTATATCAATACAAATGGCAGAAGTATCGTATGAATATTTAACCTTTGGTGGCAAAGAGGTAATTATCCGCAAATTTGTTGGAAAGCTTACTATTAAAGAGGTTGCCGATTCGTTTAAATATTTAATTGACGAAGGGAAAATTACAGATAAATGTAAGGGTATTGTAAACGATTTAACTTTTGCTCATTTTAATCCCAAGATGAGAGATTTTAAAAGTTTTTTAAAGATTGTTTATGCGACCCCAATTTTGCGAAAGCTAAAATTACCTGCTGTAGTTTTGTCGGCCGAACGCAATGCTTTTCCTTTTATTGTTAAGTTAATTTCGGGCTTAAATGCTCAACCCTTCAGAAATACTAACGATGCTATTGATTGGATATTAGAATAAAAAAAGAGGCTGTTATTTATTAATAATAGCCTCTTTTGTTTATGTGTGTACTTTTAAGTTAGAACCACTTTTTTAGCAACAGAAATATTTCTTACAACACTGTTAATTGTAAATCGTTCTCTTATTAGCGGATCGTACTGATAGTAGTTAATTGCAATTTTACTTATTTTGTTAATCTCATTATAAATTTCTTCTACATCGTTATTAACTTTTGAGGCAGCTGCACCTGGCTTAAGTTTTGTCTTTGTTTTTTTACGCAAAGGTTTTAAGTCAATGTCTTTAGTATAATTAACGATTCTTTCAATTAATACTGGATTTGTGCCTTTTTCAACAATTCGTTTTGTGTATTTCTTTGATGCCTCGTTGAAATTATGAAGAAGTTCAATAAAAGCCTCTCTATCTCCATTAATGGCATTCTGAAAATGGTCGTTGATACCTAGTTTTGTTAGTATTTTCTTAAACTCTTTATCTTTCTTAAAGTCAGTTTCTACTTGAGTTTTTAAGAACGATACATCACGCAGAGCTGGTATTCTAATGCTGTTAACGGCTCGCAAGGTAATTGCACATTCGTTGTCCGATTTAACTCCTAGGTTTTCAGCAAGTACTTTGTTTATTTTTTCCTCTAGTCCATCGATATATTCGTTAGTAATATCGCTTCTAAGAACTTTAAGTTCATCGGCATGGTCGCGCATTGCATAAGTAATGTTGCGCGCAGCCAAAAGGAAATCTGCTGTTTTAAAAGGTATTCTGTTCATGTTTCAGTTATTAATAATTTGATGGTGTATAATTTACCAAACAAATTAACAATAGTCAATACCTCTATTTTTTGTTGCTACACAGACAATATTTATCTTGTTTTTACTACAAATTATTTAGTGTAAATATCGGTCAATTTATGTTTCTGTTTCTCCCAGTTGTATTGTGTTTTTACGGCATTAATACCGTTCTGACCAAAATTAACTTTTGAGAAATTATTAATTAGATTTTCAATTGTGTTAGCAAAACTTTCTGGCGAATTATGTGTGTAGCAAATACCACATTTTGAATCCTCTATAATTCTTTTTAACGACAAACAGTCGCTCGAAACAACTGGTAAGCCATCGTTCATATATTCGTACAATTTGTTTGGAGACGAATTGTCTGTTTGTACCGATCGCAAATGAGGAATTAATCCCACATCGGCCTTTTGCTGTTCAATATTTAATTGTGTTCTGTCCAAATGGCCTAAAAAAGTTACATGGTTATTTAACTCTAACATATTTGTTAGGGCAGTTAGTTTATCTTTGTACCTACCATTACCAGCAATTGTAAGCTTAACTTTAATATTTCTCTGCAGTAATATTTTTATAGCTGGAATTACAATTTGTAAACCACGATAAATTGTTAATCCTCCTGAGTAAAACAGATTTACTGTTTCGTTTAGTTCTGCTTTTGGTAAAGCATTGGTATTAATATCAACTATGCAGTTTGAAATTTCTGTTATAGACTTGTCAATTTTTTGTTGTGTTTGCAGTCTGTTTGTCATTTCTTCAATAACAGTAATAACTCTGTCAACTTTGTTAAGTTGCTTACTTTCGAATCGGCGCCAAAGGCAAACAGGCGATAATATTTTACCCAAAAATGTGTTTGTATGTTCCGACTCTTTAACAAGGTCGGGATAGTTTTCGTGCATGTCGGCAACAACCAGTAAATTGGGATTTTTAGTCTTAAAATAATTTGCAAGTTTTACCAGTGGCAAGTCGTGAACATGAATTGCATCTGGGTTTTCTTTGGCAATAATATCTTTTACAAACCTTTTCCATATGTTGTAATATATTGGCACTGTAAGTATGGCTACCATCGATTTGTAAATAATCGTTGATATTGCAAGGCGATATGTTTTGTATTGGCTGTTTTCTTCGAATAAAGGCTTCCCTTTTCTTGTATAACAAGCAACTACTACCTTGTGGCCAGCCTGAGCAAGATAATTTATTTCATTTTCAACACGTTTGTCTGGAGGAAATTCCTCGCTAAGAAGCATTAATATCTTCATATATATTTCTCTATTTAGGATTTTTAACAGACTTATTGTCCATTAAAATTTTTGCAATGTAGTAAAATTGCGAAAAAGCATTATTTTTACAAAAATATGATAAATAACGGTAATTTATACTGGCTGCTTTTAAGCGAAATTAAAATATAAACGATATTATATGATCAATTTTTTCACAAAAATGAAACCTCATCTTGTGGCTGTGGTTTTATTTATTCTTGTTGCCATGGCATTCTTTTACCCTCAGTTTCAGGGTAAATCGATAAAAGCTCACGATAGAGGAACATTTCTAGGAATGTCGAAAGAGATTCGTGACTATAAAGATAACACAGGAAAAGATACATATTGGACAAATAGTATGTTTGGTGGTATGCCAAGCTATCTTATAACAGCCAACTACAAAGGAAATTTAATTAAGCCTGTAACACTGGCAGCCCAGTTTTTAAGTCGTCCTGCTGCATTTATGTTTTTATCGTTTTTATCGTTTTACATTTTGCTTTTATGCTATGGTGTGAATCCATGGATTGGAATGGTGGGAGCGTTGGCATACGGTTTTTCGTCTTATTTTCTGATTATTCTGCAAGCAGGACATAATTCAAAAGCATTGGCTTTGGCATACATTCCTGCTGTAATTGCTGGAATACATCTTGTTTTTAATGGTAAACGACTCCTGGGTGCAGGCCTTTTTGGATTGTTCCTTTCGCTTGAGTTGTTAGCAAATCACATTCAAATTACTTATTACTTTGGAATAGTTATTCTTATCTACGGATGCTTTGAGTTGTATAAAGCTTTTAAAGAAAAATGGCTAAAATCATTTTTTGTTAATGTTAGTATTTTAGTTGGCGTTGCTTTTGTGGCTTTGCTTACAAATATTCCTCAGATATATTACACTTATGACTATGGAAAAGATTCTATACGCGGAAAAACAGAGCTTACAAGCGAGAAAGAAAATCGTACATCGGGTTTAGATCGAGATTATATTGTTGACTGGAGCTATGGAAAAGCCGAAACGTTTAATTTGTTGATTCCAAATCTTATGGGAGGAGCTTCAGGTGGTTTTGATGCTGATTCAAAGACTTTCAAGGAGCTTAAAAAACAAGGTGGTATGCAGGCTGCTCGTATGGTTAAAGATATGCCATTGGCATATTGGGGACCTCAGCCAATTACTTCGGGGCCAGTTTATATTGGAGCCTTGGTAATCTTTCTATTTGTTTTTGGATTTTTCTTTGTGAAAGGAACAATGCGTTGGTGGATTGTTACAGCTACTGTGCTTTCGATAATGTTAGCATGGGGACAAAATTTCATGTGGTTTACCGATCTGTTTTTGGATTATTTCCCTATGTATAATAAATTTCGTGCTGTAACTATGATTCTTGTTATTGCCGAATTAACAATTCCGTTGTTTGCTTTTGTAGCGTTGGATAAATTTTTAAAATCCAACATTGATAAAAAGCAACTTTATAAAGCTCTAAAATATAGTGTTGGAATAGTTGGGGGCTTGTGTCTGTTTTTTGTTTTGTTTGGAACTTCGTTGTTTTCGTTTGAAGCGCCTATCGATGCTCAACTTAAACAATATGGATGGCCTGTTGACATAATTCAGCAAGATCGCATTCATATGATGCGAATGGATGCTATTCGCTCATTAATTTTTGTTCTTTTGGGAGCTGTTGCTATTTGGCTCTATTATTCTAAGAAAATTAAGAAAGTATTTTTTGTCTTTTTAATAGGGTTGTTTATTCTTGCCGATCTTGCTATGGTTGATCGAAGATATCTAAATGACTCCCATTTTGAGTCTAATCGTAAGGCCGAAAACCCTTACCCAATTACCGCAGCAGACAAGCAGATTTTGGCAGATAATGACCCGGATTTTAGGGTTTATAATATGACAGTAAGTCCTTTCAACGATGCAAGTACTTCATTTTACCATAAATCTATTGGTGGATATCATGGAGCAAAAATGCGTCGTTATCAGGAAGTTGTTGAACATCATATTGCTAAAAATAATATGCAAGTTCTAAATATGCTTAATACCAAATATTTTATTGTTGCCGAAAATCAAGGTGGTGCTCAGGTAATGCTCAATGATCAGGCTCTTGGTAATGCTTGGTTTGTAAATAAAGTAAAATGGGTTGAGAATGCCGATCAGGATATTGATGCACTTGCAGACTTCGATGCTTCGCAAATTGCTGTTATTGATAATAGATTTAGGAGCAAAGTAGGAGAGTTTGATGGCAGTGTTGATTCTTTAGCCAATATTACTCTTATTGATTATGCTCCTGATAGACTTGTTTATAAGTCTTCGTCTAAAAGTAATAAACTTGCTGTTTTTTCAGAGGTGTTTTATGATAAAGGCTGGAACGCTTATATTAATGGAAAGTATGTTGATCACTTTAGAGTGAATTATATTTTGCGAGGGCTGGTGATACCTGCTGGTGACAATGAAATTGTGTTTGAATTTAAACCTAAAAATTTATCTGCATTTCAAACAATTAGTTTGTTATCTTCGCTAATTATTATTTTACTTTTTGTTGTTGGTGTTTTTTCTGCCAACGGACTATTAACAAAACTTGGTGTATGTCGGGTAAAGATAAAGGAGTAGCAAAAAACAGATTGCGTAGCGCTTATTTAACTTCATTGATAAGTATAACATTGGTTCTCTTTTTATTAGGAGTAATGGGTGGGCTAATTTTAAATGCAAATCGCTTGTCGAATCACGTTAAGGAGAATATTGGTTTTACAGTGGTTTTTGAAGATGATATAAAAGAGGCTGAGATGATTAAAGTGGCAAAAACACTAAATCGTCGTGATTATGTTAAGGAGGCTCTTTACAATTCTAGAGAGCAAGCTGCTGAAATAATGAAGAAGGAGCTAGGTGAAGACTTTGTTGATTTTCTTGGATATAACCCGTTGCCTGCAACAATTGATGTTAAGCTTTTTGCTAAATATGCTAATACCGATAGCGTTGAGGTTATTGAAAAGCAACTGTTAGAATATCCTGAAGTTAAGGAGGTTGTTTATCAAAAATCGTTGGTTCATCTTGTTAATGAGAATGTTCAACGAATTACAATTTTTATTCTTGGTTTTGCAATTTTGCTTATGCTAGTAGCATGGGCGCTTATTAACAATACAATTCGATTGATGGTTTATTCGCGTCGGTTTTTAATAAATACAATGAAAATTGTTGGAGCAACATCGTCGTTTATTCGTAAACCTTTTATTTATAAGAGTTTCTGGCAAGGTTTGCTTTCTGGTGTATTTGCTAATGGGCTGCTTTATATGTGTTTGTATTATATTGAATTGGAGCTTTTTGGTGTTGTTTCGTTTATAGAAAATATTAACACCTTTATACTCTTTGGGGCGGTAATGGGAATAGGTATTTTTATATCTGTTGTATCAACATTTTTTGCTGTTACAAAATTTATTCGTCTTAAAACAGATAAATTATATGCTTAAGTAATTAGATAAAATAAGATATGAAGAAAAAAGAAATCTTAGAGAATAACGATCAGTCTATTGGATTCGCTATTCCTCGTAAAAATTATAAATTAATAGCCATAGGTTTTGCTATTGTTGTATTGGGTTTTATACTTATGATTGGTGGTGGTTCCGACGATCCAAATGTTTTTTCTGAAGACATTTTTAGCTTCCGTAGAATTACTCTTGCACCAATAATAGTTTTGTTTGGTTTTGCCTTCGAGATTTGGGCCATTATGCGTAAACCTAAAAGCATCGAGGAATAATTATGGGTTGGTTAGAAGCTTTAATACTAGGTTTATTACAAGGACTAACAGAGTTTTTACCTGTAAGTAGTAGTGGTCATTTAGAGTTGGGTAAATATATTATGGATCTTAGTAGTGCCGACTCTTTGCAGTTTACTGTTTTGGTTCATGGAGCTACTGTTTTATCAACTATTGTTGTCTTTTATAAAGATATTTTAAGATTATTTGGAGCTTTGTTCCGTTTTAAGTGGGATGCCGACACTCAGTATATTGTTAAAATTATTGTTTCTATGATTCCTGTTGGAATTGTAGGTCTTTTCTTTAAAGATTATGTTGAGTCTTTTTTCGATGGTAATATAATATTTGTAGGGTGTATGCTTTTAGTTACAGCAATGCTTCTATATTTTACTTATTATGCTAAAACCAATGATAAAGAGGTTGGATTTAAATCGGCTTTTATTATTGGTGTTTCACAAGCAATGGCTGTTCTACCTGGAATTTCGCGTTCGGGTTCTACTATTGCAACAGGTTTGTTATTAGGAGTTAAGCGCGAGGAGATGGCTCGTTTCTCGTTTCTTATGGTGCTTGTTCCGATAATTGGTGCTAATCTTAAAGATTTAGCTGATATGCCTATTGGTGAAATTTCTTTTTCGGCCTCTATGCCTATGGTAGTGGGGTTTATAACAGCTTTTGTTTCGGGACTAGCAGCATGTAAATTGATGATAAATTTGGTAAATAGAGGTAAGCTTGTTTACTTTGCAATTTATTGTACTATCATAGGTTTGGTGGCTATTGCTGTCGGCCTTTTTGCTGTATAACACTATTTATGACTGAAAAATTAACCAACGTTCAGCAATTGCAGGACGGATATATATTTCTGATTGATAAGCCGTTTGGGTGGACTTCGTTTCAGCTTGTTAATAAGGTAAAGCACCTTATTAGGCATAAATTAGGAGTTAGAAAATTTAAGATTGGACATGCAGGAACACTCGATCCTTTAGCTACTGGTTTAATGGTTGTTGCAGCTGGAAAAGCAACTAAGAGTATCAATGAGTTAATGATGGTTGAGAAAAAATATTTCGCAACTGTCCGTCTTGGTGGTACTACGCCTTCGTACGATTTAGAATTGGGTGTTGATAAGGTTTATCCTTATAGACACATTACTGAAGAGCAGGTAGAAGATGTTCTTGAGTCGTTTTTGGGAGAGTCGTTACAGCAACCGCCTATTTTTTCCGCTAAAAAGGTTAATGGACGACGAGCATACGATTATGCACGTAAAGGCGATGAGTTAGAATTAAAAAGTAATAATATATATATATCAGACATTAAACTTGTTAGATTTGACTTGCCTATTTTTTCTTTTGAAGTAACATGTTCAAAAGGAACCTATATTAGATCGCTGGCATATGATATAGGAAAGAAACTTAATTCAGGAGGCTACTTAACTCAATTACGTAGGTTAAAGAGTGGCGATTTTGATATTAAGGATGCAGTTACAGTAAATCAAGTTGTCGATATTATTAATAATTTGTAACTATTTACTTAAGTTTACGTTTAAGATAGGTTGCATTTTGTTAAATAAATTAGTAAGTTTCATTTCACCATAAAAAGTTATTATTTATGAAGTTATCAAAGTTTAAGTACAATCTGCCTCAGGAATTAATTGCTAAATATCCTGCAGAAAACAGAGATGAGTCTCGTTTGATGGTTGTAAACCGTGCCAAAGGAACTATAGAGCATAAAACTTTTAAAGATATCATCGACTATGTTGACGAAGGTGACGTTATGGTGTTTAATGATACTAAAGTGTTTCCTGCTCGTTTGTATGGAAATAAAGAGAAAACGGGTGCTGAGATCGAAGTGTTTCTTCTTCGCGAATTAAATCGTGAACAACGTCTTTGGGATGTTTTAGTTGATCCTGCTCGCAAAATTCGTATCGGTAATAAACTATATTTTGGCGATGACGATTCGTTGGTTGCAGAGGTTATCGATAATACAACTTCTCGTGGTCGTACTCTTCGATTTTTGTTTGACGGGTCTTATGAAGAGTTTAAAGATGCTCTTTATGCACTGGGCGAAACTCCGCTTCCTAAATTTATCGACCGTAAGGTAGAGGACGATGATGCTGAAAGATATCAAACAGTATATGCAAAACACGAAGGTGCTGTTGCTGCTCCAACTGCTGGAATGCACTTTAGTAAGCAGCTTCTTAAGCGTTTAGAGATAAAAGGGATTGATTTTGGATATGTTACTTTGCATGTTGGATTGGGTAATTTCCGTTCTGTTGAGGTTGAAGATCTGACTAAACATCGTATGGATTCAGAAGAGATTCGTATCGATTCTAAGGTTGTTAAAACGGTGAATGATGCTAAAGATTCGAACCATAAAATTGTTGCTGTAGGAACTACTGTTTTACGTACTCTTGAGACATCTGTTTCTACTGCTGGTCATCTTTGCGAATACGAAGGGTGGACAAATAAATTTATTTTCCCTCCTTACGATTTTAAAGTGCCAGATATTATGGTAACAAATTTCCACTTGCCTTTGTCTACTTTAATGATGATGGTTTCGGCTTTTGCTGGTTACGATTTGCTTATTAAAGCTTATAAAACAGCTATTGAAGAGAAATATCGTTTTGGTACTTATGGCGATGCAATGTTGATTATATAATTTTTTAATTATAAAATATAAGTCCCAGTAGATTTTGTTCTGCTGGGATTTTTTTTGTTTTTAAGTAGTTAGATATACTAATTGGATAGGCTTAAAAAAATAGAGACAAGGCACTGCCTTGTCTCTAGGTAAATATTATTATTGAAATTATAGAGAGCTGTTAATTCTCGCTCATAATCTTTTCAATATCGTCAGGGTAAATAGGAATTCTCTCTCCTAATATTCTGCAACCATCTTCGGTAACAAGAATATCATCTTCAAGGCGTATTCCTCCAAAATCGCGATATTCTGCGTTCACTTTGTCGAAGTTTATAAACTCTTTATTTATTCCTTCTTTCTCCCATTTGTCAATTAGGGCAGGTATAAAATATATTCCTGGTTCATTTGTTATTACAAAACCTTTCTTTAGTTTTTTACCTAATCGTAAATAGGCTGTTCCGAATTGGTCGATAGGACGAGTTTCGGCATCATATCCAACATGAATCTGACCTAATCCTTCCATATCATGAACATCGAGTCCCATTTGATGACCTAGTCCATGAGGGAAAAACATTGCGTGAGCACCTGCTTTTACAGCTGCGTCAACATCGCCTTTCATTAAGCCTAGTTCAATAAGACCTTTTGTGATAATTTTTGCAGCCTCTAAATGGATGCTTTGGTATGTTATACCTAGTTTTGTAAGAGCTATTGTTCCGTCTAGTGCGCTTAAAACAATATTGTATATTCCTCGTTGTTTTTCGGTGAATTTACCACTTACAGGAATAGTTCTTGTATTATCAGAAGCATAGTGCAATGGCGACTCCGAACCACAATCGGTAAGCATTAGTTTACCTGCTTGTAGTTTGTTGTTGTGGTTGTGGTTGTGAAGAGTCTCGCCGTTTTGCGACAAAATTATTGGGAACGATGGAATGTTTCCTCCCGAAAGCGAAACTCCTTCTATTGTTCCAGCAATCTCTTGCTCAACAACACCTGGTTTGCACATTTTCATTGCTGTAACATGCATATTGTAACCAATGGCACAGGCTTTTTCTATCTCTTCAATCTCAAAATCGTCTTTTACTTCGCGAAGCGAAACGATAGCATTAATAAGTTCTAACGAAGCATAATCGCGAACACGGTCGGCGCTGATGCCTGTTATTTGTTGAAGTAATATTTTGTTCTCTGCACGATAAGCAGGTATAAAATGAATTTTGCGTCCAGCCTTTATTGCTGTTGCTATCGATTCGAAAATTGCGTTAAAAGGCTTTGTGTTATCAATGCCACATTTTTTTGCTAAATCGGCCACTGCTGGTTGAGGTCCCATCCAGATAATGTCCTCAATATCCACATCGTTGGCAAAAATAGTGTCGGTGTCATTGTCTATATCTATTAATCCAAGAAAGCCTGGTTGGTCAATACCAAAGAAATAAAGAAAATCACTATCCTGACGGAAGTGATATCCGTTATCTGGGTAATTTACTGGTGATTCTGGGTTTCCTGTTATTAAAATTAGACCAGAACTCATAGCGCTTTTAAGCTTTTGACGTCTGGTTTTGTAAACTTGGCTGTTAAACATAGTATCTGATTTTTTAATTTCAACCCTAAAGTTAGCTATTTGGTTTTTATTTACTACAATTTTGAGTTTTTTACACCAATTTATGTTTTCCTTTTATAGGATTAACATTATTTGAGTTGTTGTTTTTGCATAAAACTATATTAATGTAGCTTCAGTTTTATTGGTTAATCCTTATCAAAACTTAAACAATATTCTCAGGCTTGCCTGAATTCCATTTAACAATATTATTGATAATAATTTTGTTTCTTATTTCTATAGCTTCCTCGGTAGCAAAGGCAATATGTGGTAATAGAATGGTGTTTTTGCAATTTAGCAATGGATGATCTTGTGGCAAAGGTGGCTCATTTTCATAAACATCAATTGCGGCTCCAGCAATTTGGTTGTTGTTTATAGCGTAGGCCAATTCAGGAATGTTAACAACTTTTCCGCGTGCAGTATTGATTAATATTGCGCTATCTTTCATTTTATTTAATTCGTTTGAGCCAATAATTTCTGATGTTTCGTTTGTTAGAGGGAGGTGTAAAGAAACAATGTCTGATTCTTGTAAAAGAGTATCAAGAGAGACAAACTTTACGTTGTTTATCTCTTTTTTTGTTCGGCTGTATGCAATTACTTTGCAGCCAAAAGCGCTTGCTAATTCTGCCACTCTGCATCCAATAGCTCCTGCTCCAACAATACCAAATGTTTTTCCTCTAAGCTCGAGCCCAAGATATCCTTTACGTGTTGAGAGGTTACGAGTGTTTTGCTCCATCTCGGCAAATTTGCGATACAGACTAATTACAGCTCCTATTGTTAATTCTGCTACTGCTTGTGTTGAGTAGCCTGCCGCATTACATACTGTAATATCATTCTTCTGGCAGTACTCCTTGTCTATGTGGTCGGTACCAGTAAAGGCAACGTTGATTAGTTTAACATTTGATGCTTGTTTTAAGTCTTCGGCCGATATTGGTAATTGGCTGGTTATTATAATATCAGCTTCGCTAATACGGTTTTGTAATTCTTCTTTGTTGTGTGGTTGGGAATTGTAAAAAACAGCCTCGATATTTTCTTTATTAAGGGTTTCTTTTACTGCTGATTGATCTTTCTCTTTTATACCTACTGGTTCTATAAATATTGCCTTCATCTTATTGTAGTTTTTGGTAATGAACTGCAATTTATGAATTTTTTATTTGGGAGGTATTCTTTTTTAATCATGGTATCACTGTGCAGAGCTTCTCGAGATGGTGCTCTTATGTATTTGTTTTGATTTACAGAACTGTTGGAATTGCTTCTTTTGTCATTTTTTTGAATTCTTTCTTTATGCAGTGTTTTGGGCTATTTCAGCAGTTTTATTGTGTTGTTTATTTGTAGTAAACTGTTGTTATATTTTTATTCATTTTAGCCGGTGTGAGTGGTTGAACTAATTTTGTATAATGCAAATACCTACAGTTGTTTACTCCAGCTAAATAATTGCAATTTCCTTCAAAAAAAATATTGATTCCTATGGTGTAATTAAATTACTTTTTTATATTGCAAGTTGTTATTGTACAATACCAAGCTCCTTTTTAGAACGTTCGTCAACAGAAAGTAGACGTTCGTCTAATGTTTATGTAAACTGGTGTAACTTATTGATAATTAATAAAGTGCGGGCAAACCTATGGTGCTTTTTAGCGTAAAAATAGGCGAGTTTAACAACAAACTCTACGTTCTTTAGACAAAATAAATGGTGTGTAATGATAAAACAAAGTGTATTAGCTTGTTTAATTTGGCAAAAAGGGCAATCTTTGCACGCATTTTTGAAGCTGTTTTTAATTCAAAATTTATAATAACTAATATTTTAAAAGATGAAAAAGTTTACTTTAATTTTTATTGCTCTTGTAGCTTTTGCTTGGAGCGTTAGCGCTCAAGATGTTGAGGGTGGCAATAGTTTTGCAACAGGTGCTCCTGATTATGTTACTGTTGGTGCAACTATGCCTTACTATGCAAAGCCTGATACTTATTTTCACAGTGCTTACACTAATCCAACTTGGACTTTAACTGCTGGATTCGTTTGGAACTGGTCTGTACCTACTAAGCCTGCAACATCGGCTATAGCTCCTGTTAAGCCTGCTACTACTCCTGCTAACTACGTTGAATTTACTTTCGATGTTGTTGGTGCTTATGCATTAAATGTTACTGAGCAAGCTCCTGCTTCTCTTGGTGGATGTAATGGTGCTGTTGTAACTCATGATGTTACAGTAATTGAAACTCCTACTTATGGTGATAACTGGGCAAATGATACTTATGATAATCAGTGTGAAGGTGCTGCTGGTATTCCTGCTCTTTTTACAATTACTCCTGCTTGTAATGCAAACGATGGTAAC
>Ga0193962_1000904_pt1 | contig 13873 bp, 9 predicted proteins | sample FB_5_MG_FD_140335 | JGI IMG/M metagenome (GOLD analysis project Ga0193962, IMG submission 140335) | Microbial mat bacterial communities from the Broadkill River, Lewes, Delaware, United States - FB_5_MG | ecosystem: Environmental > Aquatic > Freshwater > River > Microbial mats | place: USA...
CATATAAATATATATTATACAAGGATTAACTATGGAAGATAATATATATAAAAAAGCTTATGATTGGGCTTTTGTTCATGCATTTAAAGATATTGAAATCGATTATGCTGCTAGGTTAGCACTTAAGATGTTGGATGATTCATGTAATATGACGCATGAAGATAGAAAAGTATTTTTTAATGTTTACGATGCACTAACAGACAGAACAGATATAAAACTTGAAGATGATGTAAATCAGCTTATTCAATTAGCTAGAAATAGAGAAACAATCTTTTCAAAACCAGAGTTTGCACACATAGTTCATGCTTGTAAACTTGAAGTTATGCAGAGTACTGAAAAAAGAGATATGAAAAGATATAAAAAAATAGTTAGGAAAAACTTAGGAATGTTGGAAACAGAGGAAAATTAGAGACTGTAGACCGTAAAATAAACTGTAGAATCGTAACTTTTTATGAATTATTTTTTTAAAATATACCCGTAGTTTGATACATTTTCTATCTTTAAAAGAGGTGCTTTTTTTCTTAATCTTAACAGAGTATCTCTTATCGTAGAATTTGAAACATCCTTGTTATTCCATATATTCATCTTTAGAGTTTCGTATGATACATAATAGTCTATATTTTCACAAAGCAAATGTAAAAATGTAAGTTCTTTTTTTGTTAAATTTGCTGGATTATTATTTATTGATAAGGTTTTCTTCGAGACATTATATATCTGGTTGTTTCCTAAGTTTATCACATTATCAGTGTTTAGTACAGTTTGGTTGTTATTATATGTATTTTTTATTATTTTATTTGCAACACTTAAAGATGCTTCTACATCATTTTTTTCAAATGGTTTAACTAGAAATCCAAAAATATTTGTATCGCTTGCATCTGTAATGGTGTCAGAATCCCCATACGCAGTTGTAAATATAATTGGCAAAAAATACTTTTCATTTAAATTATTAGCACAAGTTATGCCATCAACTGAACCATTTATATTTATATCCATAAATACAATATTTATGTTATGGCTATTTACAATATTAAGTGCTTCATCATTGCTTGTAGCTTCATAAATATTTTTGTAGCCTAGTGCTTCTAGTATATGTCTTAAATAATGAATACTGTAAATTTCATCTTCTACTACTAAAATATTATATTTTTCTTTATTCATAATTATATTGTCCTTTTATTCATTAGTAGTATTAATATCAAATTTAAGTTTAAATTCTGTACCGTCATTAAAAATAAAATCATATGTTGAATTTGGTAGTTTCTTGCAAAATTGCTTGATTAGTTTTAATCCAAAGCCATCTGTTTTTGTAGATATATCAAATCCTAAACCGTTGTCTGATACGCTTAATATACTTATGTTTTTATCTTTTTTTAACTCTATTTTCAGAGTGAAATTTTTTTTCTCTTCATTGTGTTTTATGGAGTTAGTCAAAACTTCATTTACTATCATACCTATCGATATTGCTTGATCAAATGAAACTATAATATTATTTGACATTTTACCAATCTCGATGATGGAGTTTCCATAAGATGCAGATATGCTTCTTATAATATCTTCGAGATAATCTTTAATGTTTATATTTGTCAAATATTTAGACCTATAAAGATATTCATGAATCATAGACATTGATTTTATACGATCTATTAGTACTTGAAACTTTTGTTTATCAGTATCTTCTTGTATACTCTCATACCAGAGCATCCCTATGATTACATGAAAATTGTTTTTTACTCTATGATAAACCTCTTTTAAAAGAAGTTCTCTTTCCCCTATAAGTGTTGTAAGTTTATTATTTGCTTTTGTTAAGTCGCTTGTTCTATTTTGTACCTCATTTTCAAGATAACTTTGTGTGTTTTCTTTAATTTTTATGAGTTGTTTTTGTGATGAAATGGTTTTATCTTTCATCTCATTGTATCTGTCAGATAGCATTAGAGAAAATATTATTGCTTCTACTCCTGATGCTATAACAAAACCATATCTAGTTATATTTGTATATTCAAAATAACCCAAAACAGTAAATGTAAATAAGATAACAAAAGTAAAATACAGCATCATTGCAAATATATAGTACTTTGTTCTACTAAGCCCTTTAAAATATATGAGAACTGAAATGATAATAAGCGTTATACATGTTAAGCCTGCAAGGTTATTTATAAGTTTATTCCATGGTTGATAAGACAAAACAACTAAGAAGCCTAATATAAAGAAAAATATAGCCAATATTTTAAATGCTTTATAGTAGCTTTTTAGATACTTTTGTACTTTAAGGTACTCTAGTGAAAAGAGTATTAAAAAAGCTATCATGAACGCAGCTGATAAGTGAAGATCATATATATAACTCTCTAAACCTACATAAATTAAAAGACCACTCATATTTATTATATATATAAGGTTGAAAAAACTATAGCCTACATAGTATAGATATATATTTTCTTTTAGTTTGAGGTATAAAAAGAGATTAAACAGTATAATAATAAGTAATATGCCAAATAAGAAAATATATATAGAGTTAATACTAAGAGTACTGTCGTAATTAGCAAAGCTCTTTTTTTGGAGAGTTAGGTTACCAAAGTAAGCGTATTTAGCATGAAGCTCTATATAAAATGTTTTTACTTGTTGAGTAGGTATCTTAACTTCAAAAGATAGTTTACTACTCTTTACTTCTCTTTGTTTTATAGGTTTGAAAACTCCATTTGAGTGTTTAACCCATTTTTCATCAAAGTAGTAAAGATTTGCTACCTCATAAAAACTTTCATTAAGTGAAAAGATAAATTCTTTCTCATTACTTCTATTTTCCACACTGAACTTAAACCAAGCATTTCCTTTTGTGTAGCCTAATGTAAAGTTATTTTTACTCACTTTAGAGAACTCTTGTTTAGATATATCCTCAATCTTTAAAAGTGATGATTCATCTTTTATATAAGAGATTTTAAAGTCATTATATAGATGCTCTTCTTCATTAACTAGGATGTTTGAATCTGAAAAAAGAGTTGTTATGAAAAAGAGAAAAATTAAAAGGTGTTTTATCATAGTTGCAGTTTACTTTTTACTTGCATTATATCACATAAAACTCGGCATTTTCCGACAGTTTTCTGACATCTTTCCGACAGGAAACAGATTATATCTTGTTAAGATTTTGTATCGTGATTATAAAAGGGGATTTGATGAATAATCAATATATAATAAAAAAGTTTATATTTATCTTGGTAAGTATGATTTTTGTAAATACATCGCTTTTAGCTGTAACTTTTACTCCAACTATAACGGATCAAAGTAATGGTACTATTAATTTAACCACTACTAGTAATAGTTGGGCAATCTATGGAGCAGATGGAAATGTAGATACTAAGCAGGAAGATGGTTTAGGAGATAATGTATATGAAAAGAAATCAAGTTCTACTATTTTTGATACTCCTTCAGTAGAATTTCCTTCAGGTTGTAACATTTATCAAGCAGATGATTCAGAAGTTAAATTTTCTTTTACCGATGGAACAAATACTCCATCTGTGACTGAAGATAGTTTTTTGTACATAGGCTTAGGTCCTGATTACCCTCCCGAAACAAAGTGTTCAAGTTACGAAATAACTGTTCTCTTAACAGATACGACAGGTAATATAGATTTTTACATAAAAAATTTTAAGGTCAGATTTTCTATAGAATATTTTATTAATGGTAGTTCTGTTGGATCAGATAGAATAGAGTCAACTGATGGATATAAGAAAGTAAGTATTGATATCCAAGATGCAGTAAAGGGAAGTACATTAGTACTAAAATTTAACAGTTTTGGTGTAGATACTATGGCTTCAAATCTCGCAATATTAGCAGCAAGATCTACCTTTCAACAGTTTAAACCTTTAGAAATTAGCGGCGGTGATTTATCAGGTCATATCAATGTATTAGAAAACACTACAGCTGTAGATAGCATAACTGCTACAGGATCTGGTGCTATTACGTTTAGCCTAAGTGGAACAGATGGCGATAAGTTTGAAATCACTGGTTCTCCTACAGCAGCACTTGCATTTAAAAGTCCACCAGATTACGAAGCACCGACTGATGCTGATACTAATAATATATATAATGTAATTGTTACAGCCACAAATGGTTCTGATAGTGCATCTTATAATTTATCTGTTTTAGTGAAAAATGTTATGGTTGAGAATATCACTCCAGTAGCAGGAACAGGAACACACACAGTAGATGAGAATTCATCTGAGACAATAACACTAAATACAACAACTACTTCAGCAAGTGATGCAGACGGTGATAATCTAACATTCACACCAGCAACTATTACCTGTGACGCAGTAGCAAATATAGCTCTAAAAGGGGAACAAACTTTAAGCACAACTGCATACTCAGTAAATGATGGAACAGAGACTGTAACGGATGGCTCATTCGTTTGTAAGGGGACTTATACAGATGACCCAGCTGAGTGGAATACACCTCCAGAAAACCAGACATGGAGCAGTAGCGGAGTAAACACTTACAACTGGGCAAGTGGGGCAAACGATCCCGATACAGTTGATACTATTACCTATTCATACCAAAGTGGTCAAGATAGTGAGTTTATGAGTGGAACAACTACCATAAGCGGAAATCCAGATCCAGATACAGATGCAGGTAAAGTTGTAACTATAAATGTTAGAGCAAGTGCAACAGGAGATATAGATAAATCGTTTACAATCACTATAGGCGATGCAGCTTCAATAAATGATATTCCAACAGCAGCAGACAATGCAAAAACACTAAATGAAGATACAAATGCTTCATTTAGTGTTGCTGACTTTAACTTTGCAGATGCAGATAGAAATGCTACACTTGATCATATAGTAGTTGTTTCAGCTCCTAGTTACGGAAGCTTAAAACTTAATGGTTCAGATTTGAGTGATGGCGATACTGTAGCAAATGCAGATATTGAAAAGCTAACTTATATTCCAAACTTAAATCATAAAAATGATATAGCTATAGATAACTTTACATTTAAAGTAAATGATGCTTATGCAGATTCTGCTTCATCTTATACAATGACGTTAAATGTAACTAATGTAAATGACGCACCAGTTGTAGAGAGTAGTAATGATGTAAACTTAACAACAATCACAGAAGATGAACTTACAAATACAGGAAATACAGTATCTGAGCTTATATCGCAGATGGCAGAGTTTAGTGATGTTGATGACACAAGTACAGGCTCAAATGAGGGAGTTGAACGTGGTATAGCAATCTATGCTTCAAGTATAACACCTCTTAGCGGCGGAACAGGAAGTGGAACATGGCAATACTCAGTTGATACAACTAACTGGGTTGACTTTCCTGCACTATCAACTACAACAGCACTACTTTTAGAAAACACAGATAAAGTTAGATTTGTCCCAGATGGTAAAAATGGTTTAAATGCGACTATTAGCTTTTATGGCTGGGATAAACAATCAGGTTCAGCAGGCTCAACTGTAGATGTAACTACAAGAGGGAGTACAACGCCTTACTCTTTAGTAGAAGAAGTGGCAAACATTAGTGTTACATCACTAAACGATAAACCTATTATAGATTTAGATAGTGGTGGATTAAGTGTAAGTAGTATTGGTGAGATAACAGGAAGTACTACAAAAACTTCTGTATTTAATGTTCAGGGTTCTGATGTAGCAATTGGGGCTAGTGTTGATATTGCTGATTCAGATGATGGTTCAAGCATATCTTATGCAACTATTATACTTACTGATCCTCTTGATGAAGCTTATGAAAAAATCTATATAAATAGTTCTGATTTACAAGGACTAAGTGTTACAAATAACAATTCTCACTCATTAACATTAACAGGTAATGCTTCACATTTAACTTATGAGGAAGTTTTTGCAAAAATATATTATACAAATACATCAAATACTGGATTTAGTGGTACTAGACATGTAGATATAGTTGTAAATGATGGTAAAAACAACATTGAAGCAAATCATAAAAGGTCTTCTTCTGAAACAACAGTTTGGATAGTTGAAAATGAGTGGGTCCCTGTTATAGATTTAGATGAAGATGACAGTTTTGGAGATAATGCAAGAGATTTTAATGCAAGTTATACTGAAGATGGATCACCAATAGCTATATCAGATACTGATGTTGAGATAACAGACCTTTATGGTGATGGTAAACTAAAAAGTTTAGTGGTTCAAGTCTTAAATCCGCAAGATGGTGATGAGTTATCTCTTTCTGGTGCATTAAATGGTAGTATCTCAAGTACAATCAGTGTAGACAAGAGAACCCTTACAATTACTGGTGTAGATTTTACTAACTACTACTCTGATGCTATTAGAAAAATACGCTATAAGTCAACTTCTCAAAATCCAAGTGAGGTATTAAGAAACATAACACTTTATGCCGTAGATAATGAAGATAACAATGGTTTAACTACAACTGCAACTATAAATGTTACTGCAGAAAATGATGCACCTGTTGTTGATACAAATGTTGGGCTTACAGTTGCTGAATCTGCAACTGGAATTATAGGAAATACAAAGTTATCTGCAAATGATGTTGATGACGATAATACTATTTTAGTTTATAAAATAACTCTATCTCCTCAAAATGGTCGTCTTTTGAAAGGTGGCTCTACAGAACTTGGAATAGGTTCAACTTTCACTCAAGCAGAGATTGATGCTAATGCAATTAGTTACTCACACTTTGGAGATGAAAATACAGCTGATAGTTTCAAGTTTAGTGTTAAAGATGATCAAAATGCTACTACAGCAGTATCGACATTTGCAATAACAGTTAACTCTCAAAATGATACACCTGTTATTACAAATACTATTGAAAACCAATATTTTAGCTCTAATAGTTGGAGCTTTACAACTGCCAATAATATTTTTAATGATGCAGAAACATCACTATTTACGCTAAGTGCAAACGATGGAGATTATGGATGGCTTAGTGTAATAGATAATAATAACAATACTCTTACATATACAGGTACGTCTATACCTTATGATGTTGATAATGTACTAATCAAATTAACAGCTACTGATGAGAGTGTTAGTACAGTTACAACAAGTTTTTACTTGGTTCGTGATACAGATAATGATGGGATTGCAGATTCTAAAGATAGTGACTCTGATAATGACACTATTGCAGATGAAATAGAGGGAAATGCAGATACAGATAGTGATGGTATACCTAACTACCTAGATTTAGATAGTGATGGAGATACTATCTTAGATAGTGTTGAATTAAATATAGATACAGACAACGATGGTACTCCAAACTACTTAGATACTAATTCAGACGGTGATTCAAGAGATGACTCCGTAGAACTTTTAGCTGATGATGATGGTGATGGTGTACCTAACTACGTAGATGTAAATGATGCAGTTGAAGTAGATGATGTTGGAAATGTTGATGATGATAATGACGGTATTTTAGATACAGATGAGGGTGCACCTCTTCGAGATACTGATAAGGATGGGACACCTGATTATAAAGATACAGACAGTGATGGTGATACTATTTTAGACAGTGTTGAACTTGGTGTTGATACTGATAATGACGGTATAGCTGATTTTATAGACCTAGATAGTGATAATGATGGTATAGCTGATTCTATAGAGGGGACGATTGATACAGATAGTGATTCAATTGCAAATTATATAGACCTAGATAGTGATGGAGATACTAAAATAGATTCACAAGAGGGAACTGGTGATATCGATGGAGATGGTATAGCTAACTATATAGATGCAGATGATACCACTTATGCAGGTAAAACTGCAACTGATTCTGATGGTGATGGTATTTCAGATATAGAAGAAGGATCTGAAACAAATGTAGATACAGATAATGATGGAATACCTGATTATTTAGACCTAGATAGTGATAATGATTCTAAGACAGATAAAGATGAAGGTACAGCTGATACAGACTCTGATTCTAAAGCGGACTTTAGAGATGTTGATGAAGTTATAGATAGTGACAATGATGGGATCGCTAACGATATAGATACTGATGATGATAACGATGGTATTTTAGATACAAATGAGGGGTTTAATAATACACCTCCAACAGATACTGATTTAGATACTATTCCAGATTATTTAGATTTAGATTCTGATAATGATGGATATAGTGATAAAAATGAGGGTGAAGTAGATACAGATGGTGATGGAACTAAAGATTTTAGAGATACAGATAGTGATAATGACGGTATTTTAGATGCTGATGAGGGTAGTGGCGATGAAGATGGTGATAATATTCCAAATCGTGTTGACTTTAATCCATATGGTACTTCAGGTAAACCAGTAGTAGCTGACAATTACACATATAGTGGTGAGATAAACACTACTATCTCTTTTAACTGGATTGATGCTACAAATGCAACAGATGCCGATGGTGATACACTAAGTGCTATAGTAAGTATAGAGCCAAGCAAAGGTATGGTTACAATCAGTAATGAAATACTCACTTATTATCCTGATGCAAATATTGCAAATGGTGCTACAGATAGTTTAACTCTAATAATTACAGATAACGATGAGGGTTCAGCTGCGGCAGTTATTACATTTAATAATTTTGATACTATTTCCATGGCACCAACCATAACTTATACTGGTTCATTTGAAGAAACAGCTACAAATGATGGAACAATTGAGGGGACAATAACGGCTAGTATTACAGGTGATACATTTGCAACAGGTTCAATTACTGCTACAAATTTACCTTCAGGACTTAGTGTTATTGTAAATATTATAAGCTCTACAAAAGCTGAAATATCTTTAAGTGGAAATGCTTTATCACATGGTAAGTCGGCTTCAGTTTCAAACTTAACATTAACATTTAATGATGGTGCTTTTACAAATACTGGTACGGCAAGTGATATAAGTGGATATCAAAAAAATGATGCATCTATTTTATTTTATGATTTAATCTTAAATAATTTAATCCCAAATGCTTGGCAGATGGTTTCATTCTCAAATAATTATGTAGTAGACACTAGTTCTTTAATATCACAAGTAGCTGTAGGTTCAAAAATTTGGAATAAAGTAGATAGTGTATGGAGTGAAAACCCTGTAGTAAACTCTAAACAAGGTGTATGGATAAAACCATTAAGCTCTACACTTAAAGTCACTGGTACAACTTTTAATGCAGGTAATAATCTTGCAAATAAAGCTGCACAACTTGCTTACTATAAGAATTTAACAGAAAATAAATGGAATGTAGTAAGTGTTGTACACGACATGACACAAGCTGATTTAACTCGTACTATAACACCTGTCGGATGTGAATATACTCTTGTTTATGCATATAATCCAATAGATGATTCATGGAATAGTTTAAATGAGATAAAAGCTGGAACAGGTTTATCTATTATCCATATTTGTAATTAGGAGTTTGAGATGAAAAATATTATTAAACACCTATCTTTAGCAGCAATTTTAGCTATCGCTGCTGAGGCGAATAGTGATACAATCCCAAATTTTCCAATCGATACTCTTTGTTCACATGTGAATATGCAAAAAAATCTTAATCAATTAGATATACCATTGATCAGTATTTCTATGTGTGAAAATTCTTCTAGTGGTGGTTCAAATATACCATCAACGCCTACACCAGACCCAGTTGTTCCAGAAACAACGCCAGAACCTGAATTAGAACCAGAGATTCCTGTTGTAGTTGAACCAGAAGTTCCAGTAGTAGATCCAACACTAGAACTTGAACCAGAAGTTCCAGATGTAATAGATCCTGCACCAGTGATAACAGATGTGATCATAGATAATGAAGGAAACTTTGATGAAGATCCTAGTGATTTGGATATAGATATTATAGTTATTACTGAGGATGGTGAAGAAAATAACGAAGTTATTAACGAAAAAGACACAGGCGTAAATGTATTAGGTTTAACTCAAAAAGACTATGAGCAAGATCAAACAGTTAAAGAGTTTGAAATAGAATTTTCAAATAATATAACAGGTGAAAAAACACAACAAGTTATAGTCGTTAAAAATAAAAATGCAGTATCTACTACAACTGAAAATGGACATGAGATAAGGTCAAGTGTGACTACAGATGAGAAAGACATAATAACTAAGGTAGAACTATATACCAATGGTACATCAGTAGTCTCCTTAGTAAATAAAGATACTACAACAGGTGAAACTAAAGCATCAGCTATTGCATCATTTAAACCTTATGTAGAGACAAATGTAGAAGAAGATGGTAGTGTTAGTGTAGAAAATTCAAACCAAGATGAAAGTGGTATAACAGTTAATACGAAAGCTACAGTGTATAGTGATGCTAGCGTGGAACATCGTGTTATAAGAATAGATGAACAAGGAATAGAAGTAGTAACTAAAGCTATATCCAAAGCAAACTATACAGTTTCAGCTGTTTTAGAAAATGGTACTGTGCAAACTAAAGCTAAGCAGATAGTAAATGATGGTAGAGAGATGACTACATTAGTAGATGGTAAAGTAGATGGTAAATCTTTACAAATTATTAAGATAAGAGATAGTGAAGGTGTAGAGGTTGTTACTAAAGCTATATTTGAGATAGTAGGTTCAAGCAGTAATATCTTTGAAGATGGTACTGTAGAGACAAGTATAAGTAAAGATGGATCTTTACTAAAAGTTATCTCAAATATAGATGGAAGTGCTGAACATAGTGTTGTGTTTGGGACACCTACTGATGCTCAAAGTATAGAAGAATTTACAACTAGAGCTACATTTAAAATACCTGGAGCTCAAACTAAGATAAGTAGTGATGGTAGAATTCATACAAGTGTAGATGAGTTAGTAGATGGAATAACAATTAAAGCTGTAGTTGACACTGATGTTAATGGTAACAGTGTTACTAGATTTGAGAAGTATAATAACTCAGGCTCTCTAATACAAACACAGTCAACTACTAAAAGTTCAACCATGTTTGAGCCTGGTAATAAGATAATTGTTGAAAAAAGAGATGGTAAAATAGTTATTGACTCAACTGCTAGAGTAAGTAAACAGACAATAGAGTTTTAGGGGAGAGTAATGAAAAGTATAATAAGTATAATATTAATTAGTACAACAATAATGTTCTTTGGTTGTAATGGAGATGCTTCATTTGAAAATGAGATGGAGTCAATAACACTGAGCATAGGTAAAGAGGTTGATGTACAAGAGGGTGATAAAATAATAACAGGTGAAGATACGGTTATAAATGTAGTTCATGAAGTAGATAGTAGCACTAAAAAGGTAACTCTTATTAGCGGTACTGCTGAGTTGATCAAAGGTGATTATGTTGTTGTTAATTAAAAAAATAAAGTTTGTTAAAGTATTGTTGTTAACAGCTATTTTACTTACGTCTATAAATGCTAAGCAACCAGTATTATCAAAAAATAAACAAAATATGTTTGTTGGTGTAAGTGCTGGATATAATAATTTAAACAGTGATGAAGTAACATCTATTAATTTAAATAGTAGCGGTTATAACTATATAGTAGAATTAGGATACATAACATCTGTATATACTGAGATAACACTAAACTATCAAAAAATACTCAATGATGATTTATCATTAGATAACTATTATATAACTGGCAATTATAAGTTTTTAAATGAAACTAATTTTATTCCATATTTAGGATTTAGTGTTGGGTATTCTGAACTAACTTGGAAGAAAACTCCAATCAATAGTAACAAAAATGATTTTTTATCTAGTTCATATATCGGAGGGTTCAATTTTGGAGTAATGTATAAAATAAATAATGACTTATCTTTAACAATAAATTATCAACTTCAATATATGAATGATCATAAAACAAGTATAAATACATCTACACAGGTAAATGAATTAACTCATGACTTATCAAATAGTTTTAATATTGGTGCTAGATACTTTTGGAAGACTGTAAAATAAACTGTGTAAAACCACTTTTTATTCCTAAATCACTTAGTATATTTTGACATAGTTTCACTGAAAAATATACTAATTTTGTTGCTCCTGTGCTGCAAGGTACATAACATTAAAAGCTGATTCTATTGTAGTATTGATAGATTTTATTGGGTTAGTCTTTTGTATTATTCTGCTCTTTAAAGATTAAGCCTTTTTTTTCTGCATTTAGTGTCATATCTTCAGAAAATCGGCATACAATATCTTCATTGTTGACTATGTATTTTTTGTAAAAGTAGACCGCCTCTTGCAGGTTTTTACTTGCATAATAGCCAGTATAAGATTGTAGTGTAACTCCGCCACCAACTTCTATAATCTTCGCATCTACAAGCACTTTATTAAGCTCATTATGATCTTTACAAGCTTCAAACTTTAAGTTGATCTCATCATTGGAAGAGATACCATAATTTCCAGCATATATAATCGTTGCACTAAATAACAAAGTAAAAAGTTTCATATTTTTTCCTCTCACTACAGTAAAAGATCTAATATTCTTAAATTATATCAAAAGAAGTATTTAATTAATCAAATATGTCGTATAACTTTTTTCCATTTTCTATATCTTGATGAACTTTTTTCCACTCATCGTTTTCGATATTTGACTTTAGTTGTTTTAGCTCATTTTCAAAAAGTTCTATAGCTTCTAGGAGGTTTGTTTTATTTTGGCGAAATATATCTTCCCACATATTTGGACTACTTTTCGCCAAACGGCTCATTGAACGAAAACCACCTGCAGCAAGGGCTAAAATATTGTGTTTATTTTCTTGGTTCATAACGGTATTGGCGATTGAGTAAGATATAGCATGTGGCATATGTGATATAAAAGCGGCATGACGATCATGCTCATTTGAACCCATAAAGTATTTTTTCATTTTCAGTGATCGAAATATTTTTTTAGCTATATCCTCTTGAAGTTTACCACTGTCTTGCAAGTCACATAAAACTACAACTTTTTCTTCATATAAACCTTCTATAGCAGCACTAGGACCGAAGTTTTCAGTACCAGTCATAGGGTGTGCTGCTACAAAGTTTTTGCGGATATTGTTTGGAATTGATTCAACTATCTTAGATTTTGTACTCCCTAAATCAATTACTGTAGTGTCAGAATCTATGTCAGTAAGATTCTGAAGTGCTGAAATAACGCCATCTACAGGAATAGCTAAAAATATCACATCGTACTTTTTTACATCTTCAAACTCTACGATCTCCTCAACTAAACCAAGTTTTAAAGCTTCACTTTGGTGTGTTTTATTATGATCGTTTCCTACTATTTTTTTTATAAAATCTAACTTTTTTAAACTAAGAGCAAGCGAACCACCCATAAGACCTAAACCAACTATTGCTACATTCATATGTTCCATCTTTTAACCAATATTTAAACTTTTTTGAGAGTTTATCAAATATTTACTCTATAAAAGTTAAAATCCAATATATTAATAAAATTGGAAGTATTAGATGTGGTTTAGAGTTTTGGTTGGAGTTGTTGTAGTTTTTTTTATAACTAATGTATATTTTTTAATCGTAATAGATGGACTAAAAGAAGAAAACAATAGTTTGATAGCTACAAAAAAAGCTTTAGAGGATGAACTATATAGTGTTAATAAAAAGTATCAGCATAAGATCAGTTTATCTGATTCAAAAAATAAAGAGTTGTTAAAAGAACTTCAAAAAAAGAGACTATCAAGCGTAAAAAAAGATATTAATTTAAAAGAGTTGGCAAGCAGTTACAATGTACCATCTATGTTAATACCTGAGTCTATTAACAGTATGACTGATGAGGAATTAAAAGAAAATTTAGTTAGATTTTTAAAACTCAAAGACTCTGATTTGCCAAGCAATATGGGACTAAGAGAGTTTATAAACAACCTTATTAAAATAGCAGTAGTAGATGACTTGTCAAGTGATGAAAATATACATATTCCAGATGAGCAGAAAAAGTTTAAAGTAGTAGTTCCACTTCCAAAAG
>Ga0193962_1000906_pt1 | contig 13867 bp, 7 predicted proteins | sample FB_5_MG_FD_140335 | JGI IMG/M metagenome (GOLD analysis project Ga0193962, IMG submission 140335) | Microbial mat bacterial communities from the Broadkill River, Lewes, Delaware, United States - FB_5_MG | ecosystem: Environmental > Aquatic > Freshwater > River > Microbial mats | place: USA...
CACCAATTTAACCGAATTTGGTACAACGGAACTTGAACTTCAGCAAGATGGACAAAACTTTACACTCTCTATAAATACTGAAGATGCAGAAAATAACCAAGATGTTCTTAAAAAAATTTCATCTGCCATTAACAAATCAACTGCCGCTGTATCTGCTAAAGTTCTCAGCGATGGTGAAGGCAATGCTCGTCTCTCTCTTGAAAGTCAGCAAACCGGCAGCGAAAAAGCTTTTAAGTTAACAGGAGATATCACATCAATTATAGGTATCACCTCTATTTCGAGCGCTCGAAATGCATTATATAGTGTCAATGGTGAAGCCGCTGAAAGCACTTCCAATACAATTGAACTTGATAATGGGCAACTAGAGGTTACATTTAAAGAAGAAATAGATCACATCGAAACCATCAGTATCGAATTAAACACTGATCAAATAACATCACAGCTTGCAGACCTTACTAATCAACTTGAGCGTACAAAGAACTTTTTCTCTGACTATAGCGATGATAGTCGTATGCTTTCCAAATACAAACTTCGCTTAGAAAGTCTTGTAACGCAATTTCAAAATGATTTAAATTCAGTAGGAGTTGAAACAGTCGATAATGGTAGCATACATTTTTCGAAAAAAAAATTCGAAACTAACTTTGAAAACGAAGGCACTGCAATTATTAAAAACTTAGATAAAGCAAATGGTTTTATTGATAAGCTGAATAAGTTCTCTGAGGATTTATACACCCAGGATATTCAAAGCTTAATGCCAGCAAACACACCTAATAATTTACCAACTTTTATGCAAGATGATTTTATCAGTTACTTGTCTATGTCGAGGGGTTTTAATATTAACGCCTTTTATCCCACTGGTGGTATATTAGATTTTATGTTGTAAGTAGATTACTTCACGTAAGCCCTCCAAAAACAACGATCTACGGACCAATAAAAGTTAGATTTTGGGTCTAACCTTTATTGGTCCGTAGATCGTTGTTGAAGGTTTTTAGCATTTCAATTTCATTTAAAACATCTAATTATTAATTAATTCTGCACGTTTAAGAAGGTTTTCTATTATTACTGCTGCTTGTCCATGCGTTAGCATATCTTTAGGGTCCTTTAAAATTTCTGTTGTGCTATCCAAAATTTTTGAATTTGAGACCCGTAGCGCTGCCTCTACCGCCCAATGACTTACTTCATTCATTTCTTCATAAAAAACACCTTCACCTTTTTCTTCTATTTTAAGCAGACTTAACACATTATCTAGCATTACAATAGCCTCTTCCCTTGTAATTTGATTATTTCCACGAATAGTTCCATTTGGGTATCCATTGATAATATTATATGTTTTAGCTATGCCAATTACATCATAATATTCTGTCGGCATATCCGAAAAATAAAGATTCTGCTTTACATTCGTTTTATATAGACCAAGTGCTTTTACTAAATATTCAATAAATTCACCCCGATTAATAGCTTTATTTGCTTCAAAATCTTCTGTATTCCCAATTACTAAACGTGATGCCAAATTATTAACCGCTCCCTCATAGTTATATCCTGAAACACTTGAAACCTTAATTGGATTATAAATAATTGAGTAACACGAATTTGTCATAGAATGTAATTCCGCATAGTATTTGCCATCAATTTCTACAATAGTAGTTGGAATATGACTAAATGTACCATCCGAATTGTATAACACACCAGTTGTTATGTCGAACGGATTTACACTTTCAGGTATTTTCACAAGCCTATCTACATATTCATTAAAATGATCAATCTCTATTGTTTCTTTAGTACCGTCACTTTTTTCTACAGTTGCACTTATTTTGAACTCCAGTGGTGAAGAAACTATCTGATACTTTCTCGATTCAGCATCTTTATTAATCTGTGCTTCTAAACTACCCGCCACAGATTCAATTTGTACCTCTACTACTATATTTTCAAGGCGATTCATCGGAACCCCAAGTTGTTCTGCAACACCTGATATCTGAACTTCTTTTGCCGGAATAGTGTATTGGACATTCCCTACATCAATGGTCAATTTAAAATCATCATTTTCCATGGTCTTAACAATGTCACCAGTAAGTAGCGCCTCAACAATATTTGAATTTGTATCCGAAATAGGAACAAGCAAGATATTTTCAGACACGCTATTTACTTTTGCTGCAGCAATTTTATCTTTAATTATATCGTGATTCATCGTTACAGAAACAACTTTTTTTCCCCCAATCGTTTGCTCAGTCTGAATGCCTGCAACTTCTGGCTTACCGTTTAAAATAACTTGAACGCCCTTACTTACCTCAAAAGTTTTTGAGATGGGCACGGATGTATTACTTAAATGTCCCTCTTCTGTTTTTTTAGATGTACTAGTTCCAGAACCACTTGTTTTTCCAGAGTTTTCCTTATATCTAATAACATGGATGGTATACTGTTTCGTATGTAATCCGTCTTCTGCTGTTATTGATATAGTTATCGTATTTTCACCAATGGCTAAAGGAATATTACCTATCTCCCCAGATTTTACACTAAGTCCATTTATTTGTATTCTTTGGTACTCATCCATTGTTACACCGATAGCAATTGTGCCATTTGTAGTATTTCCGACTTGATAATCTGTTACACCCCCACTAAATATCGGCAATAAAGTTTGCCCCACAATTTCTATATTTGTAGGTTCAGCATTATCATTATCTCTATCAATAAACAAGCTATAGGTCTTTTGATCTATTTTGTTTTCTGCTGTCACTTTGAAATTATAAGTGTTAAGTCCAACTTCTATAGGTAATATAACCGTAGCACCAGAAGTTGTAACTTGAGAGTCTCCATTCGCTTCAAACTTCATTGTTGCACCTGTTTCTTCTGGTTCAATTAAAAGCGTTACCGCCGCCCCTGATGTGACGTGAAGTGCATAACTCGTCGTATTTTTATTAAAACTTGGCGTAAGGTCATAACCTTCTACTTCAAAAGTTTTCAAATGAGCAGTATCACTTAACTTATTAATTATGAGGGAATAAATTTTAAACGTAATACCATCTTGTGCCGTCACAGTAACATCAATAGTATTGGCGCCATTTACTAAATCAATCTTAACCGCTGCACCTGATGTTACTCTAATATCATTAATCCTCACGCTATTATATTGCCCCTTCTCTACTAAAGCTGTCACTTCTACAGCTCCTTCGGTTACATCTGACACTGTATAAACATTTGTATTAGGATCAAAAGGTTCATTAAGTGTATATCCCGATACCCCAAGTCCTTTCAATTCTGTACTAATAATCATTTTCCATTGAGCATATAGCGTTACATCATTTTCCCCCATACTAAACGTTTCACCTTTAGCATAAGCTGTTCCACTGCCATCTTTAGCTGTATTCCACCCCTTAAAAATATAACCTGTTTTTACAAGGTTGTTTTCTCCTAACACACTAACCTCATTATCCTTATTGTAAACCCTGCTATCAGAAACTACTGTCCCGCCTGTATGTGTATTACCATTATAGGTCACGCTATAGTTAGCAAGCCACTCTGCATATAGGGCTAAATCATCTGCTATGCTAATAATTGCACCTGCATCATAGTGAGTGCCACTACCATTTTCAGCTGTATTCCAACCCTTAAAAGTATGACCTGTTTTAACTAATTTCCCAGTATTATCTGCTAGCGTAACTGAAGATCCTTTATTAACATTTACTGGCGTTGCTGGTGTTGTCCCACCATCATTGCTATTGCCATTATAAGTAAGATTCACAGAAGGTACTGCATATGTTAAAGCTTGAACCCTCTTATTACTTCTATCTACAATAAGAATTTCTCCATCCGACGTAAGTGAAAAATACTTTAACGAACGAACCGCGCTATCCGAAGTCCCATAAACCCCATATGTATCAAGAACACTACCACTATCTTTATCAAACAAAGTCAAATAGCTATAATTTATACTGGAAACAAGTAACTTGCCATCTGGCAAAAGTTTGATGCCATAAGAGTACGCGTTACTTTTTGTTGCAACACTCCAGATTGGTGTTGTCAAATCACTAATATTGTACTTGCATACGATATTGTTCCCTGCAATATAAATATCACCATTGATATCCGTTGCTACACCATAAGCAGGGTGCCCTACTTCTATTTTGCCAATAAAAGCACCCGCGGAATTAAAAATCTGAACATCCTCTCTCAACTGATCAGTAACATATATGTTTCCTGATGCATCAAGACCAATCCCTCTTGGATAATAAAAATTTCCCTCTGTTGTCCGATCTCTTCTTCCCGGACTTCCTAAAACAGGACCAATTTGATTGCCATTTGAATCAAATTTTAGAACACTTGCACTTCCAAAATCTACAACATATAAATTATCATCATCATCTATGCAAATATCAAAGGGTTGTCCCACAACAGGTGCCTCCAAAAACACTTCTTGAAACAAACCATTTTTATCATACTTTAAAATTTTTCCATCATAATCTGATAAAAATATATTGGCATGTGAATCCTCCACCACTGCATTTGGGCTATTTAATGCAGCATCACCAACGCCCGATCTAATCAGCACTTCTTTAAAAGCAAGCTCCATTTGAGATTCAGCAAAAATCACTCCTGATATAGATATTAAAAGTGTCAAAATACTCAATATTATAAGTAAAAAAATCCGAAAAAAACGCTTCTCTTTATTCATAAAACAACCCCCAAAAAACTTTATGTATTATTAAACATGCATTCACTCCACTATAATATTATAACATAAAAACCGCCCCCCATTTCTGGAGGCCGGTAATTTGAGAGAATGTTCAAACAATTACAATGTACCTAAATCTTCCTCTGTCTCTGAAGCCGAAGGCATTGCAATTAAATCTTCTTCATCTGACTCCTCTTCATGTGCTTTAGCTTCAGCTAAAGTAATAACAATTTCATTAGCGTCAACAGCTAATTCAAACCGTTCATCATTGAATACAATTAATTCTTCTACTTTAATATTGTCACCCATTTTTAAGTGAGAAACATCAACTTCTACTGAGTCAATCAAATCTTTCGGAAGAACATTCATTTCTAGCTCATGAATAATTTCTGTTAATACTGTACGGCTGTCCTCTACTGCCTCTTTGTTAATTACTCTAATTGGCACTGTTACTTTTACTTTTTCGCCTGCTTTTAATTCTTGGAAGTCTACATGTAAAACTTGCCCTTTAAGTGGACTTGTTTGAATATCTTTAATGATAACATTGTGCGCTTTACTACCAACAGTAAAGTCTAAATTCGCCCCTACACCATGATATTTTAAGAACTTTTCAAGTTCGATTGAATCCATTTTTACCGGTGTGCTATCTCTATGATGTCCATATAATACGCCGGGTACAAAGTGCTCTCTTCTAACACCCTTTAAACCGGTTTTGCCAACTTCTTCTCTTACAACGCCGCTTAAACTTGCTCTACTCATAATAATTACCTCCCAATATTTTGTCTATACTTATATTTAACCAAAAAATCAGTAAATATTCAAACTATTCTCAATAATCAGAATAAAACAAAGCGTTCACTATAAAAGCGTATTGTAGATAATAACCACAATACGCTTCTTAATCAATTACAACTTCCGTCTTCCAGAAAGTGCCTTTGCAAGGGTTACTTCATCTGCAAACTCAATATCGCCACCAACTGGAATTCCATGAGCCAACCGCGTTACTAATATATCTGTTGCAGATAATAACTTTGAAACATACATCGCTGTGGCTTCCCCTTCAATCGTAGGATTCGTCGCTAAAATAACTTCTACAACTGGCTCACTCTGTAAACGAATAATCAGTTCTCTAAGACGAATATCTTCAGGTCCAATCCCATCAATTGGCGAAATTGCACCATGCAAAACATGATATAAACCTGTAAATTCCTTTGTCTTCTCCATCGCAATAACATCTTTGGGACTTTCTACAACACATAGTAACTTTTGATCCCGCTTTGTATTCGCACAAATATAGCACGGGTCTACATCTGTCATGTTAAAACACTTTGAGCAATATTTAATTTTTCGTCGTGCTTCTAATATTGATTCAGATAATCTTACCGCATCATCCTCTTCCACATTTAATAAATGGAAAGCAAGACGTTGCGCTGATTTTGAACCAATACCCGGTAGACGTGATAACTCATCAATGAGTTTGGCTACTGGTTTAGGAAATGTACTCATATAACCTCTTTATTTAGAATAAGCCTGGTATATTCATGCCACCAGTTAACTTACCCATTTCTTTTGATGCCGTTTCTTCCGCAACACGTAGTGCTTCATTAACAGCTGCCATTATTAAGTCTTGTAACATCTCAACATCATCTGGATCGACAATTTCTTCTTTTAGAACAATATCCACTAATTCTTTCTTGCCATTAACTTTAACCGTTACAGCACCACCACCTGCACTTGCTTCAAATTCCTTTTCTTCAATCTCTTGTTGCATTTTTTCCATATTTGCCTGCATTTTTTGAACTTGTTTCATCATGTTATTCATATTACCATTACCAGGCATCATTTGCTTTCTTCCTTTTGCCATAATTAGCTCCTCCTTGCATTTAAATCATTACTATATCATATTGAATTATTCAATAATTTCAACTTGGTTGCCCGCTTCACCTAAAAAGGACTTAAGTGCATCTAAATCATCTGTTGGTTCAGCTTCATCCTCTTCTTTGAGCGACAAACTACTATTAAAAACGCACTTTACAATAACTTCTTTCTGTAAAAAACCACTAACAATTTGCTGCACAAGTTGCTTGTTATCTACTCTAGATAGCATGTCCACATGAAAACCAAAAACATCATCAAAACCAACGCACAATTCATTGTTTTGAACAACTTTAGGTTCACCTTCCATCAAAAATGCATGAACTCGGACATTTCTTTCTTTAACAGTCATCAATATTTGCTGCCATGTATCTTGAATGCGCTTCAAATCATCTTTTCCAATATCTCCTTTTGGATATGATGGTGGGATGCTTACAGTTTGCTCTGATTCAGATATCACATCAACTTTAGGCGATGAGACGGATTGCTTTTCTATATAAACTGGTGCTTCTTGAACCGCCTTAGAAGCCACAGTCGCAACTGCTTTCTGTGGTTCATCTTGTCTATTGGTCGATCCACTAGCAAGTGTTGTTTGAATAGAGCCCTGAACTAAATGATTACGTCCCTTTTCCAATTGTTCTAAACGATCTAACAAACCTTCATAAGATGTATCATAAATAGGATGAATTAATTTTGCAATGGCTACTTCAAAAAGAATTCTTCCTTGCGATGTCCATTTCAACTCATTTTCAAGTGATGATAATATATTTATCCAGCGAATTAATGTCTGAATCGACGTATTATCTACTTGTTCTTGCATCTGCTCTATATAACCATCTGACTCATTAATCATTCTTGAAATATCTGCACCAACCTTAACCATCATATAGTTTCGGTAATGAACAATTAAGCGTTTTAAAAACTGAGTCAAATCTTTTCCGTTTTCATTCAAGCGATCAATTTGATTAAAAAGACCCTCTGCATCTTTATTAATCATTGCTTTTGAAAAATCAAATAGAACATCATCCATCACAAGGCCTAAGCTGTCCATTGCGTGACTAAGTGTCAAGTCTTGCCCTTCACCTTCAATACACTTATCAAGTAATGACAACGCATCACGCACAGCACCATCTGCATTTTGAATGATTAAATCAATAGCTTCTGCTTCATACTCAATAGACATTTGCTCAAGAATATAGTCTATTCTTGCCCTATTTGCATCTTTGGAAACACGTTTAAAGTCAAATCGTTGACAGCGCGATAAAATCGTTGCAGGTATTTTATGTGGTTCCGTTGTTGCTAAAATAAAAATCACATAATGTGGTGGCTCTTCTAATGTTTTCAAAAGTGCATTAAAGGCCCCTGTAGATAGCATATGAACCTCATCGATGATATAAACTTTATAAGTAGCCTTAGAAGGAGGATATTTAACATTCTCCCTTAACTCTCGCACATCATCAACCCCGTTATTAGATGCTGCATCAATTTCAATGATATCCATTAAATTTTCATCCAATATACCACGGCACACTTCGCAGGTATTACAAGGGTTTTCTCCATCTGGTGTTAAGCAGTTTACAGCACGTGATAATATTTTAGCTGTAGATGTTTTTCCAGTTCCTCTTGTCCCGCTAAACAAGTAAGCATGCGGAATACTTTTATTTTTTACTTGTGCGCGAATGGTTTGAATAATTTGATCTTGTCCAACAACTTCATCAAAAACCATCGGTCGCCATTTTCTATATAATGCTGTATATGACATACGGCCTCCTTATCGCATAATCGCCTGTAATGAGGATTTATCCTCTTCAATAATTCTTTCAAGTGCCTCTACTACAAGAGGAGCAAATTGACTACCAGCAAATTTTCTTATTTCGCTCATTGCATCTGCTATTGATTTCTCTTTCGAGTATGTTCTATTACTCGTCATTGCATCAAGCGCATCAGCCACTCCGATAATTGCAGGATATAACATAAGTTTTTCCAACTGCTCATCTTTGGGATAGCCTTTCAAATCATATCGTTTGTGGTGCAAATAAACGCCTTGAATAATTTTTTCTGATAGGCCAATTGGGTCAAGAATTTTTTTCCCAATTGTTGGATGACTTTTCATAATGAGATATTCCTCTTCTGTTAACCCACCCTTTTTGGTCAATATTTCATCATCGATACCTATTTTTCCAATATCATGTAACATACCTGCAATTTCTATTTCTTCAAGCTGCTGTTCTTGGAACCCAAGTTCTTGACCAAGTCGTTTTGCTATCATAGACACTCTAAATGAATGACCTTCTGTATACTTATCTTTTGCCTCAACAGCAGTAGCTAATACACGAATTGTATTTAAATAATCTATTTTCAACTGATCATAAAGTTTCATCTTCTCAATGCCAATAGACGCTTGAACGGTTAATGTCTTAAGAAGTTTTATATCAACATCTTTCATTGCTTCCCTTAAACCAATACTAATTGTACCATGAATCACCCCATTGTTTTCAAGTGGAATTACAATTATCTCGGCTACTTCTTCTAACAAGTCACTCAAGGATGCCCGATTATAAAAAATAGTATTCTCGAAATCCCGAACTCGAAGCACTCTATTTTCTTTTACTGCTACACCAGAAAAATCATCGTGAATAGAATAATTATCTGTACGCGCGTATTTTTCTAAACGTCCACTCCCCGCCTTAAAAACTAGCTGATCACCATCCATAATTCGAATCGTATTAATTTCAGGAGTAAACAATTCATTAACTTTCTGTACAACATTCTCTAGCAGTGACTGAAGCGTTAAACTATTAGCAAGAGACCAATTTATTTCCTTAATAATCTCAAATTCACGATTTTTTCTTAGCACTCTATTGTGCAATAATTCTTCAAACTCAATCGTTCGCGCTGTAGCTTGAGCACCTTGTAAAACACCATTTTTAAAGACTCGCTTGCTATTTGCAGAAACTAAAATTTCGTCGTTCTCTTTACTTTTAATCCAAAAACTCAAATTACTATAATCACGTCTTAAAAACTGATCTACTAACTCCTCTTTAGGAGCTAATTCTTCTTCATCAAAGCGTACAAAAAAATCAAAGAAATGTCCTTTTAACAGCTCATCTTCCTTATAACCGAGCTTTTCACATACAACCGCATTTACATAAGTAATAGAACCCGTTTGGTCTATAACCCAAATAAATTCTTTAATATGATCAAATAAAGCTTGGTACTTATCTCTAGAATATTCTAACATCTCAGTTATTGCTTTTAGCTGATCATAAGAATTTTCAAGTTGATTATTAAGATCACTTAAATGCTCATTTTTTTCAAGCATTGTCATAGCATACTGCAAAAATTCTTCGTTTTTTTCTCTGTGCAAATCAGCCATTTTATTAAAACTCAAGTTCAAGTTCAATAATTCATCTTCAACATTTTCAATTTTAGCTTCATAATCGCCATCAATAATACGCTTTGCCACTTTTTTAATATTATTAAAAGGATAATTAATTCTCAGTGAAATAAAATAAGTTACTAAAGTACTCACTAAAATCATCACCATTATTTTTAATATATAATCTCTATATAAGGTTCTATAGACATCAAAACTACTATTTTCTTTAAACACATAAAAGGTTGCTGAATAAGCTGGTAAATATTTCTTAAATGCAATATAGATTTTTTTATCCGTTACACGTACAAGAGACACATCTTCACCTATTTGCTTTATTTGAGAAGGACCTACATTTGCTAATACAGATGATCTAAAAAACTCTTTGTCATTTGAAAAGGCCAAAATAGATGTGTTTGGTGCAAGTTCTTTAAACCAGTTAACAGTATGTTCAACAGAAATTTTCCCTACTAAAAACCTTCTTTCATGTCGATTTTCATAAATCGGATAGGCAATATAGAAATAGTTATCTTCATCTAATTGGTAGAATGGCACCCCTTGTTTTGTTAATGCAATCCCATCCCACTCCAACTGAAACAAGTCACAAAATTCCCTTGGGCTGAAGACTTTTAGTAAATCAAAATCAGGATTTTGTTTCTGAATTTTTTTGAGAAATTCTCCTTCTGAAATACCTTCCGAAGCAACCTTTACTTCAATAGATTCAGCTAACTCATTAATTAGTTGACTTTTGTAGACCAGATCATCTTCAAGTATGCCAAATTTTATATGCATCTGTGTTTCATTTCCCTTTAAATCATGCTCAATTCGCTCATTATAAGTCTGCCTGTAAAAAAAGCTTGCAAATAACAACACTGGTATAAAAGAAAACAAAACAATGATTAATGCTATTTTTTTTTGATAGTATTTTTCATTCATTCTGCCACCTATACCTTTTCTAAATTATCTATTAATAATTGTCAATAATTCTTCATCCTTCTTGTCAAGTAACTCAATAACCAAATTGACTATTTCCGGTGAATACTTAAGACCAGATCCTTTCTGCAATACATTTTTAACGTCCTCAATACTATAAAGATTATTCTTGTTTCGGTGTACCATAATATCTATATCATCAGCAACGCCAATAATCAATGCGTAAAGTGGCACTTCACTTAAAACAGTTTCAGGATAACCCTTTTGATTAAAGTATTTATGATGATAATAAACCCCATCAAGAATTTCTTGTTTCAATCCTATCGGTTCTAAAATTCTGTTTCCAATCTCAATATGTGCAACTGTTATTTCGTCGCTAATATTTTTGAGATCAATTTGTAAATCTTGACGCAATATGGCATCTTGAAGGCCAATTTTACCTACGTCATGTAAAAGAGCCGCAATATATAAATCTTTTATTTCATCTGCCGACAAATACAGTTTTCGTCCAATATACTCTGCCATTTGTGACACACGATTTGAATGACCCTGCATTAAACTATTCTTAGCATCCATCGCTGATACAAGCATTTCTATAGTTTTTAAGTAATTATTCTCAAGCGTTTCAAAGAGTGTTGCTCGCTCAAGAGCAACTGAAGTGCTATTTGCAAATGCTGATAAAACTTCAACACAACGATCATCTATCAGATCAACAGCAAGTATTGATAAGGCACCAAAAGTTCGCTCCTTATTAAGCAACGGTAAAATTGCGACTTTGTAACCAGATTCCAGCGACTTAATAAAGTTTTCATCCGTTTCTACCAAAACATCCTCAAGGCTATTTAATACCACTGCTTGTCTGTTTTCTATTGCGTAACCAATATGTGAAACTAAGGCATCTTTAGATTCGCTCGACCACAGTAAAGCATCTTCTTGCCCTTTAAAAGCACGCACTTTTAATTGACCATCATCATCTAAAAAGCGAATAGTCGCTATGTGAACTTCCAATAACTCATCTACATTTTCCAAAACAAGATCTAAAACACTATTTAAGTTTCCTGTCATGGTCATCTCTTTACTAATTTTATTTATAAGCATTAAGTCTCTATTTCGACTATTTAACTCACTATACATTTTTTTCTCAGTTGTTACATCTCTACTGACACCTTGAATAGATAGCAACTGATCATTTTGAAATATCCGCGTCGTACTTGTAGATGTTAAAACAACTTTTTTGCCACTACGATCAACAAATTTCATATCTATGGCATCATAATCCCTTAAATATAGAAGCTCATAAGGCCTATCACAATAAGACATCTTAAAACTTGGTACAACATCAGATAAAAGCATTCCTAGTAACTCTTGCTCCTCGTAGCCTAATAATTCAAGAAATTTTTCATTACAATATGTGATCTGACCATTTGCATCAATAGCCCAAATAAGATCAACAATATTTTCAACCAAATCCTCATAGGCGCCCTCTTTTTCTGAAAGCTCCTTACTGAATTTTTCTAATTCTCCATATGCTTTTTCATATTCACTATTTAGCACAAGTAAGGTTTTATTACGTTCCTCTAATTCACTACGCATATTTAAAATACTTTTTTTGTTTTGTATAATAGTACGCTGAAATTCTTGAAACAACATAATAATTTGATTTAAATCTTTAAACCCTAAATATTTAACTTCTTGAGGCACGCCTTCTACAATATTTTTAACCTGCTCTTCAAGTTCCAATATTGGTCTTGTGACACGACGTGCTGTGACATAAGATATCACAATAATTGCAGCTATAAAATAAAAACCAAGCAACAATTTTTGTCGATTAAAATCCTTATGCATCATACTACCATTAAACAATTTTTCTCTATCTAAAATTATTAATAATCTTGTTTCTAAAGAATCAATTCGTTTGCGAAAAACATACTGTTTTTGAAATCCATTGTTATACCCTTGCTTCATTATTTGAAAATGTGATATTACCTCATCGGGAAAATAACTTGATTGAAATAATACCTTTCCCGCATCATCTAACACAATTAACTCAGAAGCAACACTGTTATAAGAAGTGAAGAATTTCGTCATTACATCTGACAATAATACATCTATGCCCAAAACACCTTCTATTTCACCGTCCTTTAATACGACATGTGAAATTGTTATAACGTGTTTCCCGGTTAATCCATCAATATATGGGTGTGATACTGCAATTACCTTATTAACAGCATTTTTATACCATTTCCGATTTCGACCATCAACAATCCCCTCTTGTCCACGACAAAGCAAATCCAAGCCTGCTTGATTGGTATAATATGTATTTAAAATATCCCTATCTTGATTTAAAAACAAATCCAACGTTTCACTTATAACTTCATTAGATGCATCTTCATTTAAATGCCTTTCTAATACTAAAATCATCGATGAAATATTTTCTTGTTTATTAGACAACCAATAATCAAAAACACCTAACTGCCCCTCTAACTCAATATCACTAAAATACTCGACAATATGTTGCTCATACTTCATACCGTCATAAGCACTAATGATTTCAAGCGCACTAATAGGAAGAAGTGCTGCAATAAATATGAATAGAGCTAATTTCATTTTAAAATTTCTAATCAATATCTTTTTCATTTTAATTCCTTTGGACAGTTTTATTCTATTCTATTATATAATAATTCTTGCATATACATTGCCAAAAAATTAAAAAAAAGTAGTTAAAAACTACTTTTTAAATAAATTAAAGCCGTGCACCAACCGTCGAATAGAAATTACACACGTTACCTAGATAGTTAGCTCAAATCAGGCTTGCCTACGGCACATGAAATTACATGCTTATTGCTGCTTCCTTCCGGATCTGACAAGATTCACAAGATTTCATTGCGTAGGACCCAATTATCAACACCACTTTCCTAGGGCAGACTGTACAGTCGCTACCCTCAAACTGGACTTCGATCCTGCTACAGCGGATTGCAGGTTATAGGGCACCGCTACCACCCCATCTAGCACGGCAA
>Ga0193962_1000907_pt1 | contig 13857 bp, 10 predicted proteins | sample FB_5_MG_FD_140335 | JGI IMG/M metagenome (GOLD analysis project Ga0193962, IMG submission 140335) | Microbial mat bacterial communities from the Broadkill River, Lewes, Delaware, United States - FB_5_MG | ecosystem: Environmental > Aquatic > Freshwater > River > Microbial mats | place: USA...
ATTATTAGTAGCGGTGGTGTCTCTGTTGGTGAAGAGGATCATGTTAAGGCCGCGGTTGAGCATCTTGGGGAATTAATGTTGTGGCGTTTAGCGATTAAACCCGGGAAGCCTCTCGCTTATGGCCGTGTTGCCGATACCCCATTTATTGGATTGCCAGGCAACCCTGGAGCGGTTCTAGTGACCTTTTTAATGTTAGCCATGCCCTATTTAATGACGATGCAAGGTCGGCGTGAGGTGTTGCCAACCCGTTATCCGGTTAAAAGCAATTTTACACGTAGTAAAACTGCTCCTCGTGAAGAGTTTTTGCGGGCGGCCTTAACCAAGCAAGAGAGTGGTTTGTATGCGGGCCCGATTCATAGCCAAAGCTCTGGCGTGCTAAGTTCCGCGGTTCTAGCTGATGGTTTATTGGTGATACCGGCAGATCAGCCCGTTGAGCATGGGCAATCTTTAGAATTCATCCCGTTTAATGGTTTGCTGAGTTAGGTGTCTTGATGGAGAGTAAAAGTGGTCATCCAACTTTTTCGGTCGCCGCGGTTATTTTAGCCGGAGGGCAAGGTAGCCGAATGGGGGGAGAAGACAAAGGTTTAGTTCGTTTTAGACAGAGACCGATGATCAGCGCTATTTTAGAGAAAGTGGGGCCGTTTGTTGATGAAACTGTTATCAGCTGCAATCGTAACCACCTTCAATACAGAGAGTTCGGTTACGCTTTAGTGTCGGATGAAGGTGAGGGGTTTCTTGGCCCATTGGCGGGTATCCAAGCGGCGTTGAGCGAGTTAAAAACACGTCACAGCCATCTGTTGGTGTTGCCTTGCGATACGCCATTATTAAGTGAGAACCTGATTGAACGTCTGATTCAGCAAGGGCTGGAACTGCCCGAGGCGATCTCAATTTTAAAAGCAGGGGAGCGCGATCACTTTTTGCATGCGCTGATTCCAATGCAGTATAGCGATAACCTTGATCAGTTTTTAGCGTCCGGGATGAGGGCGGTGTATCGTTGGTATAAACAGTATCCGTTACAGAAAATTGATTCTTACCCTCTCAGTCACAGTTTGATTAACATTAACCAGCTAGATCAGCTGCAAGATACAGCCTAGGAAATAAACTCGTCTGGGCGATCACCTCCGCGGCTGTTCATTTGACAAAGATCGGTCTGCCTCTTATAACTCTCAGCCTTTCTGGCCTGATCGCTTTCAGGCTAATAGTTAAGTGCTGAGCAATGTTATGACTGAGAAAAAACCTTACTACGTTGGTGCGCATGTGAGTGCCAGTGGCGGTGTACAGAACGCGCCACTAAATGCGAAAAAAATTGGCGCGAATGCTTTTGCGTTATTTACTAAAAACCAACGGCGCTGGGTGGCTAAACCTCTCGAAGAAAAGACGATCGTCTCTTTTAAAAAGAACTGCGCAGCATTGAAAATAATGCCGGAACAGATTCTGCCACATGATTCCTATCTGATTAACTTAGGTCATCCAGAAGCGGAAGCGTTGCAGAAGTCACGTGACGCCTTTTTAGATGAAATACAGCGCTGCGAACAGCTTGGATTGGTATACCTCAATTTTCATCCTGGTAGCCATCTACGCACCATCACAGAGTCCGAATGTATCGCAAAAATTGCTGAATCGATTAATTGGGCTTTAGATCAAACCTCATCTGTCACTGCTGTTATTGAAAATACAGCGGGCCAAGGCAGTAATTTGGGTTATAGCTTCGAACAGTTAGCTGAAATCATCGCCCAAGTTGATGATAAGTCTCGTGTGGGAGTCTGTATCGATACCTGCCATATGTTTGCTGCTGGCTACGATATCCGCACCTTAGAAAGCTGTGCCGATGTGTTTGAGCAATTTGAAAAGATTGTTGGGTTTGAATACCTGAAAGGGATGCACCTAAACGACTCTAAAGGTGGTTTAGATTCACACCTTGATCGGCATCATAGTCTTGGCCAAGGCGAGATTGGTTTAGAGGTATTTAAGTTTATCATGTCGGATGATCGTTTCCGGGGCATACCGTTGGTATTAGAAACCATTGACGAAACGATCTGGGAAGCAGAGATACAGATGTTGAGAGAGTTCTCTATTGCGGTGTAAGGTTGATGCTTCATCGGAACTACTCTGCTGAGGGAAAAGAATCGCGGCCGGTGGCCCCTCCTACAGGTGAGCTCCGGCTGCACTCATAAAAACTATAGAGTTAAACATTTTCACTCAAATGTAATATCAGCGCGCTAGCCTACTACATACTTTATAACCGTATGATTGGTCGGAATATGTTACTTGCAACAGATGAAGTAGGCGCTGAAACGCGTCGTAGGCTGCTTTTAGACATTTTAGAGACAGAGTCTCTATACCCGCATTTTCAGCCCCTGGTTGATCTAAAAAAGAATGAAGTGATCGGCCATGAAGCGCTAATTCGTGGCCCGGCCGGCAGCATAATGGCATCGCCAGGAGCGCTGTTTCAGACGGCGATTGAGAATAATTTACTACATACTTTAGAGCTACTTTCACGTCGTTGTTCGTTAGAGCGTTTTGCTGAGCTGAAGCCGGGTGGCTTGTTATTTTTAAATATTAGCGCTTCTTTGCTGGGTACCCCCGAACATACGGAAGGTTTTACTGCCGAGCTGTTGCAGGAATTGGGTATTTCAATTGCGGATATTGTTATTGAACTCTCGGAACAGCACCCATTTGATCAACATGGTCTGACAAATAGCTCCGTTGAATACTATCGAAGTATGGGCTTCCAAGTGGCGGTGGATGATCTAGGGACAGGCTATTCCGGTTTAAAACTTTGGTCCGAGCTGAACCCGGAATACGTCAAAATTGATCGCCATTTTGTGTCACATATCGATTCTGATGCGGTTAAAAGGGAGTTTGTGCGCGCTATTTATAACATCAGTAATGCCATGGGCTGTAAAGTGATAGCCGAAGGGATAGAGCGAAAGGAGGAGGTGGTTACATTAATGGAACTGGGGATTAGTATTGGCCAAGGTTTTTACTTAGGTTACCCAAGCCCTGAACCTCAGCCTACGTGGACCCCTTTGGCGATATCTGATGCCTTTCAGAGCAAGAATGTCGTCTTGATGGATCAAGCTGAAACCGCTAGCTCGCTTTTACGACAAGCCCCCGCAGTGTCAGCTGATGATACTGTGCTCTATGCGAGTGAGCAGTTTAGGGCACATCCAGAGATGAATGCGCTGCCTGTCATTAGAGAGGGAGTCCCGCTGGGGGTGGTGAAAAAGTCTGATCTGTTGGAGCTATTTTCAACCCAGTATGGGCGTGCGTTATATGAGAAAAAGACGGTTTCCCGAATCTTAAGCGAGGATGTGCTGTTGGTGGATAGCCAACTCAGCCTCGTTGAAGTCTCACGGTTAGTAACGGATCAAGAAAATAGTGCCTTGCAGCACGATATTATTATCACCCAAGATGATTGTTACTTGGGGATGGGAAATCTGCGAGACCTGCTAAAACGTTTGACGGAGCTGAAGATTCAAAATGCTCAATATGCAAATCCTTTGACCTTATTACCAGGCAATGTGCCTATCAATAATGAAGTCGATAGTCTGCTGAAAGAGACCTCAGATTTTCGTATAGCCTATTTCGATCTGAATAACTTTAAGCCGTTTAATGATTGTTATGGCTATTCGAAAGGCGACCAAGTCATTCGTTTACTAGGTGAATTGCTGACACGTTTTGCCGGTCATGACAAAAATTTTATTGGCCACGTGGGCGGGGATGATTTTGTCGTTGTCTACCGCTCGGCCGATTGGCAATTAAGTTGCGAGCGCATCCTGCGGGAGTTTGACCAAGGTGTGCGTTCGTTTTATTCGCCAAAAGATCTTCAAAACGAAGGAATGTGGTCGACAGACCGAAAAGGGGTGCGATCCTTTTTTCCTTTGCTTGGTTTAGCGATAGGGGTTGTCCATCCAGATCCTTATCGCTGTGAAAGCTTTCATGAGGTTGCTGAGTTAGCCGCCATGGCGAAGAAGGAAGCCAAGCGCAGCGCGTTTAGCTCTCTGTTTGTATCACGGCGTCGTTGTACAGGTATTGCGAATAAAGGGGATCGCTCTGAGCAAAGGCAGGCTTAAGTGTTGGCTAAATGTCGCATCGCTTGATCGGTTGTAAAGAATATCTGGCCCTCTCCCAGCAGATCGAAGAAGTGGGTACTACTTAATTGGTCCATTACAGGCCCTTTGACTTCGGACAGGTGTAGGGTAATTCCTTTATCGCGCAAGTTTACAATAAGCTGCTCTAACGTTTCGAGCGCGCTGGCGTCAATAAAGTTGACCGCTGTACAGATGAGTACGACATGGTTAATCGTGTTGTGCTCTGCGCATTGCTCAAGGATAAAGGTCTCCACAAAACGCGTATTTGCAAAATATAGGCTTTCATCAACGCGAAGGGCCAAAGTATGCTCTTCTGTGGCAACCTCATGTCGATCAACATTCCTAAAATGCTCACTTTCTCCTACACGCCCGACAATCGCAATATGTGGCTGGCTTGAACGGTATAGCAGTAGTGCGATAGATAGGGCGATGCCTGATAATATTCCGATCTCAACACCGGTAAACAACACTAAGAAAAAGGTGGCTGCTAAGGTCAGAGAATCGGCTTTATTAAAGCGCCAGCAGGCTTTGAAATCTGCCAAATTAATGAGAGGAATAACCGCCATAATGATGATGACCCCAAGTACGGCTTTGGGCAGGTAATAAAAGAGCGGGGTAAAAAAGGCGACAGTAATGGCGACTAAAATCGCGCTGATAGCAGAGGCTATGGTGGTTTGCGCTCCGGCACTGTGGTTAACCATGGAACGGCCAAAACCACCTGCGACAGGATAAGTGCCACTGAATGCAGAACCTAAATTGGCGACACCTAGCGCGATCAACTCTTTATTGGGATCGATACGTTCTTGACGCTTGCTGGCTAAGGCTGTGCCAACAGAGACGCTTTCTAAAAAACCGATTAGGGCGATAAGTAGGGCGGGCGTAAATAGTTGTTGCCAAAGCTTGAGGTCGATGTGGATGCCTTGCAAATGAGGCAGCCCTTGGGGAATCATACCCACGGTGTCGACCGCTGCGGTTTCTGCCAAGTTGAGTTTCCAAACCACGATCGCACCAAAAAGTACGGCAAACATTGGCCCCGCTTTGCAGATAGGTTGTGCAAACCAATCAGGTAGCTGTAAACGAAGTAGTTGGCAGCATAGTTTGTTTTTACAATACCAGAGCAGTGCAAAGGCGATTATCGCTAAAATGAACGTAGTGATATTGGTTTCATTGAGGTGTGCGAATATACCGCTGAGGCTCTGATTAATTGTCTCGGTTCTGGGGAGTTCGAGTCCGAGTACGTGTTTTATCTGACTGATAGCGATAACGATCGCCGCGGCACTGGTAAAGCCAGAGAGCACCGAATGGCTGATAAAGTTTACGATTGAGCCTAAGCGCAAACTGCGCAAGAACAGAAGAATCATCCCAACTAATAAAGAGAGGTTAATGGCTGCATTTAGATAGTCAGCGCTGCCCTGTACGGCGACTTGGCTGATAGCGGTACTCACCATCAATGATGCAATGGCGACAGGCCCTACTGCTAATGAGCGGCTACTCCCTAGCAGCGAATAGAGGAAAAGAGGCAGAATGCTAGCATACAGGCCGTATTCAGCGGGCAAACCCGCTAAAAGGGCGTAAGCCATTGCTTGCGGAATCAGCATGATGGCCACAATGACGCCTGCCATCAGATCGCTGACAAGGGTTTGGCGGTGATAGTTCTGTAACCAGCCTATGATGGGGAAAATCTCGACCAAGGGTCGCATGCTATAATCTCTTTTCGCTTATCGTTCTTTTATATATCAATAAAGAATAAAAATATATCTACCAATTATATATGTTGAGCTAGCGATGATGCCAGCGATTGCTATAGTTGGTTTTTCTAAGAACTGTGACACGGATCAAAAGCATGTCTGAACATTGGGCACCAACGTATTGTCAAAAAGATTTCAAGGTCGATAAACAGCAGCGTTTGTATGATGGTTTTTTTAAAATGCTAAAGCTGCATTTAACCCATAAAACGTTTGCAGGCGAAGAGATCAGCATTGAACGCGAACTGTTTTATCGGGATGACGCCGTGTGTGTGTTGTTGTATGACGCAGACCGGGAAAAAGTGGTGTTGGTTGAGCAATTTAGGGTTGGTGCTTTTGATAGTGAGCAGGGGCCTTGGTTACTCGAGCTGGTGGCGGGAATCGTCGAACAGGGTGAAACCCCTGAGGATGTTGCCCGTCGTGAGTCTGTTGAGGAGGCGGGAGCATCGCTGGGTGAAGTTCTTCCTATCAGTCGCTTCGTGCCCAGCTCTGGTGGCACACGTGAATACATCGATCTGCTCTGCGCCAATGTTGATTCACAGGGTGTTGAAGGGATTCATGGATTAGCAGAAGAGGGTGAAGACATCAAAGTTCATACCTTAGCGGTGACCGATGCCTTCGAATTAGTAAAAAATGGTAAGATTAATAATGCGCCTGCAATGATTGCGTTACAGTGGTTGCAGATTAATAAGACGGAGATAGATCAGCGCTGGAAAACAGGCTAATGGTTTTTCTCTTGGAATTGATAACGAGATTTTCAACACGATGAAACGTAAATATATACCAGATCTTACTCGGCAGATGTCACAATGCGAGGCTAATTACCTTCGCATTATGAAGCTGATTCCTGATCTGGATGAATGCGATGAGCGAGAGTTTCAGGTGAGTTGGCCTGAGCATCGTGCATTCTTGCGTTTAACGGTTGATGAACGTTTTAAGTATACGTCCACTATTTTGGTGAGTCATAGTTATGAAAAAGGCTCGCCTTGGTTAGAATCGCCCGGTTTAGTCGTTCGCCTCTACCACGATGCCTCGATGGCTGAAGTGATCTGTATGCAGCGCCGTAAGCAGCTATCTGGTGTTTATCCCTATCCCAACCGTAATATGCACCTTCCTGATGAGAAGCTGCAGTTAAATGAATATCTAGGTGAATGGCTAAGCGAATGCCTAAATCATGGTCATTCTATGGAGACTGTCTTTAGTGGTTGAGCGAGTGGCTTCTCTACTGCAAGTAACAGATATGCACCTCCAACAAGATCCTAGTACGTTGATGCGGGAGCAACTTGTTGAGGAGCGATTCCAGCGTGTGATGTCGGATATTCAGGCTGAAACAGCGGACCTTCTTCTTCTGACCGGCGATCTGACACATCATGCGCCTGCTGCATATAAACGATTATCAGACCGCCTGCGATTATTACCTTTTCCTAGTTATTGGATTCCGGGTAATCATGATCTTATCGATGAGATGGCTGCTTATTCCTTGTATGGCTTTAATCGTAAATTGATCGAAAAGGATCAGTGGCGGATCATTCTTCTCGATAGTTCTTCAGAGCCGGATGGCCAAGGAAGTGGCGCGCTAGCAAACGATGAACTGATTTTCCTTGAGCAGGCATTAAAAGAAACCTCTCCCGATCAGTATGTGCTTATTGCGTTACATCATCATCCAGTGAAGGTTGGTAGTGTGTGGCAGGATAGAATTGGTTTGAAAAATTCGCAGGCGTTTTGGCATGTGGTTGATCGTTTTCCGCAAGTGAGAGGCGTGATGTTTGGGCATGTTCACCAATCTTTCCAAACCTCCCGTGGCCATGTCATGCTGTTTTCTTCTCCGGCCACGGCGCCGCAATTTAAGCCTCAGTGCGTTGAATCACAAATTGAATTAGATCCTCGCTATAGTGGACCTGCTTATGCCCGATATGGTCTATACAGCGATGGTGATATTCACGCGGATGTTGTTAGATTACCAGCATAACTCTTCAGGGTATTGCACCGGCTCTTTCCCTCCGGTAAGTTCTTTGGCAGAGGAGTCATATGAATAAGCCGATCTATATCTATGTACATGGTTTTAATAGCTCTCCACAGTCCATGAAAGCACAGCTTTTTTTACGTTATATGCAAGCGCAAGGATGTGGCGATCAAGTATTAATACCCGAATTATCCCATTGGCCTGAACAGGCAATGGCGCAGTTAGTATTATTGGTTGAAGAATATTCGCAGCACCCGGTGATTTTGCTTGGAAGTTCTCTTGGGGGCTTTTACAGTACCTGGTTAACCGAACATTACGCTCATGTTCGCACTGTGTTGATTAATCCCTCGGTGAGGCCATTTGAACTATTGCCGCAGTATTTAGGCATGAATGAAAATATATACAGTGGCGAAGCTTACGAATTAACTGAGCAGCATTTAGCGCAACTGTTAGCGATTAATTGCGAAAAAATAGCGAAACCTAATGCGTTTTTGCTGTTAACTCAAACAGCAGATGAAACGTTAGATTATCGGGAGGCTGTGGATAAGTTCGCAGACTCGCCAAAATTTGTTCAGCCGGGTGGTAGTCATGGCTTTGAACAATTTGAGAATTTGATCCCGGCCATTCTGGCATTTGGGCAGGGGCGAATTGAATTGCCAGATGTTCAACCAATATAAAATTTTTAGTAATGCTTAGCTAGTACAGCGACAGGAAATACGATTAATGTCCAAGCAATACGATGCGGGTTCCATTGAGGTCTTAAGTGGACTAGATCCAGTAAGACGCCGTCCGGGTATGTATACCGAGACAGATAGACCTAACCACCTAGCGCAAGAAGTCATTGATAACTCAGTGGATGAGGCGTTAGCGGGTCATGCTAAACAGATTGATGTTGTTCTTAATAAAGATAATTCGTTAAGTGTTACGGATGACGGTCGAGGCATGCCGGTTGATATCCACCCTGAGGAAGGGGTGAGCGGAGTTGAGTTAATACTCTGTAAGCTGCATGCAGGGGGCAAATTTAATAACGATAACTACAACTATTCAGGCGGTTTGCACGGTGTAGGTGTATCGGTCGTTAACGCCCTATCAAAACTGTTAGAGGTGCAAGTACGCCGAGATGGTCAGATCTATCGTATCGGTTTTGCTGATGGTGAAAAAGTATCTGATCTAGAGGTTATTGATACTTGTGGTAAACGCAATACCGGTACAACCGTTCGTTTCTTAGCTGACCCTCAATACTTTGATACACCGAAATATAGTGTTACCCGGTTGAAGCATAATTTGAGAGCCAAAGCGGTGTTATGCCCTGGCTTGAAGGTTACTTTTACTGACTTGACGGGAGCTAAGCGTGAGAAAGAGGAATGGTATTACGAAGATGGTCTGGTGGATTATCTAAAGGGAACAACTCAAGTTTTTGAGTCGTTACCTGTTGAACCGTTCTCAGGGTCGCTACAAGGTGAAGAGGATGCCGTTGAATGGGCCGTGCAATGGTTACCTGAGGGTGGAGAGATGACGTGCGAGAGCTACGTTAACTTGATCCCAACCGCTCAAGGCGGTACCCATGTTAATGGTTGTCGAACCGGTTTGCTGGAAGCGATGCGGGAGTTTTGTGAATTCAGAAACTTGCTGCCTCGCGGTGTAAAACTTACTGCAGATGATGTATGGGATAAGTGCTGTTATGTCTTGTCCGCTAAGATGCAGGATCCGCAGTTTTCAGGACAAACCAAAGAGCGCCTCTCCTCGCGTCAAATCGCCGCGTTTATTTCTGGTGCAATTAAAGATGCTTTCTCTTTATGGCTTAACCGTCATGTTGAAGAGGGCGAACAGCTTGCCGAAGTTATTATTGCTAATGCTCAAAAACGTATGCGCTCCAATAAAAAAGTGGTGCGTAAAAAAGTGACTCAAGGCCCTGCATTACCCGGTAAATTGGCGGATTGTTCCGGCGGTGATGCGATGCAATCTGAGTTGTTCCTAGTAGAGGGTGATTCTGCAGGCGGTTCTGCTAAGCAGGCGCGGGAGCGTGAGTTTCAGGCGATCATGCCATTGCGAGGAAAGATTTTAAATACATGGGAAGTGGATTCAGGCGAAGTACTGGGTTCACAAGAGATCCATGATATCTCGGTTGCTATTGGTGTTGAGCCTGCGTCTGATGATTTAGACGGTTTACGATACGGTAAAGTTTGTATTCTTGCCGATGCCGATTCGGATGGTCTCCATATTGCCACGCTACTCTGCGCGTTATTCGTTCGTCATTTTAAACATCTAGTGAACGCTGGGCATGTTTATGTGGCGATGCCTCCTTTATATCGAATCGATGTGGCTAAAGAGGTTTTTTACGCCTTAGATGATGCTGAGAAGGATGGCATTGTGGAACGTATTAAAGCCGAGCGAAAAAATGCAAAGATTGGCGTGCAGCGATTTAAGGGCTTGGGAGAGATGAACCCCCTCCAGCTTCGTGAAACAACAATGTCACCTGATACACGACGTTTGGTACAGTTAACGGTTTCACCGGGTGACGGTACCAATGAAGTGATGGATATGCTGCTTGCTAAGAAGCGTTCTGGTGATCGCAAAGAGTGGCTACAGAGTAAGGGTAATTTAGCGGATGTTTAATCGTTGGTATCACTTGTTGATACCTTTACTTTTGCTGTTCTTCCAACCTTTGTATGCGGCTCAGCCTCAAGGTTGGTATTACCCGCTTTTTTTTGATCGTGATCTCTGGCAAAACCAGAGGATTGATATTTATGGTCGCGTTCAAGCGGGTGTGCTGGCCAATGATAATGGCTCGGATAATGTTTTCCCTACGGGGTTTTTTAATATTGACGAAGGGTTCGCACTAAATAGGGCAGAAATTTTCGTTGAACGCCCTTTAAAAGCGACTTATGTGCCGCGAGTAGGCCCATTTCCTGGACCTACTCTGAAAGAATGGGACTGGGGCTTTTTAATCCAAGGGCGATATGGGGAAGATTTTAGTCGTACTTATGGTTTTGATGATGAGCTGAGTATTAATGAGGATAAGAGCAAAGTTGCCATCTTGCCTCAATGGTTTGTCAAAACGTATGCGCCACTAGGAGGGGGTACCACATTTCAATTTGGTACTTGGTTTACCAATATCGGTAATGAGATTGGTGCACCTATAGATCCCCCTAGCCCTTTCTATAGTCATCCTTATAGTATGCTCTATGGGCCTTCAAAACATTTTGGTGGTCTGCTTTCCACGCGTTTACCTATCGCACCAAAAAATGGCTTGTGGGGCGTTGAAGTTGGGATCGTTCAAGGCTGGAATAATCTGCAAGACAACAATGATGATAAAAGCCTTATTACCGCACTTCAGTGGCGCAGCCCTGATATGCGAACGTGGATAGATTTCGAGAGCATTTGGGGTAATGAACAATCTGAGAATGGGGTGATGGATCAGCGACCATTTGTCGCTGTTGATAGTAATAATGAGGCTCTGTTTCGGCAGTTTCATTCGTTAACTATTAGTCATCAGTTCGGCGAAATAAAAGATTGGCGTGTGGTATTAAATGCGGTTTATGGTGATCAGGAAGGAGGTGATGTCTCCGCAGCGGCGGGTAACCCTCCTGGGTTCTTAATTACCGAAGACAGTCAGTGGTATGGTGTAAACGGTTCTATTCTTTGGAAGATGAGAAAAGATCTTCAGTTGGGATTGAGAGCCGAGTGGTTTAAAGATAAAGATGGCGCCTATTTCCTCCTTCCTGAAGGGAGTTATAACGCTTGGACTGCAAATGTGTCATGGTATCCTGAAGCTTGGTTGCGTATTCGTCCAGAAATACGCTATGACCGATATGAAGGGCCAGGAAAGCCTTTCGCTGGGAAACTTCCTACATTATTCGCAGGTGAAGAGACAGAGCAGTGGCTATTTTCTATTGACGCCACACTGTTTTTATAAGAGATAATAAGTAGCGGTAACACGTAGATATGACGGTACAAACGACTTTTGAAGATGGGACTGAACGTTTAGCCCTGAAAGATTTCACTGAAAAAGCTTACTTAGATTACTCAATGTATGTGATCTTGGACCGAGCTTTACCGCATATAGGTGACGGGATGAAACCCGTACAGCGCCGTATTGTTTATGCGATGTCAGAACTTGGCTTAAAAGCGACAGCTAAGTTTAAAAAATCCGCAAGAACCGTGGGTGATGTATTAGGTAAATTTCATCCGCATGGTGATTCTGCGTGTTATGAGGCGATGGTTCTGATGGCGCAGCCATTCAGCTATCGTTACCCCCTCGTTGATGGACAGGGTAACTGGGGCTCTCCTGATGATCCTAAATCGTTTGCAGCGATGCGTTATACTGAGTCTCGCCTAGCCGCTTATGCTGAAGTATTACTTGCTGAAGTAAAGCAGGGAACGGTTGATTGGGTTTCCAACTTTGATGGCACGATTGATGAACCTGCAATACTTCCTTCGCGCTTACCTAATATCTTGCTCAACGGTACAACGGGTATCGCTGTGGGTATGGCAACGGATATCTTGCCGCATAACCTGAATGAAGTAACGAACGCGTGCATTCATCTGTTAGATAACCCGCGTGCAGATCTTGATGCGATCAGTGAATTTATTCCCGGCCCTGATATGCCAACGGATGCGGAAATCATCTCCTCTCCTAGTGATCTTAAACAGATCTATAAAACAGGACGTGGTTCTGTTCGCATGCGTGCGGTTTATATGAAAGAACAGGGTGAGATTGTTGTCACTGCATTACCGCATCAAGTTTCAGGGGCTAAAATCCTGGAGCAGATTGCTGCTCAGATGCAGCAGAAAAAGTTACCGATGGTCAGTGATCTGCGTGATGAGTCAGATCATGAAAACCCTACGCGATTGGTGATTATCCCTCGTTCTAATCGAGTGGACGTAGAGCAGTTGATGGCTCACCTGTTTGCTTCAACAGATCTAGAGCGCACTTACCGCGTCAACATGAATATGATTGGCGTGGACGGTAAACCTCAAGTTAAAAATCTACACCAAATTTTGGTCGAGTGGTTAGGTTGGCGTACGGGTATTGTACGTAAAAGGCTACAACACCGTTTAGAAAAAGTTTTAGAAAGGTTACATATCCTTCAGGGTTTAATGGTCGCTTACCTCAATATTGATGAGGTTATTGCCATCATTCGTCACGAAGATGAACCAAAAGCTGAGCTGGTTAAACGCTTTGGTCTGACGGAGATTCAGGCTGATGCCATCCTTGATCTTAAGTTACGTCATTTAGCTAAATTGGAAGAGTTTAAGATCCAATCTGAGCAAGATGAGTTAGATGCTGAGCGTCAAAAGCTTGAAGGTATTCTTGGTTCCGACAGCAAGATGCGTAAGCTTATTAAGCAAGAGCTTAAAGATGCTGCTGAACAATATGGGGATGAGCGTCGTTCTCCAATCGTTTCACGCGATGAGGCTCAAGCCTTTAGTGAGAAAGATCTGCTAACCTCTGATCCAGTGACCGTGGTTATCTCTAAACAGGGTTGGATTCGTGCGGCTAAAGGGCATGATATTGATGCTGCTGGATTGAATTATAAGTCCGGCGATGCCTTTAAATTAGTATGTAAGGGAAGGACAAACCAGCCGACTGTTTTGTTCGATACCACCGGGCGAAGCTTTACGATAGAAACCCATAACTTGCCTTCGGCAAGGGGGCAAGGGGAGCCTGTTACGGGTAGGATTACTTTGCCAAAAGGATCAACTATTGATGCGGCGATTGCAGGAAAGGATAGTGATTGTGTATTAATGGCATCCGATGCGGGTTATGGATTTATTACTAAAGTGGGTGACCTGACCAGTAAAACCAAGAATGGTAAAGCGGCACTGACCTTACCGAAGAATGCAAAGATTTTATCGCCAATGCTCATCAGCAATAAAGAGAAAAACTTACTGGCGGCGGTGACTAATGAAGGGCGTTTATTGGTGTTCCCTGTGTCTGAATTGCCTGAACTGGCAAGAGGTAAGGGCAACAAAATAATCAATATTCCATCAGCAAGGGCGGCCTCTCGCGATGAGTTAGTGGTTGCGATTGCTATCTTCTCCGCTGAGGACA
>Ga0193962_1000908_pt1 | contig 13853 bp, 15 predicted proteins | sample FB_5_MG_FD_140335 | JGI IMG/M metagenome (GOLD analysis project Ga0193962, IMG submission 140335) | Microbial mat bacterial communities from the Broadkill River, Lewes, Delaware, United States - FB_5_MG | ecosystem: Environmental > Aquatic > Freshwater > River > Microbial mats | place: USA...
AGCTTTTTTAGAAGAAGAGGGAGAGAAACTTCTCACTATTGAAGACTATTATTATGAAGTGAGGAAACGCTTTAATGAGCATCATAACCCTTTGGATTTTTTATTTATCAATAGGGCAGGATTTAATGGAATGATACGGTTTAATAAAAAAGGTGGGCATAATGTACCCTTTTGTAAAAAGCCCAATCGTTTTGCTAAGTCTTATGTGACCAAAATAGTCAATCAAGTTGATAACATACACACTATTATCAAAAGTAGTGATTATTCGTTTATACATCAATCATTTCAAGAGACTATAGCGATGGCAAAAAAAGAGGATATTATCTATTGTGACCCTCCTTATATTGATAGGTATGTGGATTATTATAATGGTTGGAATGAAGAAGATGAGAATAGTTTAAATGCACTTTTGGATAGTTTTGAGGGTAAATTTATCTTATCTACTTGGCATAGTAATAAATATAGAGAGAATGAGTATCTCAAAACAATTTGGAAGAAGTTTAAGATAGTGACAAAAGAGCATTTTTATCATCTTGGAGGTAGTGAAGATAATCGTAATTCGATGTTAGAGGCATTGATTTTAAATCATAAAATACCTAAAATTAAAGAGATAAAGCACTTTAAACAATTATCATTATTTTAGGTAAAGCCAATTCTCTAAATTGAGTGAGGATATTATAGTGTCCCCACTCCGACAGATTAACTATTATATTAAAGTTAAAAATCAAACCCTCAAAAGGGCTTTGAGTATCTTAAAAATCTCTCTCTTTTTAAGGTTGTAGATAGATGATAAATCACTCTCACATCTTCTACACTGTTGGTTTGTTGTATTCAAAATATTATTTGCTCTACATACAGGACATTTGTAACTAAACTCCATAACTATATTGAGTCCTCTAAGAAGAATATCGTGTCTATTATCTCCTCTTCGAGAGCCTCTTTGTCTTCACTTTTGGCTGATATATATCTATTTTTTAACTCTTTTAAATCTTTTTTATCTTCATCTAATATACTACTCTCTAGTAGTTTATCAATTTTGTTGATAATGGTCTTATCGTGTTGTGTGATAATATCCATCTCTTTGATTTGGGAGTGTTGAGTAGATTTGGATATTTTGGTCTTGAACTCCCCTTGTACTATCTCACCTGTATTAATCTCTTCACTTGTTACAGATAACATTCCATTTTGATTTAGAGTAAATGTTACATCTATTACACCCTCTTCTACAGGCTCTTTTATACGCAAATATATATCACCTATTTTAATATTTTGTTCAAGCTCTTCTTCGTTTTCACCTTGATATATATCTATTTTAAATACCTCTTGAAACTCTGTTACAGCATAATATCTTGAAGTCTTACTTGTAGGTACAGGAGTATTTTTCAATATGATTTTAGATAAAACCATATTCATCGTAAACTCTCTTTCTAAGGTTGATGTACCAAGGGAGTAGGGGGTAATATCTACTAAGATAGAGTTGGTATCAACTCCTTCTATAATCGCCCCTTGTAAAATAGCACCTATAGAGACAGATTTATCAGGGTCTTCTATTAGTATTGGCAGAGTTCCTGTTTTTTCTAAGATTTTACGGCTTACTAGAGGAATTCTACTAGAACCTCCTGTGAGGATAATCGCTTCTAACTCATCAATATCACTGTTTGACTCCTCTAGTGTACTTAGTAGTAGCTCTATAGTCTTATCTATATCTTCCTCTATAAGTGCTTCAAACTCATCTCTAGTGACCTCCACTTCCAAATGGAGTGCTTGACCATCTTTTTTGGCAAAAAACTTCTCATCTATGGTGAAAACATCTTCACTAGAGAGTGCTATCTTTACTCTCTCTGAGAGTTGATTGAGCTTTATCTCTAGTTTTTTGGTAAGTTTTATATCAAATCCACTCTTTTCCCAAATAAGATTTGATAATTTTTTATCAAAGTCATCTCCTCCTAGATGGTTATCTCCTGTAGTGGCTATAACCTCTATAAGACCCTCAGAGTTCTCTATAATAGATATATCAAATGTACCACCACCTAAATCGTAAACTCCATATAGCATATCTTCATTATTGTTAGCTCCATAAGCTATCGCTGCTGCTGTTGGTTCGTTTATAACTCTTAATACCTCTAATCCTGCTAATGTTACTGCTTTTGCTGTAGCTTCTCTTTGGTTTTCATTGAAGTAAGCAGGTACGGTTACAACACATCTATTGTACTCTTCACCCATCTCTTTTTGTGCTGTATCTTTGATTTTTTTGATGATAAGAGAGGATATCTCTTCAGGTAAAAACTCTTTATTGTTTAGTGTGACTTTTTTATCACTTCCCATTAATCTTTTGATAGATATAGCTGTATTATCCTCAGCAATCATCGCCATATTTTTGGCTTTTATACCTACTGTGACACCATCTTCACTTATATTAACCACAGAGGGTAACAAAAAATCTCCATCAAATGATATATGTTTGAGTCCATCTTCTGTATATACAGTAGCTACACTATTTGTTGTCCCTAAATCTATTCCTATAATGTCCATCTATTCACCTTTACTTTTGCGTAATTTATTATCTTCTCACCATATATAAAGCCATCTTCTAATACCTCTACAATAGTCTCATCTTCTATATCTCTATCATCTATCATCTCAACTACTTCATGGAGACTAGCATCGAACTTATCTCCAATATTGGCACATCTGCTTACTCCTAATGTATTTAAGATATTATCATATTGAGTTGTAGTAAAACCACTTTGTAAAGCTTCAATACTCTTATTTGTTTTTGATATAGAGAAGATAGAGGCTTTTGGCAATGAGTCTATAGCATCTTTTGAGTTTTTCAAAAAGTTATCAAAAGAGATAAATTCTCTAATCTCCTCCTCTTTGTGAGTCCTCTCAACTCTCTCTATCTTATCCTCCATAGATTGTACTAGTTTAGTAAGCTTTTTAAATTCACCCTTGATACCAATTAACTCTTCAGCTACATTTTTATCTTCACTATCATCTTGGATAAAACTCGCAAACTCCTCTAACTCACTATCATCCATCATATCTATCTGTGAGCATATATGCTCTTTAAATGCTTCTCTTGTCATATTATAAACGGCACTTCAAATATATCTTTGAGATATTGACTATTATCTATTTTTATCTCTTGGCTTAATTCTAATTTAACATCTAAGCTATACAATAAGTTAGAAGAGTTTACGAAATACTCCTCGTTGGTCAATATATCATAAGCATTAGATATGATAGTAAACTCTTTGGGTTTTTGTTCAGGTGGGTTGGCTATTACGGCTTTTCGATAAGCTTTTTTAATATCTTTAAACTCAAAATCACCCTCTAATCCTAGTATCTCGTATGGACTTCTCTCAATCAAATAATCCTCCTTTTGAATTGTAAACTATCTTTAGTTTTTTATATTTTGTCTCAAGTGATTTAAGTCTCTTTTTCTCTTGTGTATAAATAAAGTGTCTCAAAAAAGTATCAAAAAATCTATTTTGTGCTAACTTATATCTAATCACTATATCTATATAGCTATATATCCAGTTAAGATACCATACACTCTGCCTATTAGATAGAGGAACACTATTGATAGCATACTCAAAAATCTCCATAGATAGTTCTACATTTTCTCTAATATGAATTTTAATTTGAGATATTAAATCGTTACGAATAGAGGAGTCATATAGCCTAATACCCGATGTATCTACTATCTGATTTAATATAGAGATATTATCCTCTTTTTGTAGTTTTATAAGTATCTCAAAGATAAAGGAGTATATAGAAGATTTATCAATATCTGCCAAAGATACAAAAGCATTACTATCTCCTCTCTCAAAAGCTTTCATAACCTCTATTTGAATGATAGATGAGTTATACTCTTTTTCATTAAAATTATACTTACTATCTATACTCGCTTCTTCACCAATAAATCTTCTAGCCATAGCTAAAAAATCATTATCCATATCATAAATATCTTCTCTTTTAACCGACCTCTCTTTAGATATAGATACAAATAGAGCTTTTATATCTATTGGTAACTTTAATCTATTTAGTTTGAAATACTCAATATAGTGTTCTATAGTATCAGATAGTAGTATATAGCGTGAGCGATATTGATTATAAGTATAACTTTGCATAAGTAATGCCAACACTTCAAGTAGTTTTATTATACTATTTTTATATCTATTATGAGGAGTTTTGAGGTTTTTTAGTAGCTCTATATTTATAGATATATACTCCATAAAGTTATGCTTATTTTCAGGTGTATCATAGTAAAGACTTTCATCTATCACTTCCATACCAAGTAATATAGAGTTTAAAAGATTATTAGTTGTACTACTATATTTTTTGAATATATTATCAAAGCGACTTTGATGAGTATCTTCAACCTCTTTTATAGTCTGTATATCTTTTAATAAAAATACTATATTATCTCTCTCATACTCTTTGGCAACTAATATACCTCTCTCATTATCCAACTCTAATATAGTTAAGATAATATAATCTACATCAAAAGGGGCTAGTTTTTTATAATATATATTTAGGTACTTATAGAGAAAAGATATATAAATCTTATTACTCTTTTGATTATCTATATTTTTTATTATAACTACAAATAGTTTAGCAGACTCGATAAACTTGATGAGGTTCTCTCTATATTTGATAAATATCTCCAACGCTTTAGTATAGTTTTCTCTTTGAACAAAAAGCATAACATTATTATAGATGAGTCTATCTCTTTGGTCTTTATCCTCTATATCTTTGATAATAATATCTACATCTATAGGAGATTTTAACTCTATTAGATTTTTCATATCACTATTTTTGTTTTTTTGAGCGAACTTTGTTTTTAGCTCTTTTTGAATAGAGCGACTATTTTTGCTATTGCCTAAACCTCTACTATCTCCATCTATCAAAAAACGATAGAGTGGTTTTATATCTTCATTTAAGAGTGTCGGTTCATTTTTGATTATAGATATGATAGCGTTTAAGTTTATCTTTTCTACTTTTGACCTCGGTTTAGACTTTTCAAAAAACTCTAGTGCTACAGTTGTATCTCCTTGTACTAAAGCGTTAAATCCTTGAATATAGTTTTGTCTTGCTAGAGTGAGAGTCTTGATAAGGTTTTTATCTATTGTATGATTGTGATTGTATATATTGGCTAGTATATATAGAAAAATAGCCTCTTTTTTGATAGCACTATCTTTGCTATTGATTAACTCCTCTCCTATCACTATAGCATCATCAAAATGCTCCATATAACAGAGATACTTTAGTTTAATCAACTTATTAGCATCACTAGGATTGATATTTAAAAGAGAGTTTATATCCCTTAACGCTCTTGTTATATCACCACTAATAAAGTAGCTATTGGCTAGATTAGTATATGAGGTTGTCAAAATCTCTTTTAACTCATCTTCTCCCATTCCCTCTATCTCAAACTGTTTGATTTTGGATATAACCTTTTGATAGTTTCCATTTTCAAACATAGTGATAAGTTGTCTTTTTTGAAATTTTTTCCTCTTTGCCATTTAGTTCCAATTTTATATTTTTGATAATTATAATTAAGTTAAAATGAAAACAAGCTGTTGTACTATAATTTTGAATTAAAAAATACAAAATGAAGTTGAAAATTATGATAATACTATTTGATTTAGATGGGACGCTTATAGACTCTACTGAGGCTATACTAGAGAGTTTTGGTGTGGCATTTAGGAGTTTTGGAGATGATGTACCATCTGATGAGCTTATAAAAGCCGAAATTGGTTATCCTTTGGATGTGATGTTTGTTACTCTTGGAGTAGCTAGTGAGAGAGCTAGTGAGTATGTGGATGCTTATAAGCAACACTATAGAGAGATATTTTGTGATAAGACGGTGTTACTTCCTTACACACTAGAGGCTTTAGAGTTGGCATCTAAGTATGCAACACTAGGAGTTGTAACCACTAAAACAGCAAAATACTCAATAGAGTTATTAGAGTATAACGATATTATGAGATATTTTGATGTAGTTGTGGGTAGAGAAGATGTAGAGAATCCAAAACCTCACCCTGAACCTATACTTAAAGCTATATCGAAGTTACAAACTGATACAAGTGAGATATGGATGGTAGGAGATACTTGTATGGATATGGTATCAGCTTCATCTGCCAATATCCAAGGCGTTGCTGTTAGTTGTGGCTATGTGACGAAGAAAGAACTAGAGTTATGTAGTGACAATATAGTAGATAACGCTTTAGAAGCTGTGAAGTTTGTTACCGTCTCATAAGTAGAGATTAAAAAAAGTGTAAATAAAAGCACATTTTAAGAGTCACATCATTACAATAGATTAAAACTATTGAAAAAATATATAATAGGAGAAATTATGGTAGAAATTAGATGGCACTCTCGTGCAGGTCAAGGTGCTGTAACCGGTGCTAAAGGTTTGGGTGATGTTGTAGCAACTACAGGAAAAGAAGTTCAAGCCTTTGCTCTTTATGGCTCTGCTAAGAGAGGTGCAGCTATGCGTGCATACAACAGAATTGATGATACGCAAATTCTCAATCATGAGAAATTTATGTTGCCAGATTATGTATTGGTTATTGACCCAGCTTTGGCATTTTCAGATAATATTATCGAAAATGAAAAAGAGGCTACTAAATATATCATTACTACTCACTTAAGCAAAGATGAGCTTATTCAACAGCTACCTATCTTAGAAGAGAGAAGAGATAGAGTCTTTGTTGTAGATTGTATGCAGATTTCACTAGATACTATCAAAAGAGCTATACCAAATGCTCCAATGCTAGGTGCATTCGTCAAAGTCTCTGGTATGTTTGAGCTTGATTACTTTTTGGATAGTATGAAGAGAGTACTAGCTAAATTTCCACAAAAGATAATTGATTCTAATATGAATGCAATCACTAGAGCATATAACGAAGTTAAGTAAGGAGGAGCTAAAATGCAAGAAGAGAATTTACGAGCAGGAAACAACAGAGGTAGCAAAGAGCTAGGTGGTGAATTAGTTGGTTGGGATGAAGTAACACAAGGTATCGTCCTTACCTCTTTTGATGGAGATGCTACTGGTATATCTGGTATGAAAGCTGAAGAGAGAAGTTACTCTGGGTTTAATACATATACAGCCTCTGTTGCCTCGTGGAGAGTAACTAAACCTGTATTTAATATCGATGTATGTATTGATTGTCAAAACTGTTGGGTATGGTGTCCTGACTCATCTATTATATCAAGAGACAAGCAGATGTTAGGTATAGATTATGACCACTGTAAAGGGTGTGAAGTTTGTGTGGAAGTTTGTCCTACGAACCCAAAATCACTTTTGATGTTTAGTGAGCATGAGGAGCTAGAGACAGCTCTATCTAATTGGCCTGAAAAAAAGCAAAAAGAAAAGAATTAAAAGGACCGTTATGGCAGTAGAATTTGAGATAAATGAGAGAGAAGTTTGGGATGGTAACTATGCAGCATCACAAGCATTGAGACAAGCAGAGGTAGATGTTGTTGTAGCATATCCTATTACGCCATCTACTCCTATCGTTGAGAACTATGGTGCGTATGTTGCAAATGGCTATATAGATGGTCAGTATGTAATGGTTGAATCAGAACACGCTGCGATGTCAGGGTGTGTAGGTGCATCAGCATCTGGTGGTCGTGTAGCAACTGCTACATCTTCACAAGGTTTTGCACTAATGGCAGAGGTACTATATCAAGCATCTGGTATGAGACTTCCTATCGTACTTACAGTAGTAAACAGAGCCTTAGCCTCTCCACTAAATGTGCGTGGTGACCATGCAGATATGTATCTAGGTCGTGATTCAGGTTGGATACAGCTTGATGCGTTTAATGCTCAAGAGGCTTATGACTTGACTCTATGTGCGTTTAAAATAGGTGAAGACTTTAGAGTAAGACTCCCTGTTATGGTACACCAAGATGGGTTTATCACTTCACACACAGCACAAAATGTATATCCATTGAGTAATGAAGATGCTATCAAGTTTGTAGGTAAATATCAGCCAATGGATGAGATGCTAGACTTCTCAAGACCTGTAACTTATGGTGCTCAAACTGAAGAAGATTGGCACTTTGAACATAAAGCAAAACAGCATAAAGCTATTATAGACTCTCGTCCTGTTATTGATGAAGTCTTTGCCCAGCTCAAAGAAGCTACAGGTAGAGAGTATAAAAGAGTAGAGAGTTATCTTATGGACGATGCAGAGGTAGCTATAGTAGCACTAGGAACTACAGTTGAGACTTGTATCGTAGCAGCCAAAGAGCTTAGAGAAGAGGGTATCAAAGCAGGTGTAGTAGCTATTAGATGTTTTAGACCATTCCCTTTTGAGCTAGTTAGAGATGTGCTTAAAGATATAAAAGCTGTATCTGTACTAGATAGGTCATCTCCTGGTGGAGCGATGGGTGCATTCTTCAATGAAGTCTCAGCAGCACTATATACAACAGAAAATAGACCACTTGTAACAAACTATATATATGGTCTTGGTGGAAGAGATTTCTCTATAAAAGAGGCAAAAAGAATTTATATGGAGCAAAAAGCACACGCTGACGCTGGACATATTACAACAGATATTCAACAGTTTTCAGGACTTAGAGGTCCAAAACTTGGATTTTTTAAAACAAATAGAGGTTAATTATGGCTATTACATCAATTAAAAACTTAAAAGAGTTTTCAACAGCAAACGATAGATTTGAAGGTGCTCATACACTATGCCCAGGATGTGCTCACTCTATGATAGTAAGAGAGCTTATGAATTGTACTGATGATAATCTTGTTATCGGTGCAAACACAGGTTGTTTGGAGGTATCTACAGCAGTTTATCCTTATACTGCTTGGGACACTTCATGGATACATATTGGATTTGAAAATGCAGCTTCTGCTATATCTGGGGCTGAGGCTATGTATAAGGCTAGAAAGAAAAAAGGTACATTAAAAGACCCTGATGCTCCTGTCAAATTCGTAGCATTTGGTGGAGATGGTAGTACTTATGATATAGGTTTTCAGTGGTTGAGTGGTGCTATGGAGAGAGGTCATGACTTTACATATATCTGTCTTGACAACGAAAACTATGCAAACACAGGTGGTCAGAGAAGTTCAGCTACTCCTATTGGAGCAACTACTTCAACAGCACAAGCAGGTACTCACTCATCTGGTAAAAAAGAGAAGAAGAAAGATATAGTAGCTATTATGGCAGCTCATGGAGCTCCTTATGTGGCACAATTAGCTCCAAATAAATGGAAGATTATGGCAAAGGGCTTTCAAAAAGCACTAGAGACAGAGGGACCTTGTTTTATCAACACAGTATCAGCATGTTGTACAGAGTGGAAATTTGAGCCAAAAGATACTATAGGTATCACAGACTTGGCAACTGATAGTTTGATGTTCCCAATATATGAGATAATAGATGGTCATGAGTTAAACATACTATATAGACCCAAAAATATTATATCTGTAGAGGATTATCTAGGAGCTCAAGGAAGATACAAGCACCTATTCAAGCCAGAGTATAGACATGTGATAGACCAAATTCAAAGTGATATTGATAAAAATTGGGCGATGTTACAAAAAAGAGAAGAAGCTAGAATATAATAATATATACATAAGGAATAAATATGAAAAATTTGATGATACTTTTAAGTGCTTTGGCATTGACACTATCTCTCTCTCTAGCAGAGACAGATGATACAAATGGAACAGCTACAGATACACCAACTATGAAATGTGGTAAGGGTAAATGTGGTCAAGGTAAATGTGGATAAACTACACATAAATTCTCTCCTTGAAGTTCTTTATCTCATATAGAGATAAGAACTTCATCTATAATTTTCAAATCTATAGTATAATATTCTTAAAATAGACTCAACAAGGATATATCTATGCGAAATCTACTCATCATACTTATTTTACTCTCATTAACTGCTTGTGATAATCCAAAAGAGGAACAAGCCAGACAAGAAGCTGAAATGGTCAAAAAGATTAGAGCCGAGATGTTGGCTAAATTTGAAGCCCAGCAGAAAGCCCAAAGAGAAGCTTTTGAGAAAAAACTCTTAGAGGTAAAAGAGGCAAACAAGACACAAAAACAACCAACACCTCCCAAAGAGGAGAGTAAGCTTACTCAAATGGGTATTGATATAACAGAAGATAGCATCTCAATAGATACCAATAAAACCAAAAAATATATAAATGAAGTCTCAAATGATATAGACAAAAAGATAAAAGAGATAGGAGATGATTTGGAAAAGGGAATTATCCAAACCAAAGAGGCAGGTGTAGATATAAATAAAGAGCATATACATATCGACCTAAATAAGACACAAAATCTCATTGAAGATTGGGGCAAAAAAGTAAAAGGCTTTGTAGAGCAATTTGATAAAATGGCAAAAAGCTTAGATATAAACCATACAAGATAAAGGATAACAATGCAAAAAATAGATATGAACTCTGATGAGTTTCAAGCTGAATTAGAGAAGACTACACAGTTTGTCGATAAGATATACAAACAGTTCAATTTCGTACCAAACCCAAATGAAGATGTCAATGAAGGCGTTAGAATGGGACTAGCTAGAAATAAGATGATTTATGGCAAAAGATTTTGTCCATGTTTTATGGTAGAGGGTGAGACCAAAGAGGAGCAAAAAGCTGCTGATAATAGAATATGTCCATGTAAACCAGCTCTTGAGATAGAGATTCCTGAGACTGGTCTATGTCACTGTGGTATATTTTGTACTCCTGAGTATGCCAAAGCCCAAAGTAGTCATGATGAGATAGAGGAGATAGTACACCAACACTCAAAAGGGCTAAATGAAGAACAAGCCAAAGAACTACTTCAACAAAAACAGATAGATGGAGATGAGCTAGAGGCTCTAATAGAAGCCAAAAAATTGGGTATGATAGATTTTATGTTGGTTGATGTTAGAGAGTATATGGAGTTTCAGATGGGTCATATCGTAGGGACTGATGTGCTTGTACCTACTTCACAGTTTTATGTCAAGATAGAGGAGCTTTCTGATAAGAAACAGTTACCTATTATTGTATATTGTCATACAGGAAGTAGAAGTTATCAAGTGCAACACGCTATGGGAAGTTTAGGATTTGAACATGTAGTAAATTTAGAACCAGGAATAATAGCCTATTCTGGGGAGATACAAAAGGGATAAAATCCCTTTTGTGTTAGAACTAAGCTTTTTTAAGAGCTTTTTTTGCTACTTTTTTCGCTGACTTTTTTGTAGTTGGTTTAGCTTTTGCTACTACTTTTGCCACTTTTTTCGCTACTTTTTTTCTATCTTTTTTCGCTACCACTTTTTTAGTTGCTTTCTTAGCTACTGATGCTACTGCTTTCTTCTTTAATACTTTTGCCATTGTTAATTCCTTGTTTTTTAGTTTTTATATCACGAAAATAGTAATATAATATAGAGATTATACATTTTTTATAACTATATGTCAAGCTATATGTCAATAGGATATTACTTAAATTACTAATTCTAGTAAAATCTCTACTATTTAAAAGGATTAATATTATGATAATCTCAAATTATATAAAAAACGAACATAGAGAGTGTGATGAGTTTAGAGATGATACACTTCACAGAATTAAGCTTCTATCCTATATAATGGGTGCGTAAGGTCAGTTATAAATTTCAGTAGTCGTCATTTTTCAAATTCAGCAAATTCAAGCCTTCCAAAAGCCCAAGCTAATTCTTTGGCTTTAAGCTCATAATTTCAGAGAGATATTCAAGCCCATATAGAAATATACTCTTTGCTTTACGCCCGTGTTTTAGCGTTCTGATGGGCTTTTTGTCATTAAGCCACTCACCGATATTATGAGACTAAGCACACAGATGAGAGAATCTATCTTTTCATTGGCAAAAAGCTTGACATTAGTTTTGCCATTACCGTTTTAGAAAATCTAAATTGCTGAAAAAAGGTGCTATAATTCACTAAATAATCAATTATGAACAAGGAGATATATTTGCAGGTTCTAATCAAGGTTTTTATTACACTTTTGCTATCTACTAATATACTATTGGCTGATACAAGTACCAAAAAATCTACATCGTGGGATATGCATAATATATGGATTAAGACATATATAAATAATAAAAATTATACTACTATCATAAATAATATCACCATCATTGAGCAGAAACTACAACGCAAAAATAACTCCTTGAATAAGATATCTAAACTCCAAAAAAAGCTTAATCTCTATCAATCCAAGCTCAAACTCTATCAAAAAGATAATAGCTTTGATTTAATTCTCAAACGCTTTAAATATACCGTTCGTGAGATTACAATGTTTGATTATATCTTTAAAGACTCTTTGGCAGAGTTAGATAAACTCACCCAAAAATATAGAGTCTTAGAAAAAGATTTCTATCTAGCCAAATCAAAAATTCAAAGTCTCTATACGGTAGAGCTGAAAAAAAATAAACACAGCAGTAGTGCTATGGCACTCAAAGAGGATTTGGACTATTTTATCGAATATAGTGAAAATATTGAAAAGATAGACCACAATCTACTAGAGACCAAAGAGGAGATTTTACAAAAATATCAAGAGTATAGAGATGAAGTTCTTATTAAACATATCTTTACCATTACGGTGATACTACTAGCCTATATATTATATAAGATACTCTATGCTTTTATAAACTATCTAAGCAGAAAAGGTACACATTATGATGAGTATAAAAATTATACCAAAGTGCTATCGACTCTTTTTGTAATATTTATTATTATCTTTTTGATGATTAGATATATTGATGACCTGCTCTATATAGTCACATTTTTAAGTGTTATCGCTGCTGCATTGACTCTCGCTTCAAGAGAGATTATTATAAGTGTAGCAGGAGGGGTTTATCTCTTTTTTAGCCATATGATTCGTGTGGGTGACCGTATTATGGTACAGTTTGGCAATCGCCATACCATTGGAGATGTGATTGATGTGACTCTGTTTCAAATCAAGCTTACAGAACTAGAAGATTATAATAATCTAAAAGATGTCAAAAATATGGGGCGTACGGTATATATCCCCAATAGTTATCTATTTAGCCATGTATTCTATAACTACTCACTCAAAAAACACGGGATGATTAGAGACCTTATAGAACTAGAGTTTAGCCCCCAAAGTGATTTTGATAAGATTGAGAAGATTACCAAAGTTATATTTGATGATATAGGAGTAGAACATACAATATCCTTCACACTAAATGCCCTAAAAACAGGTATCATCGCCAAAATATCCTATCAAACTAACTATAAAGATGCATCCAAAAATGGTGGAAAGATTATGATAAGGCTACTAAAAGAGCTCTCAAATTATGATGATATTATGATAAAACAGGCTATGTAGATTACAAGTTATATTATTTATTACAACTACTATTCTAATTATTTAACCCCATCTTAGATATAATCTCCTCAATAAAATAATTAAGTGAGATTATATGAGCTATACACCAAAAGAGATAGAAGCTAAATGGCAAAAACAGTGGGAAGATGAGAGTGCTTATGAGCCTGATGAGGGATTGGAGAGAGAAAAAAAATATATACTCTCTATGTTCCCTTTTCCTAGTGGAAAACTACACATGGGTCATGTACGAAATTACGCTATAGGTGATGCGTTTGCACGGTACTATCGTAAACAAAACTTTAATGTTCTTCATCCTATTGGTTGGGATGCTTTTGGAATGCCAGCAGAAAATGCAGCGATAAAACATGGTAGGCATCCCAAAGATTGGACATATTCTAATATAGATTATATGCGTAAAGAGCTAAACTCCCTAGGATTATCTTTTTCTAAAACTCGTGAATTTGCTACTTGTGACCCACTTTACACAAAATGGGAACAAGA
>Ga0193962_1000909_pt1 | contig 13845 bp, 8 predicted proteins | sample FB_5_MG_FD_140335 | JGI IMG/M metagenome (GOLD analysis project Ga0193962, IMG submission 140335) | Microbial mat bacterial communities from the Broadkill River, Lewes, Delaware, United States - FB_5_MG | ecosystem: Environmental > Aquatic > Freshwater > River > Microbial mats | place: USA...
CATTTGTTCATTTAAATCTTCTTTTAGATTATGAAATACATCAATATATCTAGGCGAATCTAAATAATCATTGTCTATTTCACCTGCAAAATATATTGCTTCTACTTTTTTCCATGACTTTAAAAATTTCTTGAAATTCTGCTCGTTTAAATCTTTTTTTAAAGCATCAGCATTGTTTATTGTGTTTTGTACATTTGGTATTGATATATTTTTTAATATCGAAATTAATGCTGTCTCTTGTGCAAAAATAGTTGATACTAAGAACATCAATGTAAATAAAATTTTTTTCATTATATACTTCCTAAAAATTTAAGTAATTTTTTTCTTGTTTGTTTTGGTAAATTCATATAGTTTTCTTTCACACTATTTGCTTCCCCACCATGCCAAAGAATCGCTTCTTGGAAATCTCTAGCTCTTCCATCATGTAATAACCTAGGTCTTTTTTTGTTTATTTTTTCATGTAATGAAAATCCCCATAAAGGAGAAGTTCTCCACTCTTTTGAACTTGCATTAAATTCATTTCTATTATCACTTAATTGCTCACCCATATCATGAAGTAAAAAATCCGAATAAGGTGATATAGTTAAGTTATCAGAAATTTTAAAATTATTAGCGTGACATTTAACACACCCAATTGATTCAAATATTTCTAAACCTTCTTTAAACTCTTGTGTTTGTTTTGGTTTATAGGCTTTTGTATTTTTTAAATAAAAACTAATTGCTTCTAATCGCTGTGGTGTTATATCTTCTTTGTGTACAGCTTTTGGTGCATCATTACACTCTTTTTGAGAACTAGTACAATTTTCATTCATAAAATACATACTTGTTAATCCCATATCACTAGAAGCTGCTGCTGCTGATTGCTCAATCACACTTGATGAACTAGCTTTCCATGTATATTTACCTAACTCATATTTTTTTGTTTTAGGTGAATATACCATATTAGCTTTACCTGATATACCATCATTATTGCTATCATTTTCATCAACATTTTTTAAAATATCTTCATTTGATATTTTTTCAATTAAACCTAAACCATGTAAAGAAGGTGCAATACGATAAGTTGTCGCTGTATCTTCTAATATTTTTCCATAGTTTTTATTTATAAGTTCATATTTTGGTTTTAAAAGTTCATCAATTTCACCATCAGGAAACTTTACTTTAATTTTTTCAAAATCTATTTTTACTCTTGCTTCAAAATCCACACCATGAATACCATTAATTGATATTTGTGCACCGTAAACAGGATGCGGAATAAAACCATTTTTATTTAATAGTTCTTTATGTTCAAAAGAACCATTAGAAGCAATAGATAATCTTGCTACTAATGAACGAGAGGGTTTACCTTTTTTATTGTATAAAGTTCCTCTACCATTTCCTGCATGACATGAAACACATGTATTTGCGTTAAATAATGGTCCTAAGCCATCTCTTGCAGTTGTAGCACTTGGTGCTTCAACCCAAGGTATTACAAAAAAACTTCTTCCTAAAATGAATTTATCATACTGTTCATCATTCATACCACTTATTGGTTTTAGCATTAAAGACTTATCTTTCTTTGTAGAGAAAAAGTCTCCAGTATTATTAACCGCAAAAAGCCCAGTAGCAAAAACTGCTACTAGGCTTTTAGTTAGAACTAAACGAAAGAAAGAAAAATTAAATTTTTGTTTCTTCAGCATCAGTTACATCATCACTAGTTAAATCAATACCATTTGCTTTAGCAACATTAACCATTTCATCACCTAATTTTCTCATTTCATTTTTAAGTTTTACAATCACTTTTGATTGAGAACTTGTTGATTTGATTTGATAATCAAAGTGCTCACTAGTTTTTGCAGCATTATCAACACTATTAATTTTTTCTTCAATTGATTTCATTAAAGAAATAACTCTAGTTTTTGAATCAGCATCAAGAGTATCTAATAAAGAGTTTCCAAATTTTTGACCTTTATATGTAGAAGTTAAAACATTTCTAAATCCAAGATAGTTATTTAAAATATCTCTATGTGTATTATCAGAGAAACAAGAATGTTCATCTTCTTCACTAGGAGTTAAAACTGCTACTGCAATTCTTTCATTTGCTAATTCAGATTTCATAAATACACCCATACCAGCAATAATTTGTTTTAAAGCTTCACTTGATTCAATATTTTTTGAAGAATTTGAATCACTTAAATTACCTTGTAATGCAGCTTGATATAAACCATTAGAACCATTTACATCTTTTACCCAAGCACTTTTAACAGTTGTTAAATCATTTACGACTTTAGATGCAGCTGCTTTTAAATAAGCTAATCTTCTGTCTGCATTTTTAGCAGTAGTAAAATCACTTAATGGTCGCTGTCCTGCTGTTAATGCACCTTTTGTTACTGAATCTTTTAAGAAGTTAGAGTAATCTTGATCTTGTCCCCATAATAAGAACTCAATAGCATGGTAACCTGTTGAAACATTTGCGTCTCCACCATTTTCATTTAATGCAGATAAAGCATCTTCTGTAATAGTTTTAACATTTACAGCTTGTGCATCTTCTCCACCTGGATTAAAAGTACCCATAGTATCAATAATATTTCCTGAAGTTTTAGCTCCATTTGCATCAATTGTATAATCAATCATATTTTCATCTAAAGGCCAAGCATTAAGTTGTCCTTCTAAAGCACCATAAGCATCAGCAACCCAACCTTCTTCTGCATCAATTGGACCATTTGCAAGTCTAAAGATTTCAGTTTGACCGTAAGATTCTCTTGAAACTAACCAAGCTTTTTTTGCATTAGTAAAGTTTGTAGCACTTGGATTTGAAGCAAAAATATCAATTGCTTTTTCTAAAACGATTGCATCGTTTAAAGCATCAGTATAGTTTGCTAATGCTAAATTTGCATATGAACCTAAAATTCCTTTTGACTTAACAGTTTCCATTTTTGTCATTGCATCATTTGCAGTTGTTGTTACACAACCAGTTAGTGCGATTGCAGTTACTACAGATAAAGAAGCTGCAAAAAGTTTTGTTTTATTTAACATTATGTTCCTTTTAATTTTAATATCAATTATCATTAATGAAATTAAATCAAAATTTGACTTAAAATAATATTAAACTGATAATTATTATCATAACTATATTCGAGCATATTAAAGTGTAGTTTTAAGTATTTATTATTTATACTATAAATTAATAAAGGATCAAAAATGAAAACAGCTCTTCTAATTGTGTGTTTATTTATATACTCACATGCAGTAAAACCCTATGCTTTACAATTTACAGGTATAAAAGTTGAACATACATATTCAAATGGAACAAAAGAAAAATATCTTATTGAAAGAGTGATTAATTCTAAATGTCTTAATATTTCAGTTTCAAAAGAGAGTTTTACTGATCAAAACATAGCTACAAATATTCCAAATGAATGTAAGAAAACTATAATCAGTACAAAAGGTGTTATTCAAGGATTGTATATAAATGACAAAATAAAAACATACTCAGAAATTGAAGTGATGAATTTTATTTTTACAAAAACATTAAAAAATCCAGAATCATATGTATTAGTTGATAGTAGAAAAAAATCTTGGTTTGATTTTAAGACAATTCCAAGTGCCGTTAATGTTCCTTATGAAGATTTAAAATATGATGAAGATTTTGAAGAAGATTTTAATGAAGCATATAAAAATCTAGGAATTAAAGTAAATGAAAATAATAAATTAGATTTTTCAAATGCAAAAACAGCAGTGTTTTTCTGTAATGGTCCATGGTGCCCAATATCATCAAAAAGTATTAAATATCTTACATCAATTGGATATCCAACAAATAAAATGATTTGGTATAGAGGAGGAATGGCTTCGTGGGAAAGTTTATCTTTGAGTGTAACTAAGAATTTAAAATAAGGTTTAACCCTTATTTTAAAAAAGTGATTTAAAGTTTTTTAATACTTCTTTTGCACCATCTTCACCTAATTTTCCCTTTAAAACTTTATTTAGTTTTTCTTTTATCTTTTCTTCATTTTTTTCTATTTGTTTATTTATTTGATTATTGATTAAATCTTTTGAATCCAATGAAATCTTAGGTTTTGAAGTATTACCTTTTACATTTAAAGCAAATTGCGTACTTTTAATTTTAGTATTTATTTTGGCATCGATTGTACTTTTTTCTAAATCTAAAACTGATTTGTTTATATCTATTGTTGTATTTTCACTTTTCATATTAATTGTAGATGTTAAAACTAATTTATTTATATTAGTTTCAATATCAACACTTTCATATACTTCTCTTGTGATATCAAACTTTGCAAACTGGTTTAATAAGCTTGAGAAGTTGTTTGGTAAAAAATGACCTTTAATTAGTTTTCCATTTAATTTACCTTTTTTCATAAGAAGATTGTAATCTAATGTTAAAGCTGTTGTTGAATCAAACACTTCAGGGTAATATAACATATGAGTTAATTTTTTGATTTGTACATCTTTGATATCAGCATGGAAATCATCATTTTTTAGATTAAAATCTAATGTACCATCAAGAAGTTTTGAATTACCTGTTAAAAGAAGTGATTTGTTTTTGCTTTCTAAATTACCAGCTATATTAATAGCACCTCTTAATTTAGTAGAAGTAATATCATATAAATTTGCAAGACTTGGTATTTGTAATAAATAATCACTATTTAAAGATGCACCTTTAAAATCAAATACTGCTTTTTTAACATCAATATTTGCTAATGACGTAGCAATTTTTGCTTCAGTAATAGCTTGACTTGGAACTAAAGAAGTTGTTGCATTAGCACTAAATACAATTTCTTTTTTAAGATTTTGTTTGAATACTGTATTTGCAACTGGATTAATGATTTTTCCATTTAAGATATTTGTTTTTATTGTTCCATCTAAAGTTCCAACATTTGCATTTACAATATTTGCATCAATATTTAAAATACCATCAGCATAAACAGGCTCATTTAAAAGACGTAAAAGTTTATCAATTTTTGCATTTGCAATATTTAAGTTAATAAATTCTGGATTTGAATCTACTAATTTTGCTGAATACTTAGTAAGACTTTCAAAAATATCTGAACTTCCATCAATATTGATTGTATTATTCTCAACTTTTACTTTTCCATTAGTAATGAAATTACCATAAAGTTTCTTTCCAATTATACCTTCAAGTTTAGCTAAATTTTTTACGTCTAATTTATAATCTGTTAATATTTTCCCAGAATCTAAAAATACTTCTGTTTGATTTGTAAAAGCATCAGCTAACGAAGTGATTAAATCAGATTTAATTGTTGCTTTATTTGGTGTAAGTTTGGCTTTTATATCACTTTTAAAGTAAATTGCAGAGGCAATATTTTGTTTAAACTCTTCATTTATTACTTTATTGTTTAATTTACCTTTAGAAATATTTACAGTTAAATCTCCATCTAGGCTTGGAATATTTGCATCTTTAATATCACCTTTTAAAGTCAAATTACCAATAGCAAGATTTTTTTGATTTAAAAGATGTAACAACTTTTCTATTCGTGCATTTTTTATAAGAAAGTCAATATTCTTAGGTTCAAAATCAACAAGCTTTAAAGCATACGAAGTCTCACTTTGTGCAATATCAGAAATACCACTTATCTCAGAAAAGTTTGCATCACCTTTAAAGATACCCGAAGTAGAAAAAGGTCCATTAAGTTTTTGTTTTGTCAAATTTTCTAAATTTGAAAGCTCATTTATTTTAATATCGTATTTAAGATCAACCTTCTTTTTGAATATTTGTAAATCACCTGAAATGTTAATATTTGAATCATCATTAATACTTGCATCAAAATTTATAGTATTGAAAGTTAATGTAAAATCCTTTACTTTTAACTTAACATCACTTTGTTCATCATTTACTGTATTTTCTATGTATGATGAGATAAAACCATTTCCAGTTTTTGTAAATAACACACCGTAAACTGTACCAATTATGAATATAATCAATATTGTTAGACTTATAAAAAACTTGTTCATAAAAATCCTTAATTTAATAATTAGAATTATTATAGCTATTTTTAAATAAAAAATGAAATCTCTATAGTTTTATCTATATATAATGTTTTTTTATATATAATTTTTCCGATTTAAGTATTTAGTAGGGAAATATTTGCATTTATGTAAGTATTGCTTTGTCTTTATTGATAGGGTTACGCTATCCGAACAAACTTAGTCAAAATATTCTTAAGGATTTACAAATGAAAAAAATCGTTTTATTAATGCTTGCTATTGCTGGAGCTGCTTTTGCTGCTGATGGTGCTGTTGCAAACGAAACTTTAAAAGCTTACTCTGTGTTAGCTGCTGGTGTTGGACTTGGTCTTGCTGCTTTAGGTGGTGCTGTTGGTATGGGTAATACTGCTGCTGCTACTATTGCTGGTACTGCTAGAAACCCAGGTTTAGGTGGAAAATTAATGACTACTATGTTCATTGCTTTAGCGATGATCGAAGCACAAGTTATTTATGCACTTGTTGTTGCTATGATTGCATTATATGCAAACCCATTTTTAGGTTAATCTACAGCTACACAGCTTATAAATTAAAAAAGGTCAGAAGTTTTACTTCTGGCCTTTTTTTTTACCTGTAATAATTATTCTATATTTGAAGCTAATTCTATTATAAACTCTGCACCTTTGTATTTTATATCTTCATGCAAATATTCACTATTTTTCACTTTTAAAGAACCTTTCATACCCTCTTTTACAAGTTGATTTGACATATATAAACCAATTCCTGAATTTTCTGTTTTTGTTTTTGTTGAAAATCTAAAATCAAATATTTTATCAATAATATTTTCATCAATTCCTTTAGCATTATCTTTTATTTTTATAAATACATTTGAATCTTCTTTTCTAATATCTATTATAATGAATTTATTTTTAACATCATTATCAAAGGCATCAACAGAATTACTAACAATATTAATAATAACTTGTATTAATTCATTTGGATAACCAAGAATTTTAATCTCATCTAAACTAGTTGATAAAAAAACTTTTATATCATTCTTTTTTAAAATACCATCTAAAAGTTTTAATGCATATTTTGAAGTATTAAAGAGATTAAAAATGGTTTTTTCGTGTGTTCCATTGACAAAGTTTCTAAAATCTTCAATTGTTTGAGAAAGGTATTTAGTAGTATTTACAATAGAGCCTAAGGAATCACTTATTGTATTATTATCTAATATTCCACAGTCATTTTGTAGTTTTATACCGCTTGCAGTAGTAGAAATAAGAGAAAGTGGTTGACGCCACTGATGAGCAATATTATCCAACATTTCACCCATAGTAGCCATTTTTGACTGGTACTCTAAAACTTTGTTTTTTTCTTCAAGTTCGTCTTTTTGTTTTTTTTGCTCTGTTAAATCAATATCAACACAAAACATTTCAGGGTTTTCACTTTTTTCATTTAACATTACATGTGAAGAATATACATAAACCGTATCACCATTTTTATTTATTAATGGAAGTTCCGAAGAAGGAATTGATATACCTTTATTACACCATTCTTTATGTAAGGCAATAACTTTTTCTTTCATAAAATCTGGGATTATTAAATCTTCTAACTTTTTGCCGTATGCTTCTTTTTTTGTATAACCATACATAAGTTCACTTGCTTTATTCCAATAAATAACTTTACGTTCTTTATCGTAACCTTGCACTGCTACATTAGGTATTTTTCCAATTAAATCAATAAATTTATTTTCTTCAAAATTTTTCATAATTAATCCAATTAAATTTGCTTAAACAATTATAACATTTTAGAAAGCAAGAAAGATAAAGATTAAGCATATTTTATGATATTACGTTGTAGAATTCACCTCTTTAATTATCTATGCAGCTGTGGTGGAACGGTAGACACGCGGGCTTGAGGGGCTCGTGCTTCGCGGCGTGAGGGTTCAAATCCCTCCAGCTGCACCATATGATAGTTTTAACCTAAAGATTTTTTTACTTCTGATAAAAGTATTTTTTGTTTCTCTAATTTCTCTTGCATGTCTAAAACTCTTTGGTCAAATACTTTCGAAAAGTTTAGGTTTTCTTTTATTCTTTCATCATTATATTTAAATTTAGTTTCTCTTCCTTGAAAGATTTCTTCACTTATACGTACATTTTTATTAGCTTCTACAAGTTCTTTTGTTAATTTTTGTATTTCTTCATTTAGATAGAGTTGATTTTCATTTAATTCTATTTGATTTTTTGATATTTTTATATGAGCTCTTAATCTAATTTTTAATTCTTTTGGATTTACAGGTTTTGTAATATAATCATAAGCTCCATAACTAAAACCTTTTTCTATCTTTTCTACCTCATCAACAACTGTAACAAATATTACAGGAGTATACATATACTTCCTATAGTTTTTTACAATTTTACAAAGATCTAAACCATCCATCTCATCCATATTAATATCAAAAATAAATGCATCATAAAGGTTTTCTTCAATTAATGATAATGCTTCTTTTATACTTGTTCTTGAATCTACAATATAATCAGATTGAAGATTCGCTTCAATTATTTGAAGATTTATCTCTTCATCATCAACTACTAATATTTTATATTTTGTTTCATTCATTTTTTTTTCTTTTTTTTAAATTTTATTTTTCTTATAAATTAGTTTAGTTATATTTTCTAATTCTACTATTAACTCATTTAAAAGTTTTTCTTTTTTTTCTAAATTAAGTTCTTCTTCTATTTTTATACATTGTTTATATAAAACTTTTAATGCAAGATTACCACTCACACCTTTTAATTTATGAATTTCTTTTGATAACTTATCTTGGTTTTTAAAATCATTTGTTAATTCCTTTCCATAATCCTTATATGTTAAAGCAAACTTTTCTAGAAGTTGATTTGCTAAGTCTTCACTCCCTACTCTATTTAAAAGTTCATTTCTATCTACATACTTATCAAGATTATGAATTTCATTGCTTTGTTTTTTTTCTTTAGTGATTAAATTAGGTAAGTATGAACTAATTGTGTTTAATAACTCATCAAAATCAATTGGTTTTGATAAATGCTCTTGCATACCAGCTTTTCTTGTAGCAATTTTATCTTCATCCATAACAGCTGATGTTAATGCAATTATTGGAACATCTTTATTAAACTCTCTAATAGCTTTACTAGAATCAAAACCATTCATTCCTGGCATATGTAAATCCATTAATACAATATCAGGATTGTTCTCTTCACACATCTTTATAGCTTCTATACCATCATTTGCAACAATTACTTTAAGTCCCATTCTTTTAAGCATTTCTTGACAAATCATTTGATTTATCTCATTATCTTCTACTAATAATACTTTAGCATTAATTATGATTTTTTCTTCTAGTTTTTGATTGTTTAAATAATTTGTTTTCTTTGTTTCTTCAAAATTGATTATCGTATTATAAATAGTAGAAGGTGTAAAAGGTTTTCGTAAAATATTATTTATTTTTACCTTTTCCTCTTTTAATTTAGCTTTTAAATTATCTTCTTCAAAAGCCGTAACCATTATAATTTTAGGAGAAGTTTCAGAGTTTTTCTCTTTTAATTGTTTTACAAAATCAACACCATCAATATCATCCATAATCCAATCTACTAAAATATAATCAAAATCATTTTCTTCATTAAGTTTTTTTAATGCATCATTTGAATTAAGAAAACTATAGGATTTAACTTTCCATGAGTTTAAAATATTTTCAAGAAGCCTGATATCAATTTCATTATCATCTATAATCATAAACTTTTTATTTTTAAAATGTTCATTATCAAAATTAAAGTTATTTTCATATTCAAGTTCAAAAGTAAAACTAAATGTAGTTCCTAATCCTTTTACACTACTTACTTCAATTTTCCCATTCATTAATTCAACAAGCTCTTTTGTTATAATTAATCCTAGACCTGTTCCTCCATATACTCTAGTAGTAGAGTCATCAATTTGAGAAAATGATTTAAATAGTTTTTCTTGATCTTCTTTAGATATTCCTATACCACTATCTTCAACACTACATTTTAAAACTAAAAGTTTTTCATCTTTTTTTACTAAAGATGTTGTAATTTCTATTTGACCTCTTTGAGTGAACTTAACTGCGTTGCCAACAAGATTATTTAGTATCTGAGTTATTCTATGAGGATCTCCTAATAATATCTTTGGGATACGATGATCATGATTGATATGTAAACTTATTTGTTTTTGATGTGCTTGATAATCAAAAAGATTCGTTACATTTAAAAGTAACTTATCAAATTCAAAGCTTTTTTTCTCAAAAGTTAATTTATTTGCTTCTATTTTTGAATAATCTAAAATATCATTTATAACATTTAAAAGTGCACTTGATGAAATATCTGATTTTGTTAAAAAACCTTTTATTTTATCATTTGGATTTGAGTCTAGTGCTAATTTAGTTAAACCAATAATACCATTTAAAGGAGTTCTAATTTCATGACTCATCGTAGCTAAAAACTTACTTTTTGCTTCATTTGCATTTTCTGCTTCATTTTTGGCTTTTTCAAAAGATCTTACAAGTATTTTCTGTTCTGTAATATCTTGAAATATACCTTCTAATTCTATAATCTTATCATTTTCAAAAATAGCTCTAAATTTAGTGAAAAAAGTGAGCTTTTTATTATTCTTATCTAAATTATCAAATTCAAAGGAGTCTTCATTTTGAATATTTTTTATTTTGGATTTAATTTTATCTAAAAATTCATCATCAAAAAAGTCATCTAATTCGTCTAAATCATAAGATTTCTTTTTAATATACTTATAGTTTAAAAGATTAAAAATATTATCATCAAAAGTAATCATATTAGTTTTAAAACTATACTTGTAATAAGCTAGTTTTACTAAAAGTGAAGAATCATTTAATCTATCACTTGTTGTAACAATTGTTTTAGATAAACCTCTAAAAAGTTTTGATAAGAACATTGAAGAGATTAATGCAAATATAAATACAATAAATGAAACAATTACATTCTCTTTTAATTCTTGATTATCAAGTTGCTTTAAATACTCATCTTTTAATTGAATTAAGATATAAAGTTCATTTGATATATCAAAATCAAACTTTTTTATAAAAGTATTTTTATCTTCATATTTATTATAAATTAAAGCTTTTTGGATTTCTTCTTTATATTCACTATTTAAATTATACTTTTTATCTAAATAGAATCCCCAACTTTTTTCTTTTTCGTAATGACTTAAAGTATTCCCATTTTTATCAAATAAAATAGTATTATAAATCGCACTTTCTTCAAATATTTTTAAAAAATCTTCCATGAAATAGTTTATTATTACTATTCCATTAAAAGAGGAATCTTTATTCAAAGGTAAAATTGCTCTTAGTGTAGGATTGAAAGGTATTTGAACTTTTTTGTTTTCAATATTTAAGTCTAAATTTGAAAACCATACTTTTTGTGCTTTATTAATTGAGTTATAAAAATAGTCCCTATCTTTTTTATTTTGTAAATGTTCTTTTTCTACAAAATGTACTTCTGAAGCTATTTTATCTCTATCTAGTCTTATTATTTCATTACCATTCTTATCAATATATCTTAATTGCATTATGTCTACAGAAGTTCTAGCAAGAGCTAAAAATAAATCTTTTATTTTTTCTTCATCATTTGATTTTAAAAAGTCGTTAAAAGAATTTGAGTTATTTATTGAGTTAAGTTTATTTCTTGATAAATCTAAGAACTCTTCAAAAATTTTTTGTTTTTCATAATATATATTAATAGAATTAGATACTGCAATACCTTTTATCTTTTCACCAAATAAAACTTTATTTGTTAATATAAAAGAAAGAATTACAGCAAAAGTAAATAAAACAAGTATGATTTCTACTTTAAAATTTTGATAATTATTCTTAATCATTTTATTTCCTATTCTTTACATTAGATATCATACAGAAAGTAAGCCTAAAAATCGTATAATAATAAATAATTAAAATTATTTATTATGGAGAAGAAATGAATTTAAGCAAATTTTACAAAATATTTTTTATATTAATACTACCCATTTTACTGTATTCAGAAGATATTCAAAAAGAACCTATAAAGCTAATCACGCCTGATACAAAAGTAGAAGTTAAAAAAGAAGAAATAAAAAATGATACAAAAGAAACAACAACAGTTGAAGCAATTGCCTCAGTTGCAAAAAGTTCAATAGAAAAGCAAATAGAAGAACAAAATAAACTTTTAAATTCTGTTGTAGAAAATATCAAAAATGAAACATATTTAAATGATGCAATAGATGAAAAAGAGTACAAAGAGCAAATAGACTTCTTAACAAAGAAAATAAATATAAACAAAATCGAGAAAAATACACTTGCAGTTAAAAGAGATGAACTAAGAAGAGAAACTCTAAAGCAAGAATATAAATATGAAAATACTTTAAAAAATATAATAATTGCAAAACAAGAATACAAAGATAAAAAATATTTTGAAAATATTTTAAAAGAAAATATAAAGTATTTAAATACTTTATTTTATGAAAAGTATACTACTGTTTATGAAACAGAATCTAAAAATAAAAACACTATTTCAATTGCATTTACACAAAACTATATTGAGCTTTATAATCAGACTCATTTACAAACTTATGTTTTAACTTATCTGCTTGAAAATATGTCTTTATATAGAACTACAAACTTTTTTATTGATGAATTTAACTTACAATATCTAGTGAATCAAATCGACTCATTTTATGGAATATCATTTGTTTCTGGTCTTACATCATACTATTTAAAGTTTTCTATTGGTGAAATAGCTGTTGTAATACTAATTATGTTAGTTCTAAGATTATTAAATCTTAAAATAATTAGTTTAATTGCATCCTTAATAGCTAGATTTTTTGTAAAAATTGAAGATGCTGATAGTGAAGTAATTAGACAATATTTAAGAATGTCAATTGACGCTCCTTTAAAATATGGTTTATATTTATTAGGAATTCAAATTTCAGTTTATATCTTAATAAATGATCAAGAACTTATTGCAAAAATTATGCCATGGATTTACACAACATATATGGCACTTCTTACATGGGGATTATATGCAATTTTAAATAATAGTATAAATATTTATGCACATACACTTTTAGAAAAATATCCTAATGTTAGAAAAGAGATGATTGTATTTATTTTAAGAATTATTAAAATTATTCTTATTTTATTAGTTATTCTATTTTTATTTACACAATTAGGTATTGATATAAAAGCTATTGCTGCATCACTTGGAGTTGGTGGTATCGCCATTGCTCTTGCATCTAAAGATACACTTGCAAACTTTTTTGGTTCTTTAAATATCATGACTGATAATTCATTTTCACAAGGAGATTGGATTAGAACTAGTTCTGTTGAGGGAACTGTAGTTGATATTAGAATGAGAACAACAAGAATTAGAACATTTGATAATGCAATGATTACCGTTCCAAATACAGAACTTGCCAATACTTCTATTATGAACTGGTCAAAAAGAAAAATTGGTAGAAGAATTAAAATGAATCTAGGTGTTACTTATCAAAGTAAAATGGAAGATGTTGTGCAATTGAAAAATGATATTTTTGAAATGCTGGATAATCATCCTCATATTGCATCAGTTAAAAACTCTCAAATTAGTCACTCAAGAAGATTTGAAGCAATTAAAAAGGAAGACTTAGATGGTGTGAAAAGAACTCTTTTAGTCTACATAGATGCTTATGGTCCTTCTTCTATTGATATTATGATTTACTGCTTTTCAAGAAGTCCTGATTGGGAAGATTGGTTAGCAACTAAAGAAGATGTATTGATTAAATTAGATGAACTTGTTAAAAAGAATAATTGTGATTTTGCATATCCTACACAAACTATTATGTTAAAAAATGATGATGACGAGTTAA
>Ga0193962_1000910_pt1 | contig 13842 bp, 8 predicted proteins | sample FB_5_MG_FD_140335 | JGI IMG/M metagenome (GOLD analysis project Ga0193962, IMG submission 140335) | Microbial mat bacterial communities from the Broadkill River, Lewes, Delaware, United States - FB_5_MG | ecosystem: Environmental > Aquatic > Freshwater > River > Microbial mats | place: USA...
AAGGGAATCGTTTGACCCATGTGAAAGTAACTGGTGGCACACTTAAAGTAAAAGATATCATCGTATCTGGGGACAAAGAAGAAAAGGTTAATCAAATTAGAATCTATTCGGGTGAAAAGTTTGAAGCTGTTTCTCAAATAGAAGCGGGGGCCGTTTGTGCTTTGACGGGCTTAACGACGACAAGAGCAGGACAAGGTCTTGGCATTCAGCAGGTGTCACAAAAACCCTTTCTTCAACCGGTTTTGTCATATCAGCTGCTTTTACCAGAGGCTATTGATGAACGTCAGTTGTTGCCTAAATTGAGAGGATTAGAAGAAGAGGAACCGAGCCTTAGAATTGTTTGGAATGAAATGTTACAGGTCATAAGTGTTCAAATTATGGGGGCTGTTCAAATAGAAATACTTGAATCGTTAATCATGGAACGCTTTGATGTTGCCGTGACCTTTGGTGATGCTGAAATAGTTTATAAAGAAACGATTCGATCAGTGGTTGAAGGGGTTGGCCATTTTGAACCATTAAGACATTATGCAGAGGTTCATCTTTTATTAGAGCCAGGAGAAAAAGGTAGTGGATTGGAGTTTGCTATAAATTGTAGTGAAGATGTATTGGAAAAAAACTGGCAGCGCTTGGTCATGACGCACCTAAAAGAAAAAGATCATATTGGTGTGTTAACGGGTGCTCATATCACAGATATGAAAATAAGCCTTGTTTCAGGAAGAGGACATAATAAGCATACTGTTGGAGGAGATTTTAGGGAGGCGACTTTTAGGGCCTTACGCCAAGGATTGAAAGAGGCTGAATCTGTTTTATTGGAACCTTACTATCGTTTTCGTATAGAATTACCAGAAGCCTATGTGGGGCGCGCCATGACCGATATAGATAAAATGAAGGGGTCTTGTACAATAGACCAATTAAAAGGGGCGTTTACGGTAATAACAGGACGCGCCCCTATCTCAAAAATGCGCAACTATCAACAAGAAATAAGTGCTTATACCAAAGGATATGGCAAAATATCGGTTACTGTAGATGGCTACGATGAGTGTCATGAGGCTAAAAAGATTGTTGAAGCATTTGCTTATGATTCAGAGAGGGATGTTTATAATCCGACAGGGTCTGTTTTCTGTTCTCATGGGTCGGGTTATCTTGTGCCTTGGGATGAGGTAAAGAATCATATGCACATAGAAAGTTATTTAAAAGCTAAGAAGGAGAAGAATTCTTCTGGAGTAACAGAACGTTTAACTTCAAGTCAAGAATTTATAAGTCTTGAAGAAATAGATGCCATTATTAACAGCACTTATTATTCGAATCAAGGTAAAAAAAGTGATTGGAAAAAGCGCAAAAGCGCAAAAGAAAGCCATTATGATGGCGTTACTTATAAGGGGACATCTAGAGTCAATACAAGTGGAGAAGAGTTCCTATTAGTAGATGGCTATAATATGATTTTTGATTGGCCAGAATTAAAACTGTTGGCTAAAGATCACCTTGGGGCAGCACGTACAAAGTTAATGGAAATCCTTAGTAACTATCAAGGTATACGTAAATGTCACATGATGGTTGTTTTTGATGCATATCGGGTAGAAGGTCGTGGCGAAACGGTTGAAGATTACCATAACATTCGAGTCGTCTATACTGGTGAAGCTCAGACAGCTGACCAGTATATTGAACGCTTTGCTCATTCTAATAAAAAGAAATATCGTATCATTGTTGCAACTTCTGATGGCTTACAACAAATAATCATTAGAGGCGCTGGTGCAGATTTGCTCTCTGCAAGAGAATTAAGGCTAGCGGTGATAGACGCGGAAGACCAATTAAGCAAGGAATTTTTGAGTAAAGAAAATAGATCGCAATCAAAGTTAGAGGATATTGTGAGTGTAAAAGATAAAGAACAGTTAAAGAAGTTGTAATTGAAGGATTATTTTTTGGGAGGCGTAATTTATGTTTAGAGAAATGAGACGAAAAAAGCAAGTTTTATCAAAACTTGAATCAGAAGAAGTTTTAGAAAAAGGGACTGCGGGTGTGTTTGCTGTTCATGGTGATAATGGCTATCCTTATGCTGTTCCAATTAGTTATGTCTATCATGACGAGAAACTTTATATGCACAGTGCAAAGAGTGGCCATAAAATAGATGCTATTATGAAGGATGACAAAGTCTCATTTACCGTTATTGATAAAGATGAAATAATTCCAAAGGAATTTACAACTTATTTTAGGAGTGTCATTTGTTTTGGAAAAGCAAGAATAATAGAGGACAGAGATGAAAAAATAGAAAGCCTCAAAATTTTAACACGGAAGTACTCGCCAAATATGGAAGATGAAATGAATAAGGAAATTGAAGGTGCACTTAATCATTTAGAAATGATTGTCATTGATATTGAGCACATGTCAGGAAAAGAAGCAATGGAGTTAGTTAAGCGAAAAATTTAAATAAAGAAGCAAACATAATTAAAGACCACCTTTTTGTAGTGGTCTTTTTTAATGTCAATATTTTTTTGAATTTATCCTTTAGCGTCAATAATCGTTCCGACATATCCCTCAGACTCAACTATTTCTTGGTCTAATTGTGGAATTTTAACACCCTGTAGATGTTGGTATAATTTAAAAAACAGGCTCTTGTCATGCCCTATAAGAAATAGGAAATCACCACGTCTTTTTTCATAAGCGTCTTCAAATATGCCCTTGTAAATAAAAAGTTCGCCGTCTACAAGAAGTTTAATGCCGATTGCAAAAAGTGGGTCGTTATAGTGTTGCAAAAGCTGGATGATATCTTCAGCAAAACTGGTATTAAAACTTTTATCAAATTTTGAAAGAGAAAGAATTGTATGGTTATAGGTGTGAATTAGATGTTTTACTTTGTCCAAAAAATGATCATCGTCAAAATGTATATTCTTAAGATCATGTTCTAACTCTTGTTCATTTCGGTAAAAGTGTTTGTATTCTTCTTTTTGTTCTCGAACGCTTTCGTAGTAGAGACGCATGCTGAGTGAATGATTGTCAGTTTCTCTATCGGATGAAGCATTTGCTGCGGTAACAGGTGAAATTTCAGATGGATCGGTGACCGATTTTCTATAACTGCCTTTGTAGTTGGAGTCCTTCTTTAAACGGACCATGCTGCTTCTATAGATAGTATTGATTTTTGCCATTACACTCACCGCCTTTCTAATCTTACATAGTTATCGGCAAAAAATGGAGATTTCCTTAGTTTATGCCTTTGACTAGCGTAAGCTTATGATAAAATGGTATAAATAATATATGGATAGATGCAGGAGTGATGACTATATGGATACACGATTGAATAAAATAATATCAGTACTTGAAACAAAGGCAATTGAGAACTATAAAATAAGTAAAACGGTTGATATTTTTGAAGCGGTGAATTTGTTTTTAATGTCGAATGATTTTAGAGCTGCCTTAAGAGGGGTTTTGAATGATAATGATTACACAACGCAACGCATTTTAAAGTTGTTTTATCCATTGATGGAACGCCTTGCTGGCCAACCACTAGAAGGATTTGAAAACTACTTACATCAGTATGCAGTATCGATTTCATTTCCAAATGCAGCTGAAATTGAACACGCTCCTAAAAAAGATCTTGCCTGTGATGTTTTCTTACCTTTTTTCACTGTTTTTTGTGAATTAGAAAAAATCCATAATCCAGAGAAAATGGTGTCTAAATATCCACTTGATTTATTAGAAGAAGAAGAGATTGATCGTCTTGAGGACAGAAGCGAATACGATATGTTTGCAGCTGCATACTATAGAGAATTTGTATATGAACTCATGAAAATCACACAGGATATAGTGGGTTATACAACATTAGATCATGTTAGTGGTGTGCACTACTTGGCAGTGAAACTTGCTAGACAAATTCACCATGCAGGCTTGCCAATTGACTTAGGGAGAGTATCAGGCGCAGCAGCAGGACACGATATTGGAAAATTTGGTTGTAAAGGTGAAGAGAAAAAACGGGTTGCTTATTATCACTATCATTATTCAGGAGAGTGGTTTAATAAACATAATATCGTTTACATTCGTAATGTTGCTATTAATCATTCTACATGGGATTTAGAACTCGAAAATTTATCACTAGAATCATTAGTTCTTATTTATTGTGACTTTAGGGTAAAGGCAAATGACTACGGTCAAATGGTCTTTTATTCATTAGAGGAATCTTTTAGAGTAATTTTAGAGAAACTTGATAATGTAGATGCAGCAAAAGAGAGACGCTATCGACGTGTTTACGATAAATTAAAGGATTTTGATGCTTTCCTAAGACAGTTAAATATCAATGTTGATCCAGACAGCGCTGGCGATATTTGTGAGACGTGCATACCTACACGTAAGTATTATGCGCTTATGCAAGGTGATGAAGTTATTGAAAATGCTAAATTTGCATCGATTGATCATAATATTAAATTAATGTATTCTTTGAGAGATGAGAACTCTCTTAACAAGATGCTCGAAAGTGCAAGAGATGTAAAAGATCAAAGTGCATTACGAGGTTATATTCAAATTCTCGAAGAATATTCAACTTATTTAACCCAAAAGCAGAAATTGATCACCCTCAAGTTTTTATATGAACGTCTTCTGATACCAGAAGAAGACTTGAGAAATGAGTGTTCAAGGCTGATTGGTGGTATCATTGGAAATTTTGAGGAAGAAAGACGAAAAGAAATTCCAAAGGGTGGAGCTATAGAAACCCCTATGATCAGCGGCCTTGATTTATTCAATAAGTACCTTGGTGATTTGTTGAATCCAGATCATAAAATTATAGAAAAGCACCGTCGTTGGATTAGTTATACAGCTGGTGCAATGGTAGCATCTTATTTTGAAAACTTAAAAGATGAAGACAAACGTGAAGAGTCTATAGATATTGTTTTGACTTACTTTGATCATGATGAAGGTTATGAGTATGATCTCTGTTTGATGGATATGGTGAGGCGTATGCCATTCAAAGAATTTTCTTATGACGCGCAATTACTTGTGAGGGAGTATCTTTTTGAAAAAGTATTAAGTGATGACTATTTAACGCGTTTAATAGCGGCGGATACCTCTTATGAAGTGCTAGATAATATGGAAGAGAATGTTCTGAGAGAAGAAATTATTTATGAGCATTTTGAAACCCTTGCAGATAAGAAATTGACCACCGTTGAAAACTATAGTATCTATAAAGTGCTTAGAAAGTTAGGTAGTAATGAAGAAGTAACAGATTTATTTAAGGAGTATGCGGAAGTTACACCTGAAAAGATTTCAGGTATTTTCTTGAGCAATTTAAAAACAGTAACCGCACCAATCGTAAAAAAATTACAAATTGAAATGCTGTTAGAGCATACAACAAATCATCGCTATAATAATGCCTTTTATACAGCGCTACACTTTAGCAACATTCTTAAAGTGAGTGAACTAACATTTGTCAGAAACGCAGCCGGAGAAGGTCTTATTAAAATTATCGATCATTTATCAACTGAGCAGAAGAATGATATTGTTGTCGAATTAATTCGTGCGCTGGAAATGGAAAGTTATCAGTTTACACGTTATATTCCTTTATTCCTTGGACGTTTATTACTTAAATTACCAACGGTTGAATTTGATGAGATTTTGACAGAACTGGAGATCAGTATTCGTAAATCTAATCCACAGATTTCAATGCTGGTTGTTAAGACTGTTGGTGTAAGTGTTAGTTTTTATAGTCAATATCAAAATAATTTTGAGCCTAATGAAGAGGGCTATCAAAATAGATTAAAGCGCCTTATTGGTGTTCTATTCTGTGGTTTTGTTAATTATGAGCCACGTGTGAACCAGACTGCCTTTAGAGTTTTTGGCAAGTACATTTTCTCTTCTTTTGAATTGGGATTAGAAGAAAAGAAACTTATCTTTGATATGTCTTGCAAGAAGATTCTTGAGTTAATGAGTAATACTGATGAAAGTAAGGAGCTTGTTTTTTTCAATAATTCGGCAGGCTTAATGCATATGTATCGTTTTATTGCTTATTATAATTTTGTATCCGAAAAGCCATTACACTTTGAAGCGAGTAAAAAAATTGCTTTTTTTCCTGGGGCTTTTGATCCATTCACTTTAAGCCATAAGCAAATTGCAAAAGAAATTCGAAATTTAGGTTTTGAGGTCTATCTTGCCATTGATGAGTTCTCGTGGTCCAAACGCACACAACCAAATCTTGTTCGTCGAGATATTGTAAAAATGTCTGTTGCAGATGAAATTGGAATTTATTCTTTCCCAAGGGATTTAGCTGTGAATATTGCTAACGTAGAGGATATGAAGAAGCTAAAAGACTATTTCCCTGGGACACCAGTTCACATTGTTGTGGGGAGCGATGTTATTAAGAATGCATCAGCCTACAAGGGTACGCCTAAGGATGGAGCTGTTGGCACATTTCCTCATGTTGTTTTTGTTCGATGTACCGAAGGGCTGACTTACGATGAGAAAATGTCTGAAGTCCCTGAAATGGAAAACCTTGATCCATCGAGTATTCTTTTGACCTTGCCTATGCAGTTTGAGCAGATTTCATCAACCCGTATTCGTGATTATATTGATGAAAATAGAGATATTTCTGAACTAATTGACCCACTTGTTCAACGCTATATTTATGAGAAAGGTCTTTATCAACGTGAGCCTCAATTTAAACGAGTTATGACAACCAAGAGTTTTAATATAGAAATTGTGGATCAGGTTTCTCTAACCTTGATAGAAGAATTTGCCCATGTAGCTCATGATGACTTTAGCATGGTTTATCCAAAGTTAAAAGAATTATTTATGGCAGAACGTAGTCGTGCACTTGTTTTAAGAAGTGCTAGTGAAACTAAAGAAATCATTGGATTTTCAATATTCCATTGGGTACGGTCAAGTGAAATTTTCAGTGAATTTGAGGATGCCCTTGTTACAGATTATATTCGGGATAACTCAGTGGGACGTATTATTCATTTAGATGGTATTTACATCAATAAGGATTATGCGTCTACTCAAATATTACAGCAAGTTCTGACGGAGACCCTAGCTTTTTGTCTGGCACGTGATTATACTTATGCGGTTTATACAGAAAGCTTATTTGATGGTATTAGCGAAGAGAAGCGACGTATCTTGTCTCTGCAAGGATTTCTTGCAATCGAAGAGGCTGACATGGATATTTACTGTGTTAATATGACAGCACCATGCACCTTGAGCCTTGATTGTAAATCTATGTTTAAAGAACCATTTAGAAGTAATGAACGTGTAAAAGCGGTTGTTAAAGAAACACGTGAAAAGCTTCAAGAAGCATTGGTAAGCCTTTATCCTGGCAATTTAGTTCTTAGTTTTGACAGAAGTATGATTTATGAACATTTAATTAAGAAAATTTGTGACGAGAATAATATGCCGACAACACCTGTAACGCCTAAAACGACAGGCGATCTCATGTGTGTTCCATTTGGTGCTGTTTTTAGACGGTGGTTGTTGCCTAATACTGTAACGAAGTCAATGCATTTAGAAAAATATTTTGAGCCAAGCTTAATGGCTCATGAAATAAGAGCTTATCCTTATTATCTGGATGTTGAGAACCAAGTGAAAATTTTGAATTCATATAAACGACCAATTATGTTGGTAGATGATATTTTAAATAAAGGCTACCGTATTGAAGCTTTGGATCCTATTTTTAAGCAGTTTGATTTAAATATCCAAAAGGTTTTTGTTGGTATCTTGTCAGGGCGTGGCAAAGCGATTATGGAAAAACAAGGCCGTGAAGTTGATTCAGCTTATTTCATTCCACGTTTAAAGGTGTGGTTTAACGAAAGTAAACTCTATCCCTTTATTGGTGGTGATGCCTTATGGCGTGGTGAGTTTCCATCGAGAAATCTAATACCATCTATTAATTTGATCTTGCCATACAGTTCGATGGCTTATATAAAAGGGGTTAAGCGCGGGCGTATTTATGATCTTTCTAAAATTTGTATAGAAAATACGATTAAGATTTTATCTGTCTTAGAAGAAGAATACCAACAGTATCATGAACGAATGCTGACAATTGGACATTTAGGAGAGATTCTTGTTCAACCGAGATTCCCAGATAAAGGGAATGCGCTTCGCTTTGATATGAGTATGAAACCGACAGATTATTTAGCAAATGATTTAGAGCAATTGAAACGAATGGAACTTATTTTAAATGATGACAAATAAGAGCGAGGATATAAGGATGACATTAGAAAATATTATTCAACCTATTAATGAGCCCTTACAAACAAAAGTATTATATAAAAGGGTAGTTGAAGACAAGAAGGCGTTTAAAGTCACGTTATTGGGATTGGGAGATGTCGGAGGAACTCTTCTTATTGGCTTACGGTTACTTGGGAGAGGGATTATTAGCGAAATTGGTATTTATGATTTGAGTTCAGATAAATTAAGTCGCTGGGAAATGGAATTGAATCAAATTGTTGATCCTAATGATGATACACTACCACCTGTTCGTATTATTGGACAAGAGGAGTTGTTTGACGGTGATATGTTCATTTTTACAGCAAGTAAATTTGTTCCTCAAGTAGGTAGTGATGTAAAAGATGTTCGTATGGTTCAATTTGAGAGTAATAGGCAAATTATTGAAATTTACGCTAAACAGGCCAGTGAACAAGAGTACAAGGGTATTTTTGCAGTGGTTTCTGACCCTGTTGACTTATTATGCTCGGCTGTAAATCGAGTAGCAAGTAATTTATCAAAGGATCAAATACGTGGCTATGGATTAGGCGTTATGTATGGTCGTGCTAAATATTATGCGGATAAAGAAGGCATAGATTTTACTAAGGGGCGTGCTTATGGACCCCATGGAAAGGCACTTGTTATAGCCAACGACCTAGAATCTTATGATTCAGAGAAATCACAGGCTTTAACCACTCTTACGATTGAAGCTAATTTAAAAGTAAGAGATGCAGGCTTTAAACCATATGTTGCACCGGCTCTTTCGTCAGGAGCGCTATCATTGCTTCATACATTAAGAGGTCAATGGCATTATAGTGCTGTTGCTATAGACGATTATTATTTAGGTGTTCGAAATCGCTATATAAATGGCAAAACCGAAGTTGAATGTATTCCGGCACATGTTAACCTTGTTAAAAGAATTGAAAATTCAGTTGAGGAGATGAGGATGGTTTGGCGATAGAGTGTTTGTATTTTGGAGAAAAGAATGCATTTAGTAAGCGTATTAATGGCATTGTTGAAGAGGTCGGTTGTCGTTTAGAAAATCCGTCTATCCATAAGAAGGATGAGGGCGGTGATTACCGTGGTATATTTGTGATTCAGCTTGATGAATTAGGTGGTAACAATGAATTTCATAATTGGCTGTTATCAAAAAAGCGAGAGTCGCCAAGCTATTTTGACAAGAGTATTGTAGGGCTTATTATAAAAAGTGATTGCGTGTACTACACCAAGAAATTTGCTTCAAATATTGTTTTTTTATTGAATGAAATGGGCGCTCGGATTCTAGGGCATTCAGTGATTGAGTTTATAAAAAATTATGAAAACTTAAAAAAATGGGAACTTGCTGAGAATTTATCAACAGAAGGGGTAATTCAGCTGATGGTAAGACGTTTATTAAATCGCATAAGCGAGTATAGCTATACGAAGAAAGAGGTCCCTAAAATACTAGTTCTTCATGCTGGGACCCATGAAAAATCTAACACACTTGCTCTGTGGCGTATGGTTCGACAACATATACCACATGATAATATAACAGAATTTCATGTAGAGGAAGGAACAGCAATTGATTGTTATGGCTGTAGCTTTGATACATGTACATATTATAGTACGCATAATAGTTGTCTTTATGGAGGGGTGATTACAGAAGAACTTTTACCTTTAATAGAGGCAAGTGACGTAATTGTATGGATTTGTCCAAATTATAATGATGCGATATCAGCGAAACTTTCTGCAGTCATAAATCGTCTTACTGTCTTATATCGTCGTGTTTCCTTTAATGAGAAAAAAATATATACCTTGATTGTATCAGCAAATTCAGGAAGTGATTCTGTTGCAAGTCAGTTGATTGATGCGCTTATCATTAACAAGGGCTTTCAATTGCCGCCCAACTTTGCTTTAACTGCCCTAGCATCTGATCAAGGGAGTATATTAAAAGTGCCTAGTATTGAAAAGGAGTCAGAATCCTTTGCACAGCGACTTGTAGCGGAATGTTTATAACAAGAAGCAAATTAAAACCACAAATTAAATTGTTCCTCGTTCTTCATTGCCTTCACAATGCTCTGACGACTATTTGGAATATCGCCGTAAATACCACGTAGGAGGTTTTTTATCTTTTCGCGCGTGGTATTTTTGTCCATAGGGCAAGGGCTTTTAGTTACGGGAATAGATTCTTTGTTAACAGCGCCAATGATATCTGCTTCTTTTACATTTAAGAAGGGTCGGATCACGTGGACTTTACTCCTAGAAAGATAGGATTTGTAATCAAGAGAACTTAATTTCCCTGTATAAAAGAGATTCATAAACATAGTTTCAATTGCATCGTCACTATGATGACCAAGGGCAAGGACGTTGTACCCTTCTCTATTAAGAAGGGTCATTAATGCACCACGTCGCATATTGGCGCAAAGGGCACAAGGATTTTTTTCTTCTCTCGCTTCGAAAACAATTTTTGCGATGTTGGTTTCCTCAATAAAAAGAGGTACACCAAGCGTATTGCAAAAATCTTTTGTTTTGCTCAAATCGAAGTTATCAAAACCTAGATTTATAGTTGCGGCAGCTAGATCGTATTGTATTGGGCTAAAGCGTTGAAATTTTTTTAGGGCATAGAGTAAGACCATGCTGTCTTTTCCACCTGAAAGACCAACAGCAACTTTGTCTCCGTCTTGGATTAGCTTATTTTCTTGAATGGTTCTTCTTAAATTACCAAGTAATGATTTCATTTTGTCTCCTATTTAAAAACGTTTGTTTACTAATTGTAATGCTGATACAATATTATAATAATACCATGAAATATATCGATGTGATTAAAAAAAGCTATAAAAGCTATAGATGAGAATGAGCGAGGTGCTTAATGAAGGAATACGATATAGTTGTAATTGGCGCAGGTGCAGGTGGTTTAACCGCAGCAATAACGGCTAAAGGATTTGGGCGATCTGTCCTACTAATAGAAAAAGACAGGACCGGAGGTGAGTGTACTTGGTCTGGTTGTATTCCAAGTAAGGCACTTATAAATTACGCAAAAGAAATTCACACAGTCAAAAAACATGTATCCGATTATCAAGTGGATGCATTAGAACCTCTTAAGCGTGTTCAAAAAGTGATTGCAGATGTCTATGCAGAAGAAACACCAGATAAACTAAGTGCATTAGGGATTGATGTGCTTATGGGAAGCGCAAAATTTGTTTCCGATGATCTGATTCAAGTTGGTGAAGAAAAAATTAGGGGTAAACGATTTATCTTGGCGACCGGGTCAAAACCACTTGTGCCTAGAATTAAAGGGATAGACAAGGTTTCTTATTTAACAAATGAAAGTATTTTTAAGTTAGACAAATTGCCAAATTCTTTAATGATTATAGGAACTGGAGCTATCAGCATTGAACTTGCACAGGCTATGAATAGGCTTGGGGTAAAAGTAACTGTATTAGGTCGGTCGAAAGGTATTTTAAAAAAAGAGGAGCAAGACTTGTCCAACTTGCTTATGGAACGATTAGTTAAAGAAGGAGTCAACTTTATAACAGGCATCACATTTGGAGGCGTCCATGCTGTGGATATGGGTGTGTCTCTTACTTATATAGAAAATAATGTCGAGAAAAAAATAGAGGCAGAGAAAATATTGCTGGCAACAGGTAGACGTCCGGTGACAGAAGGAATGGACTTAGAAAAAGTGGGTGTTACTTATGATAAAAAAGGTATTCAAGTAGCGGCGACACTTAAAACATCAAATTCCAAGATATATGCAGTTGGTGATGTTGTAGGACCTTATCAGTTTTCTCATATGGCTAATGTTCAAGGGATTCGTGCTGTTCAAAATGCTCTATTTCCAATTAAGAGAAAGTTGAATTATGATCATGTGGCTTGGTGTACTTTTACAGATCCAGAGTTAGCACATGCTGGATTGACGGAAGCAGAAGCGAGGGACAAGTATAGCGTTGTTCAAGTCTATCAATATGATTATAGTCAGCTGGACCGTGTAAAAACTAAGCCAGGGTCATTGGGAACAATAAAAGTTATTTTAGATAAAAAGGGTAAGATACTTGGAACATCAATACTGGGTGAGCGTGCAGGTGAATTGATTTCTGAAGTTCAAGTGCTAAAAACCTTAGGACTTTCTTATAAGAAATTATTAAATGTCATCCATCCCTATCCAACTTATAGTGAAGCGCTTAATAAAATAAGTAAGTCGGTAGCGGTAGATGCACTCTTTAATAACCCGCTTGTAAAACTTTTCAGAAAGGGGAAGTAAAATGTATAGAATTATACGCATTCTTATTATCATTATGTTAGTAGCAGTCATGATGATGGTGTTTAAAAATCTCCAAAAACCTAAGACTTTAGGCGTGATTAATGGAAAGTTATCTCAAGTGCCAGATACACCAAATGGTGTTTCAACTCAAACAAACGACCAAAGCAAGAGTGTAGACCCCCTTCCTTATAAAGAAACAAGAGAGGAAAGTGTGGCGGTTATTAAGAAGGTAGTTATGGCCTATGGCGGTGGTCAAATAAAAGAGGAAACAAGCAATTATTTATATGTTGTTTTTACAACAGGTAGAATGAAATACAAAGATGATGCTGAGTTTTATTTTGATGATGCTTCCACGCTTATACATTTTAGATCAGCGTCTCGAATAGGCTATTCAGATATGGGATTGAATGCAGAACGCTATCACACAATATCGGAATTATACTTAAAGGAATAAAGTCAAAATGAGATAGACATTGAGAAATGTCTATTTTTTTTTCGTATTACAACCTATAGAGATTAAAAATTTGCTAAAATAAAGTAAAAGGTATATGATAACTAGTAAATATTTACTAAAACATTTTATTTAGATACAGTAAAATTTATAACAAATAGACCGTAATAGTAGGAGTTGATTGGCATGGCAACAATAAAAGATATTGCACTAAAGGCAAAAGTGTCTCCAGCAACAGTTTCGAGAGTGCTTAATTATGATGCGACCTTATCAGTTTCTGATGAGAAGCGGAAACGCATTTTGGAAATTGCTGAAGATTTAGAGTATCGCACACCAAGAAAGCGTCGAGGACGAGGAACGCAGAAGATTTTAAGAATGGCCTTGATACACTGGTATACAGTACAACAGGAATTGGAAGACCCTTATTATATGTCCATTCGCATTGGTATAGAAAAGGCATGCATAGAACATAAAATAGAAATTGTAAAGGTTTACGATCCTAAGAATTATGATTTTAATGAGTTGAAAAAGATAGACGGTATTATCGCTATTGGTAAATATGCAGATCCGCAGATTGATGCTTTTTATAAGGTATCTAAAAACATTGTCTTTGTTGATTCATCTCCACGAGAACATTTATTTGATAGTATTGTTATTGACTTTGAAAAAGCGGTTCTTAATGTCATCAAGACTTTGATAAAACAAGGGCATAAGCACATTGGATATATTGGCGGACGAGAGTATGTTGGTGAGATGAACACGCCTCTTGGAGAACGTAGAGAGAAAGTATTTCGAGATTATATGGATTCTATTGGTATGATCGATCATGATGAAATTTATATTGGGACATTTGTTGCTGAAAGCGGTTATCAGCTGATGAAAGAAGCTGTAGAACATTCCAAAGACTTACCGACAGCGTTTTTCGTTGCAAGTGATTCTATGGCGATTGGTGCGTTGAGAGCCCTCCACGAAAAGA
>Ga0193962_1000911_pt1 | contig 13831 bp, 11 predicted proteins | sample FB_5_MG_FD_140335 | JGI IMG/M metagenome (GOLD analysis project Ga0193962, IMG submission 140335) | Microbial mat bacterial communities from the Broadkill River, Lewes, Delaware, United States - FB_5_MG | ecosystem: Environmental > Aquatic > Freshwater > River > Microbial mats | place: USA...
ACAGTTGTAATGGAAAGTAAAGTTCCAACAGCAAGTGTAAACTCTGCAAAAAAAGAAGAAAAAGTAGAAGAAAAGGCACCTACAACTATTCAAGCAGTTGCAGCTACTAGTTCTACTGAATCAACAGCAGTTTTAACAGAAAAATCTACAAAAGTATATGCTTCTCCATCAATTAGAAGACTTGCACGTGAGATTGGCGTTGATTTAAGTTTTGTAAAAGGAACAGGTAGAAAAAATAGAATTGTTAAACAAGATGTTAGAGATTATGTTAAAGAGCAACTAAATAAACCAGCAGTAAAAGCTGGTGGTACAGGCTTAGGATTTAATTTCCCTGAGTTAAAAGAGGTTGATTTCTCAAAATTTGGTGAAATTGAAACGATTGAATTATCAAGAATCCAAAAAATCTCAGGACCAACATTACATAGAAACTGGGTATCAATGCCACACGTAACTCAATTTGATGAGTGTGATATTACGGAGATGGAAAACTTTAGAAAAGAACAAAATGCTATAGCAGATGGCTTTAAATTATCTCCTTTAGTATTTGTAGTAAAAGCTGTTGCAAAAGCCTTAGCTTTACATCCTAAGTTTAATGCATCTTTAACTCCTGATGGTCAAAGCCTTGTGATGAAGAAATACTTCCATATTGCAATTGCTGTTGATACACCAAATGGATTAGTAGTTCCAGTTATAAAAGATGTTGATAAAAAAGGTTTCAAACAAATTGCTATTGAAATGGCTGAGATTTCACAAAAAGCAAGAGATGGGAAATTAAAAGCAACTGATATGCAAGGTGCTTCATTTACAATTTCTTCTTTAGGTGGAATTGGTGGAACTTATTTCACTCCAATTATCAATGCTCCTGAAGTTGCTATTTTAGGTTTATCAAAATCTAGTATGAAGCCTGTTTGGGATGGTGAGAACTTTGTTCCAAGACTTACTTTACCTTTATCATTATCTTATGATCATAAAGTAATAGATGGCGCTGATGGTGCAAGATTTACAACAACATTGTCTAAGCTTTTAAGCGACATTAGATTGTTGAGTTTATAAGGTGTCTATGATGAATGAAGTAAAAGGACAAGTATTAGTAATAGGAGCAGGACCTGGTGGGTATTCTGCTGCTTTTAGATGTGCAGATTTAGGTTTAGATACAGTTTTAGTTGAAAGACATCCAACTTTAGGTGGAGTTTGTTTAAATGTAGGATGTATTCCTTCAAAAGCATTACTTCATGTTGCAAAAGTTATTGAAGAAGCTGAACATGTTGAACATGCAGGTGTAAAATTTGCTAAACCTGAGATTGATTTACCAGGTGTTGCAGCTTATAAATCAGGAGTTGTTAAAAAACTTACTGATGGTTTAGGCGCAATGGCTAAGATGAGAAAAATTAAAGTAATTCAAGGTGTAGCTAACTTTATTGATGATTATTCTGTAATGGTTGAACATACAGATAAAGAAGGTGAGCAAACAAAAGTTACTTTTGATAATTGTATCATAGCAGCAGGAAGCCAAAGTTCTAAAATGGGATTTATTCCTCATGAAGACCCAAGAATTTGGGATTCAACAAATGCCTTAGAAGTTAAAGAAGTTCCAAAAAGATTACTTGTAATGGGTGGTGGAATTATTGGACTTGAAATGGGTACTGTTTATGAAAAACTTGGTTCAAAAGTTGATGTTGTAGTACGTGGTCCTCAATTAATGACAGGAACTGATAAAGATATTGTAAAAGTATATACAAAAGCAAATGAGAAGAGATTTAACTTTATGTTTAAAACTCAAACTCAAGCAATCATTCCTAAAGAAGAGGGTATTTATGTTGAGTTTAAAGGTGATAATGCACCTAGCGAACCTCAAATGTATGATGCTGTTCTTGTTGCTATGGGAAGAACTCCAAATGGTCTAAAAATTGGACTTGAAAATACAGGTGTAAAAGTAAATGATAAGGGTATGATTGCTACAGATAATCAATTAAGAACTAATGTACCCCATATTTTTGCTATTGGTGATATAATAGCAGGTCCAATGTTAGCTCATAAGGCTGTGCATGAAGGTCATGTTGCTGCTGAAGTAATTGCTGGACATAAAGTATTCTTTGAGCCAAAACAAATTCCAGGTATTGCATATACTTTCCCTGAAATTTCAACTGCTGGTATGAGTGAAATTGAAGCAAAAGAAGCTGGTATTAACTATGAAGTTGCATCTTTTCCTTGGTCAGCTTCAGGACGTGCTATTGCATCTGATGTTGCAGGAGCTGGACTTACGAAACTTATTTTTGATAAAGATACTCATCAATTAATTGGTGGGGCTATAGTTGGAGATAATTCAGGAGAACTTCTTGGAGAAATTTCATTAGCCTTAGAAATGGATTGTGATGCTGAAGATATTGGATTAACTATCCATGCTCACCCAACTTTACATGAATCTGTTGGTATGGCCGCTGAAATTTTCCACGGTAGTATTACTGATTTACCAAACGCAAAAGCTGTAAAAAGAAAGTAATTTCTTTTTACAGTAAACAATAATAAAATAAATAAAAAGAGGTCACTATGTCTGTGTTTACACGTAGGTATCAAAAAACTGGCTTCACTTTTGCTTTGGCAATATCTTTTATATATTTGCCTTTGTTATTAGGAGTATTGGAGGTAAATAAGTTTATCCCTAATAATATAATTAATTTAATTATATTTATTGCATTTTCAACAACTTTTATTACTACAATAAACTACAAAATTATCTTATCTGCAAAAAACAAAACTCCTAATTTTGCAATAAAATTTTTATTAGCTCCCTTTAATATACTAATAATGATTCTTATATATTTTTTATTACCTTTTGAAATACATGTAAATGTTTTTATTTTTTCTTTGATTTTTTTGGGAATTCCTTGGTTGTATTTTTTTAGAAAAATTGTAAAAAATCATTGTTTTTCTCTAAAATTATATCTTAGTTCTAAAGGAAGAAAATAAAATCAAATATTCAAAGTTATTACTTAAAATAAATCCTAAGAGAACTTAAATCTTACATATAATCAGCTTATAACCCATAATATCATATAATCAAAACTTGCACATAATTTAATAAATATAAAAGAGTAATATGATTCAACTATCAAATATATCAAAACATTTTGGCGAGAAAGAGCTTTTCTCTAATCTAGACTTTAGAATGAATTCAGGCGATAAAATAGGGCTTGTGGGAAGAAATGGAAGTGGTAAATCTACACTATTTAAAATGATTCTTGGAGAAGATACTCCTGATGAAGGTGAAATTTCAATTCCAAAAAACTATAAAATCGGTGCCTTAAAACAGCATCTTGAATTTTCAGAAAAAACATTAAGAGATGAAACTGCACTTGCACTTAGTGAAGATGATAAATTTTCAATTTATAAAGTTGAAAAAATACTTTTTGGTCTTGGTTTTTCAGAAGAAGATTTAGACAAAGATCCTTTATCTTTCTCAGGAGGATACCAAATTAGAATTAATCTTGCAAAACTACTTATAACTGAGCCAAATCTTTTACTTCTAGATGAGCCTACAAACTACCTTGATATTTTGTCTTTAAGATGGTTAAGAGTTTTTTTAAAAACTTTTGATGGGGAAGTTATACTTATTACTCATGATAGAAATTTTATGGATAGTATCACTACACACACGATGGGGATTATAAGAAAAAGTCTATTTTTAATTGAAGGAAGTACCCATAAGTTTTATGAGCAATTAGCCTCTAATGATGAACATCATCAAAAGCAAAAAGTTACACAAGACAAAAAAAGAAAAGAGCTTGAAGAGTTTATTGCTAAAAATAAAGCAAGAGCTTCAACAGCAGCTCAAGCACAATCAAAAGTAAAACTTTTAGAAAAAATGGATCAAATGGATTCAATTGTAGAAGAAGCTACTTTGGAATTTGATTTTAATTTCAAGGAAACTCCTGCTAAAGTTTTATTAGAAGTAAAAGATGTAAGCTTTGGATATAGTGAGGATAATGTACTTTTTGAAGACATTACTTTTGCTTTAAAACAAGGTGAAACCTTAGGAATTATAGGGAAAAATGGTAAAGGAAAATCAACTTTACTTAATACAATTGCAGGTGAGTTAAAAGAACTAACTGGAAATATTGATTATCATGGGACAACTACTTTCGCACATTTTGGTCAAACTAATATCTCTCACTTAAATCCAGATAGTACCATTATGGATGAAGTTTATTTAGGAAATCCAAAACTTGGTGAAGCAACAGTTAGAAGAATTTGTGGTGGAATGATGTTTAGTGGAGATGATGCTAAAAAGAAAATATCTCTTCTTTCAGGAGGAGAGAAAAGTAGGGTAATGTTAGGTCAAATTTTAGCAAAAGATGTAAATTTACTTTTTCTAGATGAGCCCACAAACCACCTTGATATGCAATCTATTGATGCTTTAACAAAAGCAATTAAAAAGTTCAAAGGTTCATGTATAATTGTAACTCACTCAGAAGAATTATTACGTCAAGTTTGTGATAGACTTATTGTTTTTGGAAAACAAGGAGCTACTTATTTTGATGGAAGATACAATGAATTTTTAGAAAAAATTGGTTGGGATGAAGAAGAAGTTGAAGAAAAAGTAAAAACTAAACCAAAAGTAAATAAAAAAGAAAATAAAAAAATTAGAACAGCTTTAATAACAGAACGAAATAAGACAACAAGTCCTCTAAAAAAAGAAATCGAAAAAATCGAAAATCAAATAATAAAAATAGAAGATTTAGTAGAAAAAGAACAAGCTGAATTAGTACAAGCTTCAAATGCAACTGATAATGCAAAAGTAATAGAACTATCCAAAATAATTGCTACTCACGAAAAAGAGGCAGAAGAAAAATTTGAAGAATTAGAATCTAAACAATTAATACTTGATGAGATTTTAGAGAAGTATGAAAAAAAATTAGCGGAGATTTAGACCTATAAAAAAGAGATTTTTATTGCCACCAAGTAATAAAAAATCTCTCAATAATTGTTTCACCATCTTTTATATATTTAGACCAAACAAGTGGTGAGACATTAATATTTATAAAAAACTCTATTTCATTTTTTGCTTCTTCATAACTATTCCAAGTTTTATTTGATTTGGGGTTACTTAACCAATCAAATCTATGTGGGAGAAATAAATCCATTTTTCTAAAAGATTTGTCTGTTAGAAACTCTTCAAAACTTATAAAATATCCAATAATACAAGCATTGTTTATTAGGGACATTTTTTTATTTTTTAGATGTCTTGGAAGAAAAATATTACCTTTAAAAAGTATTTTTTGCTCTATATTATTTAAATCTATATTTTCTAAATAAGGTTTTGTTTCTTCTTTAAAAAGTAAAGGAAATTGTTTATTCTTGAGTTTTTCTAATTTTAATACTAAAGTATCACTTCTATTTGGACCTATATATCTATTTATTTCATTTTCAAAACGTTCATCATAAATATAAAATTTGTACTGTAATTCTATATGAATATACTTTTTTCTTTTTTTATCAAAGATGATAAAATCTAATTCACCTAGGGTGTTTTTTTTATGAAATATCTGTTTATTTTTAAATATTATTTCATAGGTAGTTGAGTTTTCTAGTATTGATTCAAGAAAAAATTCGACTCTTTTTCCTAAGGGAAGTTTTTTTAATATTTTAATATTAGATATATCAAAATTATTAATATTAATATCTTCTAAGTCAAATATATCAAGGCCATAAAAAGAGTTCTTGAATAAAGATGGTGTCTTATAAAACCCTTTAAATTGATTGTACAAATTAGCACCTATTTTTATTTTAATTATACTAGATTTTATATTTTAAAGTGATATATAACGTTTTATATAATATAAAAAGTGTATAATTAATAATTAAAAAATTAGGATTATTATGCAAGTCTCAAGAGCAGCTACTTTAGAAGAGTTTGGTAAATTAAAAATAGATACAACAACAAGTCCTATTACAGAAAGTAAATTTGATAGTTTATTAGAAAAATTAGAAATAAAAGATTTCTCAGAAGAAGATAAAAACTTATTTCAATCAATTATTAAAGATAGAAAAATTACAGAAGAAGAGTATAATAATTTAAGCTACTCTCAATCTAAAAAATTAAATCAGATTATTTCAAGAAGTGATTTATCAGGTAATTTTATACCAGATACTTTTGTTTTTTTTGAAAAATTATCAATGGCACCATTAATCTCAGTACATAATATTAGTGATGATGATATATACAATGAAGCGGTATTTAATACTATTAAGAAATTAAATCTTTCACAACAATCTAGTTTATCTATTTTAAGTGAAATTGGTGGACTAATTAATGAAGAAGAAAAAATCAATTTTGAAAATAGATTAAGTGCTAATCAATATGACTCAGGAATACGATATAAAACTTATATGGGCTTAGATATGGAAGAGTTAGTCCTAAGTCGTTTAACTCAACTAGAAAAAGATTTTTTGGAAACTTCAGATAAGGAAGTTAGAAAAGATTATAAAATGATTATGAATATTTATAGTCAAATACAATTTGAACTAAATAAAATAAAGTTTAAAAATGAAACCCAAGTTGAACAATATACTAGAAATAATAAACCTAATCCTTTGAATAATTCAGAAGTAATAGAACTTTATAATAGAGTATTAAAAGAGCAAGAGAATAAAGAAGAAAAGGAGTTTGATGAATTATTAGATATTTTAAATATAAATAATATATCAATTGAGGATAAAAAACTATTTAGAAATATTTTAGAAGATAAGAATTTATCAAATATTGAAATGGATAAACTTTCTTTTTCTCAAATGAAAAAAATCAATCAATTGATTTTTAGAGAAGATGAAAATGCTAAAATTATAAATGATACTATCATTACTTCTAATAATAGAATTAAAGCAATTTTATCTACTACTGAAATAAGTGATGATGATAATTTTAATGAGCTATTATTTAAAACTGTAAAATCTTTTTCTGAAATAGATGAAATTAATAATTTCTTATCTCCTATTATAAATATAATTGCTGATAAGTTTACTAACTTTGATACTGTAAATCAAATAAATTCTGTAGAACAAGATATAAATAAAGTCTTAGATACTTTAATTGAAGAATTTTATGAAAATTGTAATAATCCTAAATTTAAAGAGAGTAAAGAGTATTATGAAAATAAAATAAATCAGTATAAAGATTTAAAAAATCATTATAATAAACTATAAAAGTAGATAAAAATAAGCATAGTTTAGCTCTTTCTTCTAAATTGTGCAAAAAGTGGATTATGGTCAGAAAGTCCGTGATCTTTGTCTATGGAAGCTTCAATTAACTCTAAATCTCTATAAAATATAAAGTCTAAATTATTTCCCATAAAAGATTTTACATCTTCATTTCTTTTAAACGATACCATTTTAAGCCCTAGCTTTTCTCTTAGTTCATGAAGTTTTTGCAGTCGTTTTTTATTCCAAGTATTAAAGTCTCCTGCTACTATCATAGGCCCTTTTTTTGTTTCTAGAAGTGTTGAGAATCGTTCTAGTTCTTTGTTGAAGCCCTTATTCTCACGAAAATTTATAGCATGTACATTCAAAATGACTAGGGTTTCTTCATCTTCAAAATTATAACTTGTGATTAACAAACTCTTATGTGGACCTATAATAGTCTCTTTTTCTTCCGAAAGGTATGCTTTTGCTGTTTTTGATTCAACCTTACTAGCTGTTAATACTCCATAAAATGTTTTTCTAACTTCTAAGTTAGCTGCCGCGTCAAAGGCAAAGTTTTCTAAGGCAAAGTTTTTATTATCTTTAAAATTTGCTTCTTGAAATAAGATAAAATCGAAAGGGAGTTTTATATCTTTTAAATAAGATTTAAAACTACCTTGCTTGGTATTATTTTTATGGACATTCCAACAAAGTATACCAAAGGTATTTGCTAGTGTACTATTGCATTTAAGCTTACAAGAACTATGATAAAGTTTTGATGGAACAAACATTATAGTAAGGGTGCGAAGACTTTCATTATATTCTCAAAAGCTTCTCTTAATTTATTTGGTTTTTTCATGCCATTTGTAGAGTTGGCCATAAGTGTTTCCATCCATGATTCTAATTGTTGTACAATTTTTTCTGAATAAACAAAAGTCACTACTTCATAGTTAAGAAAAAGGCTTCTATTATCTATATTTACAGAACCAACCATTCCACAGATATTATCAAATAATATTGCTTTTGCATGAAGCATTTCACCCTCATAAAGCATCACATCTACACCTATTTCATCTAATTCTCTCATATATGAACTTCTTCCTATATCTGCTAGTAAATTGTTAGAATGTCTAGGAGTGATAAGTTTTATATCTACGCTTTTATGATGTGCAATAATTAAAGCTTGTATGATATTTTCATCAGGGACAAAATAAGGAGTTACTATCCAAATACGATGTTTAGCGTTATAAATAGCATTAAGTAGTGTTTCATAAAGTGCATCAGCAACTATATCAGGTCCTGAAGGAACAACTTGTACAATATCATTTCCATCATATTTAATATTTTGATTTATTTCTTCTTTTTTTGTATCTTCAGTTGCATAAGTCCAGTCATTATGAAAGATAGAATAAAAATGATAAACGCCAGGGCCTTCAAGTTTATACATTAAATCTTCCCAACGCATTGTTCCATCTTCAGTTCCCATATACTCATTACTAAGATTCATACCGCCACTAAGTAATATACTTTGATCAAAGAGGTAGATTTTACGATGATTACGAAGATTTATATAATTTTGAAATGGTCTTTTTAGAATAGGCGTAAAAAATGCAACTTTTGCTCCTGCTTTTTTTAGTTCTTCAAACTTATTTTGATTAAAGTACATACTAAAAGAACCTACAATATCTAATAATAATCTTACTTTTATGCCTTCTTTTGCTCTTTTTGTAAGAGCATCTAGTAAAACCTTAGTTGTTTTATCAAATTTAAATACATAAGTACAAATATCAATAGTATATTTTGCTTCAGCTATTTGTTTTAACATTACTTCATAAGCTTCTACATCTGAAGTTATTAAACTAATAGTGTTTCCCTTACTAGCAGGAGGTATACCATTTTTCTCCAAAAGTGAAAGTATACTATTTTTAGAAGGGTCTATATTATAAGGTTCATGATGACTAATTTTAGATAATCGAACCTGTTCTTTTTTATAACGAGGATTACGCTTACGAAAACCTATAAGAAAGTAAAGGGGTACCGTAATAAAGGGTAAAAAAATAATAGCCATTACCCACGAAGTCATACTTGTAGGTGAGCGTTTTTGATAGAGTATATGTCTAATAGCTGTAAATACTAATAAGCCACTAACAATAATAAAAATATAGGTAAAAAATAAAAGAGTGAATGTCATAATAGCCTTAAATCTTCTTGTTTAGAATATTATATCATATCAAAAATCTTTTTTAGTTTTCACTTTTTGATAATTATTTATCTTTTTTGACACATCTTACTCCGTATCTATCAGCTTTGTAATACCATGTGTCTCTTCCTTGAACAAAATAAAAAGGATAAGCTGCATGTTTATTATCTTTTACTTCATCACTAGTCCAATATGATACTGAGATATTAAAACCATCTAAATCAGCAGCTCTATTATTTGCATACCAAAGTTTTTGGAAAACTTTTTTTGAAGGTAATATTGCATTCCTATCTTCACAATATTTTATTGCTTCTTCCCATTTCATTCTAATAGGGGCTTCTTCTAACCATATTACTTCTGCAAAAAGAGAGCTTAGTAAAATTGTACTAATTAATACTGTTTTTTTCATTTTTAACCTTTTATATCAAATAATTCATTGGTAAAACCCTTATACCAATCTTTTGCAGTTGTAAAATTTTCTTTGCTTAAAGAAGAAGTTTCACTAATTGCAATCATTTTATTTTTATATTCATACTTATGACTAACCCAGGCTCCCTTTGTTTGTGTAAGAATTGAATAACAAACATTTCCTGGTAAGTTTTTCTTATAATCAAATACTTCTTTATTTATTCTTGCATTTATATCAGAAGCAAGTATATAAGCACAAGAACTTGCCATTTGAGCTGATTTTGGAAAAGGATATTCTCCTTGGGCATCACCAATTACATAAATATTTTCATCAGTAAGAGTCTGATATGTTGGTTTTCTAAGTTTTACCCATCCTTGAGTATAAGTTTCTATTTTTGCTTTTTTATAAAGCTTATTAGCTTTGTTTGGAGGTATAATTGAAGCTTCTTCAAAAGCTATTTCTGAGGTAATATATTTATTGCTTTTTTCATCAAAGTTTTTTGTATATATTATTTTTGTATTAAAATCTATATCTTTAAAATTTGTTAGAGGTTTATATTCTATAAAATCTTTGTAATCTTTGTTAAAGGCTTCTAAATAGACTTTTGCCTTTGAAGCTGGTTTTACTCTTGGATCTATTAATATAACTTTCCCATCTATATGATGCTTTTTAAAGTAGTTTGCAATCATACAAGCTCTTTCATATGGAGCAGGAGGACATTTATAAGAAGATTTAGGCAGTGTAATTACAAAATTTCCACTTTTAAAGTTTTCAATCATTTTTTTAAGTTTTAAAAGTTCGCTTCCTGGTTTTAAACCTGCTGGGGCTTTTAAAATAACTTCTTTTATCTTTTCTTTATTTTTTCTAAATATCTTTTTATAGTTATAATCAATTCCTAAAGTCATTACTAAATAATCATATTTAAGTATTTGATTTGAAGTTTGTACTATTTTTTTATCTTTATTTATATCTAAAATAGTTTCATTTATAAAATTGTAGTTATATTTTAAAACTGCCGAATTATAATCAAAACATAAAGATTTATAGCTTATTCCATCTATTTCGCCTAACCAAGCATTTGAAAAGGGACAAGATATAAATATATTGTTTTTTTCAACAAGAGTAACATTTAGATTTGGATTTAATTGTTTTAAATATTTAGCAGTGCTTAATCCAGCAAAACCACCACCTAAGATTAAAATATTAGTTCTTTTAATTTTCGTTTCTTTTAAGATAGACGCTTCAATTGAATTTGTTAATAAAATTGAAGCTGTTATGATAGAAAGTTTTATAAAAGAACGACGTTTCAATTTAAGAAACTCCATTTTCTTCTAAAAATTTTTGCCAATCTTTTGTATTATATTTACCTTCATGTAAACCTTTTACAAACTTCATAAAAGTAATCATTTGAGCAGGATGTGCATATCCAGGAACTTGGAAAATTCTATTCCAATGTTTATCAAAAATCACTATATTTGGAGTTGATTTAGCAGCAAAAGCCATTCTAAGGGTTGTAGTTGTCTCTTGTTTCTTTTTTTCACCAACTAAATAATCTTGTTCTCTTTCTCTATTTATTAGATAAATATTAAACTCTTTTGCTAAAGTATTCATCTCTTTATTTTCTTTGAAATCTTTTTTTAAAAGTTCACAATATGGACAAGTGTCACTTTCAAAGATAAACATAACACCTTTTCCTTTTGCTACTAATTCACTTCCAGTTTTAAATAAATCACTTGCAAGGATTGAGCTAGTTAATAGTAGAAAACATAATAATAGCTTTTTCATTATTCAGCCTTTTTTTTAATTACTTCAATTTTATTAGCTATATAAAAATTTCTTAAAGCTTCGTAAACTTCACCATTTTTTCTATCTTTACCTTTCCATTTTCCTTCTGCCATGAAATCCATAGTAACTAAAAATTGTTTTGTAGGAATATATCCAGGCACTACTACAACAGCTTTTCCATTTGCATCAGTGAAAATTATAGTAGGCGTTGCTTCAATTCCATAAACTGCAATCATAGTTTTAGTATCAACATCCATTAATTCACCTTCATGAAATTGTTTATGTCTTAAATTTTCATGAGCTCTAAAGTAATAAGAAGAAAAATCCTCTTGTAGTCTTTTTTGTAAATCAGCACTTGCTTCAATATCAGCTTTTAATCTATCTGAATATGGATCTGTATTTGTTCCAAAAACTAATATCATTTGTTTCCCATCAGGTGAGACTTTTGCAACATCTTTAAATACTTTACTCACAATAGAGGCATGTTTTGTATATACAGTTTTTTCTGTTTCTTTTTGTTTAGCTATTTCTTTTTCAATATCTTCTTTTTTTGGCATTGCAATTTTTTCTGTAGCTTTTTCTTCAATGACTTTTGCTTCAGATGTAGCTTTGTCCCCACAAGCTGTAAATAAAATTGATGCTGTAATAATAGAAGCCAGAGCTGTTTTTGATAAAATTTTAGTATTCATTTTTTTCCTTTTGAATTTATGCTTAATTAGATTAATAGATATGATATTAACATAATTAAAAATAATTTAAGATAATTTAAAATCAAAAAGAGGGATAATAAAATCCCTCTTCTTTATGAAATATTCAAAAGCTATTTAGCAGCCTTATTCATTATTTCATGCATTTTGTTAATATGCTCTTTTGCATTTAACTTTTTGTCTGTATTTAGTTTATTCCATAGTTCATCATTTTTCATATTTTGATGACATCCCATACATAAACCTGTTTTTTCCATTCTTTCTCTCATGTCTTGATCAAGTGGACGTGAAGCTGGCCAGTGAGTTCCTACTGTTTGAAGTTGTTTTCCTTCTCTAGTTACTACTTGCGACCAATCATAATCCATACCTGGAATACCTTTCATTTGAACTGTTTTATTTGCAGGAATAAATTCCCCAGTTGCAAGGTTTTGTAAGTCCATGTATTTATCTTTACCTTGATGTTTCATAAATTGTCCATCTTGGATTCCATATCCTAAAGTTTTAGGATTAGAGTGACAAGATTCACAAGATCTAGCTTTTCTACCTGATGTATGAGGTTGAACAGGAGACATATCAGTTCCTGCAACTAATGAGCCATTTGGTCCATCAGGAACTTGAGCTTGTTTATTAAGAACTAATGTTTTACCATCAGGTCCAATTACTGTAAATGTAACTTGACAACCAGGCATGATTGGAGTTACAAGACCTTCTCCATTAATTCCTAAGATTGGGTCTTCCCATCTTAAGTATGATCTAGTTTCACTTGGTTTTCCAAATAGTTTTTTACCTTTTGTTCCAAGAATTGACTCTGAAGTTTCACCATTTTTAAAGTTTGTAGACCCAGATGCAATCCAGTCAGTTTTTGATTTACCTGGAGTATAATCAACTTTAATATGACAACCATAACATTGTGGAGCCCAATCTGAGTGACATGCATAACACTCTAAGTTATCCATATGCGCTTGAATTTTACCCATTGCAACATCTGCATCTTGTGATTTCCATGAATCAGTTTCTGCTTTATATTTTAATAAAGGAACTTCTAAATCTTTTCCTGATGCTAAGTGAGCAATTGCTTTTTTCTCACCTGTAACTTTTACTACATTTCCAAGTGGATTACCTCTTGTTGATAATAAATACCCATCTTGTTTAGGATAAACAGTACCTTGAGTCATAAAGTATGGTAAATCTTGAGCCATTCCTCTTGGACCTTCAGGAGTTTCAATACCAAAGTTTTCACCAAAACCTATATTTAATTCCCATGGATATTTGTCATTTGTACCATGACAATCTGAACACTCAATTTCAACTTGACCTAAAGTAGTACCAAATAGTGTACCATCACCATGCATATCTACTGATGTGTGACAATCTTGACAAGTCATACCAGCTTCAAAGTGTAAGTCTTCTTTTATGTGTTTATATCTTTTACCATGATGTTTAGATTGTGATTTCCCACCTTCTTGTAATGGTGAACCATAAGGTTGCTCCATTAAACCAACATAAGAAACACCGATTCTTTTCCCTCTATTGTGACAAGAGTTACAAGTTTCAGGG
>Ga0193962_1000914_pt1 | contig 13812 bp, 11 predicted proteins | sample FB_5_MG_FD_140335 | JGI IMG/M metagenome (GOLD analysis project Ga0193962, IMG submission 140335) | Microbial mat bacterial communities from the Broadkill River, Lewes, Delaware, United States - FB_5_MG | ecosystem: Environmental > Aquatic > Freshwater > River > Microbial mats | place: USA...
GCACCAAAACGGTTTTTAATGCCACGCAAGGTGCGATAGCGACTGTCACTTTCGCCTTCAATCATTAACGACGCATCAATGATGTGTTCCAATACTTTTGGCCCCGCAAGATTACCGTCTTTGGTCACGTGGCCCACCAGAAACAGAACAGTATTGGTTTGCTTAGCAAAACGGGTAAGGTAAGCGGAACATTCACGCACTTGAGTTACGCTGCCAGGAGAGGACTCAACCCCATCCATATTCATCACCTGAATCGAATCGATAACAATCACTCTTGGCTGCTCTTTTTGAGCAACGCGAGTAATCGCTTCTACATTCGTTTCCGACAACATCTGCAAGTTATTCATTGGCAAGCCCAAACGCTGCGCACGACGGGCAACCTGCTGTAAGCTTTCTTCACCCGTGATATACAGTGTTGGCATCGACTGCGCCAAATAACACATCACTTGTAATAATAGTGTCGATTTACCCGCACCCGGGTGACCACCAATCAAAATCGCCGAACCAGGCACTAAACCACCGCCCAATACCCGATCGAACTCCTGCATGCCCGAAGTAAAACGCGGCACTTCAGCAAGATTAATCTCGGCAAGCTTATGCACCTTACCAGCTTCTTCACCCGTACCGGCATAACCTTCAAACTTCACATCGCGGGTCGCGGCTTTTGCACTGCTAGCCACCACAAATTCGGTAAGCGTATTCCACTCGCCACACTCAGCACACTGGCCTTGCCACTTAGTATGATCAGCGCCACACTCGGTGCAGACATAAGCTGTTTTTTTCTTCGCCATTAGGAAACCTTTTTGAGCCCTATTTGAAATATGCTGAAAACTGAGGGGCTTTTATAAAATATGGCTAACAGAATACCTTAGCAGGCAGAGGGTGTGTACAGTTTGTTAAGGCCTAAGCTATATTTCCCTGAAGATGATGGTTATCTACCCTAATATGGTTAGCCATTAAAATAGAGTTGAAAAGCGCTAGATGTATAGGGCTGTTGGCATTTCAATTTATCTTATCTTAGGCTTTAGATAGATCCATTTTAGGCTATCGACGTAACGCTATGAAAAATTTGAACATTTCTAAATTATTTTTAGGATTTATCACCATTATGGCTGTGCTAATAGCGGTACAGTCAATGATGATGATTGCGCAAACAAAGAAAATCGAGCGCGATATGCTGTATAACTCAGAAGTATTAATTCCCATTATAAAAAAAGCTAAAGAAGCAAGGATTGCTGTTGCTCAAGTGCAGCAAGGGCTAGCTGATCTATCTATAGCAAGCGGTCAAAATGGTTTAGATGATGGGTTAGCTGAAGCTGAACTGGCGGCTAAAAAGTTCAAACGTCTAATGAAAGAATTATCCGAAATACATCCCGCCAATATAGGACGTTATAAAAATATCATTCCTTATTTCGAAAAATATTATAAAGACGGGGAGGCGATGGCTCAAGAATATGTAAAAAGAGGGCCTGCGGCGGGAAATAAATTAATGGATCAATTCGATCTGAGTGCTGTGACGATAAATAAAAAAATTGATGAAATATTATTAGATATTGATAAAGAAATAGAATCGTCGGTTGCTCATGAATTGGCAGATAACGGCGGTACATTTTATTTAATTATTGGTTTCACGTTAAGTTATATATTTTTACTGGTTACTCTTTTTTTATTAACTCGAGTTTATATTATAAAACCAGCAGAGTACTTGGCTGAACAGCTAGGTTATATTGCAAAGGGTGATTTCTCGAAAAAAGTTGAGAGCAAGCGCAATGATGAAATAGGAGCAATTGCTAAAGCGGCTGGTGATATTGTTTTTCAGCTGGGTAATACATTACGAGAAATAGCGTCCTCTGGAATGCAGGTATCTGCATATTCGCATGCTCTCACTTATATAATGGATACATCCAGACAACACCTGGAAATGATGAGTGCTGAAAATCACGCTGTAGCGAAATCGAGTGAAGAACTTGCATTATTGGGTGTTATGGTTGAAGAACAAGCGAATCAAGCCTCTCTGGCGTCAACTGAGGTTAAACAGCAGGCACAGATAGGCGATGAGCTATTGGGCGAGACCGTATCTGCATCTAGTATCCTTGCAGAGCGGATGAATCAGGCAAAAGTTACAGTGCAAGAGCTTTCTGATAGCTCAAATAAAATTAACGATGTTATGGCCGTTATCCAAGGCATTGCTGAACAAACTAACTTGCTAGCACTTAATGCGGCGATTGAAGCGGCACGGGCAGGGGAGCAAGGGAGAGGTTTTGCGGTGGTTGCCGACGAAGTTCGAACGCTGGCATCACGAACTCAAGAATCCGCGAGTCAAATAAATGAGATGATTCAAACTCTGCAAGTTAATGCGCGTGAAACAGTAGAGCTTATTGCACAGAATCAAACTCAGGCAAGCTCCAATGCTGAATCCAGTGAAAAAGCTTTGGAAGCTCTGAAAAACATTATTAAGACAATTAACAAAATAGATAGGTTAAGTACCGAAATATCTCAGGCGGCTACGCAGCAGAAAGTAAAATCATCGGAAGTTGAATCAAATATTCAGCGTTCAAATAGGTTGTCTGAACAATTTAACGAAAAGTCTAAACAATCAAATAGGTTTAGCGAAAAACTGTCTGAGCATGCCCATAAATTTAGTAACTTAGCATCTAAGTTAAAAATATATTAATACATCGTTTTATAGCAATAGGAACAAGCTTATAACTGCGGTTCACTCCGCTGAATACCCAGCGCAATCACATCTTCAAAAATTTCAGCGTAAGCAAAACGATAACGCCCTTACTCAACCCTAGGATCAACAGGTTCTGCAATCAGGGCATACGCCAACGTTCTACCCAATAGCGCACGCTGAGCAAAGGTCTCGACCGCTGCGGTTAACTTATCCGCCGCCGTCTCACCACAATCACACGCCTGAGTAACCGCCGCCACCTCTCGCTCGGTGGCATAACGAAATACCTCAGCCACCAACTCCGACTTATTAGGGAAGTGACGATAAATCGTGCCCGACGCCACCCCAGACTCCTTCGCCACCTACCGTAATCGTAAGCGGGTATCGGCCTTTTTAGCCAAGGTAAGTTCGGTTTCGCGATAAGCCACTGCAAAGCTCCTAAAGAAGTGAATATCAGTTCATTTGTTAATGAGTGAATCATGATTCAGTTGTTTGGGCAAGAGAGTGTTTGGTTGCGGTCGAGGCCGGTGGGAGTCGTTAGATTGAGGTAGCTCAAGGTGTAGATGAACTTGAAGTGTGCAAATTGACACAAAAGTCAGGAGTGTATAGTGTACGTACCGTCAACAAACATCATTAACAGGGAAGGTCGGATGATTTCAAAGAAAATTTCTCTTCGTTCGCCTTTCCCAGATATATGGGAAAGGCGAACTCGGTTCGTATAATCCTCTATTATAACTACAGGCAAACTTGTGATCAAATTTACCCTGATTGAAAATTCACTAGACTCAATAGAACAAGGATTAAAGTTCTTACAAACGGCAGAGTCTGAAGAGTGTATAAGTGCGTATAAACATTCATTACTTTGCTTATTTCAAGGTGCCGAGTTAGTTCTTAAAGAAGCCTTAGTTTTAATTGATCCAATAACTATATTTGATAAAAATTCATTGTTTAAGCACTGCTCATCTCCATTGGCACCAACAATGGAGGAGCTATACAAATGTAAGTCCATCGATATAAGGGGTATTACTCAAGAGTTAAAAAAACATTATTCAGATATCTTTACGAGGGCAAACATAAAAGTTTTGGAGAAACTAGCTATTGAGCGTAACAAGGTTCAGCACTTTGCCATTGAAATTTCGCCCAAAGAATTGAATGATAAATTGTTAGAGCTCTATCTTTTAGTAATTAAACCGGCTTTTAAAATAATACAGTCTAAAAGTTATGACGTTGGGGTTAACGGGATATCAAATGACGAGATAACCGAGCGAATCTCAAAATTTGAAGAGTCATTTCTGACTATTAAAATTGGTGATGGTTTTTATATTGGGATGTGCCCTAAATGTACAGAATATCATCATTTCATAATTTATGATGGAGAATCCTACCCCACTTATACTTACTGCACGTCATGTGACTATGAATTAAAAGATATAGATCCTTGTGATTATCAAATATGCCCAGAATGCAGCTGGCCTTCCCTGATTTATGATAAGAATAGTGAAGCTGGTGTTTGTCTTGTGAATAAATGTTATTACGGTAAAGAAGGCGGCTTTGTTGAAATGGAACCATGTAGTACTTGCACTGGTTATGAAATAGAAGGCTCTTGTTCGGATTGTAGTCCAGAGGAAGAGTAGTTATAACAAGAAAATCAGCAGAGCAAAAATAGCGGGCTCGTGTAGCTTCCCTCAATCTATAGGCCTACTATTATTTAATACGTTATTTTGGCGCTAAGTGTCTACGGAGTAAAGTTGAAATATTGTGAATTAATATCTAATGAAGATAATATTTTAAAGTTGATGAAGAAGTTAAGCATTATTGATGAAGTTACAAAGATTGTTGCGATAGATCATCATCCCGATTATGAGTTATCTCCATATCAAGGATCTGTTGCATCAAATTATGTATTTAAAAATACAATCAATACGCCAAGTGAATTGTCATTTACTTATTCTGCAGAAATTCTAGATTCTAGAATTTTTCACTGGGACAATGTACGAGATGTAGCAAAGAGTAAAAACCTGGCGCATAGTGGTGACTCTTTTTCAGAGGATGTACTGAATCAGGCAAGAGAAATGGATGAGGAAGTTATAGCTCAAGGGTTTGAGCCAGATTTAGATGGTTTTATTTTGAACGACTTGAAGATAGGGGTTGTTTACAACCAAGATAAAAAAATCAATATTGAAGGCAGCTTTTTTGGCGATGGTTATTCAATTTCACCAGACGATTGGTCATTATATTCCGAAATTAGATTCGATGGATTTACAGAATTTAATGATAATGAGCTATTTTATGTTGAGCTTTTAATAAATAGTTTTCATATGTATCATGAAAATCATTACAGACTGTCATACTTCTTGGCTTTTTCTGCATTAGAAGGTTTTGTTAATTATTATAATGCCAGTGATGATGTTGAGGAAAAGTTGCCAGTAAAATTAGCAAATTTATTTAAGAATAAATTTCCAGATATTCCACTTTCAAACAATGCTATTTACACAAGTTGCATTAATGAATTTAAAAAGAAAATGATCCCAAAGCGAAATAATGTGGCACATGGAAGAAGTTGCTCATTTTCTCTTGATGAATCACTAGAAATGCTGATATTTTCTTTGGCGATTATTACTGCCATTACCTGTAAAAAAACAAAATTAATAGAACTGTTTTGATTATGCACTTAATAAGTGGTTCTAAGCGACGCTTAGAATTTACCTGAACTCGGAGCTAAGGTTCTTCTAGAAGTTAATTCATATCGTGCTAATTTACAGAAAATAATAATTGAGGCTCTTATGTCTAAGGAATTTTTTGAGAAAGTTGCAGCTGACAAAAGTCAGTTAGGGTTTGATTACCAAGACCTTGTGTGTCTGGAATATCTTATTGATATAAAGCCAGGGGAGGCGGTTGGTCTGGAAGTCTTTGATGATGTTCACCACGGAAGGATTGAGGGTGGAAAAGCGCTGATTCAAGTTAAGCACTCAATTAATGATGGAAGCGCTCTCACCAATAGAGATATTGATCTTTGGAAAACGCTTCATCATTGGAGTGTGGCGTTAGATCTTCTTGGTTCAAGTGATATTGAATTTATCTTTTTTACAAATAAGAAAAAAACAAGTCAGGCAGGGATTGTGCATTTGATGACTCTTGAAGAGACAGGCATGCCTGCTTTATTTAAGGCTATTAATGAGATTAAATTAGATCTTGACTTTAAAGAAAAAGAGAAGGCCTTGGATGCGGCAGAAAACCCGATAAAAAAATATGTTGACTATATATTTGGCTTGAGTGATACGAAAAAGAAAGAGCTATTCAGGAAAATCAGTATCATTTTTTCAACCGAAGATATTTTTTCTCGTTTAGCTAGGAAGATAGAGTTTTTTTCAATTAATGAAGACCAAGCATTAGATGTTTTACATCAGCTCATGGGTGTCTTTGGAGAGAGAAAATATAAATTAATAAAAGATAATAAAAAAGTATTGATTGATTACGCTACATTCAGAAAAGAATTTCAATTTGATCGAATTATACAAATATCGCAGGATAGAAAGATTGACTTCAGTCGATATCATCAATTCAAGAATATAAATTCCATTGATCCAAAAAATGGACTGTTTGCTAAACAGCTTATTGATATTGAAATTTCAGCAGAAGACATAACAGAGCACTCAATTGAATATGCTGCAACGAACATGTTTATACAAAAACTTATTGTTGCTGGTGAGTTTAGTGAGTCTGAGAATGAGGCTATTAATGAAGAGGTTTTTCATGGGTGGAAATCTTTACACGACAGTCTGTATGACAGAGATGGAATAGAAATTAATAGCGAGCACTATCGTGTGGCAAGAAATTGCTTTCGTAGTCTTGGGAATATTCCTGTAGTTGTCGCAAACTCATCATTACCTCGGGCAATGGTGGCTGGGAAAGGTATTGAGCTATCTGATAGATGTCGTATCGGATGGAGGCAAGATTGGAAAAGTTTATATGGAAAAAATAAATGATTGGAATACTAAATAATGAAGCATTAGGTTTGGTAGCCATACACTCGGTATTGGCAATAACACCACGTCTTAATGTTGCCAATGCTTACCTCGTCGCCCCCCTTCTTTTTGATAAAAAAATACGTGGATATCTCAAGCGTAAAACTACAACTGTTCTATCAGTTCAAGAGATTGTTACAGCAAATAGTGAATATTTCGTAGGGTTTAATGAAAAGTTTACTGACTCATTGGTAGTTAGTACAAATGCCGTCGCAATGGGTATAGAGCTTAATTTATTCAATTTAGAGCGCGGTGAATTGATTAATTTGATATCAGATCCCTTCGAGAAAGGAAGGTTAGGTCGTAAAGTAGATGACATATTCGCTGCTTCTAAAAATGTCTCTATGATGTTATCGGAACCACCAGCATCATTGTATGCCTTATTGAGGATAGAAGTATGACTATACAAATTAAAAATATATTCATTTGGCAGAAGAATGGTGATGTTAGAAACTTGGAGCTAAATCGGGACGCCGTAAATGTAATCACTGGTGAATCAGGGAAGGGGAAGTCATCTATTCTTCATATTATTGATTATTGTCTACTCTCCACTACAGCAAATGGCATATCAAAGGCAAATATTGATGATAAATCAAGTTGGTACGGACTAAGGCTTTACACAAGTAAAGGTTTAGTTACTATTGCTCGAGATGCTTACCATGTTGGGGAAACGAAGAATGTCTACTTTTCGGATAATGGTGAAGTTCCAGATTTACCTATACATAACATGAAGATCGCGAGCTTAAAAAAGGTATTGGATAAGGAGTTTGGTTTAGATAGTGATCTTAAAATACCATATGGTGGTAATACTATAAAAGCTGGTTCAAAAGTTTCTTTTAGGAATTTTTTAAGTTTCTGTTATCAAGACCAAAACGCCATTGTTTCTCCAGACTATTTATATAATAAGCCTAGCGACCCAAAGGTTATTGAAAGGATAGAGCGTACGTTTAAGATGGCCTTAGGTATTGTTGATGCTAAAGGCGCAATTGTGAACGAGAGACTCGATAAGTTGAACTCAGAACGACAAAGCATAGAGCGGCGCTCAAGTCTTATGGATAAAAAACGATTAGAGTTTCAAGAGGACGTAGTTTCCCTTGAAGAAGAAGCTGTTTCTTTGGGGCTTTTAGAAAAAACTAGTGATGACATCCAGTCATCCTTAGATGTTTTAGAAAAACTCTCCAACTCTCCTATTGAACGATTTGATAATATAGGGGAGAGAGTTAAAGCGTTCGAGTTAAGGGAACTTGAACTCAGTAGGAAATTACGAAAGTTTAGAAATTTTAATGAAGGGTATAAAGAGTACCAATCTGTTATTAAGGAAAGTGACGATTCAATTCGACCTGTATTATATTTACTTGATAGGTATAGAGAGACCCTTCCAGGGACTAAAACTAATGAGATTCTACAAGCGTTAGAGGATGAATTGACATCAGCTAAACAGAGTTGGAAGAAACGTAATGATTCTTTATTGTTTGTTGATATCTCAGATCAGACCAAGACATTAGAAACAGAGTTGAAGGATCTTCGAATTAAGATGGGAGAGCTAAATGGACTATCAAAGCGTTTATCTACTCCTAAAGAAATTTACCGATATCAAGGTAAGTTAGGTGTAAAAGTTGAGCTTTATTCAGATAAGGCTACTCCACTAGATTATACCGACAAGCTTACAGAAATTAATGCTAAGATTTCTCAGTTAAGCGGTGTTGTTCAAGACATGGATTCGAAACGTGAATTTGTGATGGGAAAGCTTAATGAGAAGATTAACGAGCACTTAAGCCGACTAAAATTAAAAGGTTATGAAACAAGTCAGGCTGTTTTTTTAGAGTCAGAGAAAGCTATAAACCTGATTCTTGATGAAGGACGTTCTGTAGAGAAGATGGTTGATATTGGTAGTGCTTCTAACTACTTATATATTCATTTAGCTTACTTCATGGCATTGCATGAGGTAGCGCGCGCTAATCATGTACCTTGGATGCCTAGTTTTTTAGTTTTTGATCAAATCAGTACACCTTATACAGGCGAAAATTCTGACGATATATCTAGTCTTGATTTAGCTTTAACAGAACTGGATCTATTTGTTGAGAGTATGAAAGAAAAAGGAGGGGTTCAGGTCATTCTTATGGAACACATACCTGAATCTCATTGGGTTAATCTAAAACTTGATAACTTCAAACTAGTAGATAAAGAACTTGTTAATGGGTATGGGCTCATAAATTAACTATTGTGTTACGTCGAATCAAGCCTTAACAAACGCATTTTATCGACAGTGACCTTCCCTTGATAAAACGGACACTAAAACCTAACTTAAGATCAGGTGTCCAATATCAAACCATAACAAATCAAGAATAATCTGCTAAATAAAATGTGTGTACCACCAAAATATTAATTAGAATGCTTAGTTATGTCTAAATTCACTATATCCTGAGATATACAATCGTGGTGGTTAGCCACTAGCATTCAGAGTGAGTATCAGCTCAGAAATAACATTAGTGCCAACCCCATCCCCCTATTAACTCGCAACCCCTCCACCCTTGTGCTAATTTTTTAACCTATTATTAAAAAAAATTCTCGCGCAGCCATACGACACCCAAGAACTCGAAGCGCAACCTGACAGGCCAATAAAAAAGGAATACAGCAAACATGAACACATCAAAGCAGTTGTTTACCCACATCTCATCTGACGGTGAACTAACACTCAGTTTAGTTGAGGTCGATGTTCCAAAGCCAAAAGCCCACGAGATTGTGGTGAAGATGGAAGCATCGCCGATTAACCCGTCAGACATGTGGCCTATGTTTGGTCCTGCAAATTTGTCTAAAGCGTTATTGAGTGATGATAAGTCGGTATTAACCGCGCCACTTTATCCCGAATAGAAGCCCTTAAGATGGATATCCAGTAAATTTTTGGAGTTAGTCATGAAAGAAGACATTTTAGAGCAGTTAGTTGAAGACTGGTTGGTATCTCAAGAAGGTTGGTTTGTAAAACATAATGTAAAGTATAGACCTTCCATTGAACATCCTGAATATGAATCTAAAAAAGATTCGGTACATTCGGATATTGATATAGTTGCATATTCACCAACTGCTAGAGGGGCAGCTCGTGTTGCTGTTGTGACATGTAAATCGTGGCAAGCTGGTTTTAATATCGGGAAATGGCTTGAGCGATTAGAATGTGAAGCAGAATATAATCAACCTACTATTGAATTTCAAAAGCGTGAAAAATGGAAATCATTTAGGGAGATTGTCTCGGAAAAATGGCTAGTGTCATTTCTTGATAAATTAAAGAGAGAAACAGGGCAGCTATCGTTCACTTATTATATCGCGGTGACTAAATTGTCGGGTAAAAGCATTGATGACAATCGCCAATTATTAGAAAACTCAAAAGTAATTGAGAAAAGATTTAAAAAGCATGGGGCTAATATTGATATAAGATTACTTCCTCTAGAGGAAATAATTTCAAGTATCAAGCTAAGAATGGAGGGTAAGGATACTCCAGTACTAGAAATAACAAACATCGGCCGTCTTTTACAACTACTAAATGCAGCAGGCTTAGCGACAAATTAGCAGGCGGCTGCATCGGATAAATTTCCGTTGTTATCTATTGTGGAAATTACGCATAACATATCGTAGTCCACGATTGTTCGGTGCTCGGAACGTATATGACTCAGTACATAAGGCAAGGGTAGTAAATTGAATAAAAATGATATTAATTGTGACTTGTCTTTTGATCAGAATTTAAAGTTAATTGAAGGAGTAAATAGATTACCATGGGTTGGTAAAGCATTTTACACTCAAAAACATAAAATATTTATACTTGGTGAAAGTATATATAACTGGAAGCCTGAAGATCAGTCATTTATTAGTCACATAGAAGCTCCAGATAATTTAAGGAATCTGCATGTTAATCATGCTATGAACTTTAAAAAAAACTCTAAGTTTGTGAGAAATATAGAAAGGGCAATATATAACAAAAAGAAACCTACTGATTCTGAAAAGAATAAGTTATGGACTTCTGTTATTTATCATAATTTAGTCAAACGAGTTCTAAAGAGTAACAAACATCGGCCTTCATACAATGATTACTTATCAGGCTGGACAACCTTTGGAGAGTTAGTTGATTTATTTCTACCAGATCAAGTGATTGTTTATGGTCTAGAAAGAAAGAAAATTGATTCGTTTCTAGAATATTGTCAAGTTAACAAGATTGAAATAATTAAACGTGAAAAGATACCTGTTAAAGTAGGAAGGTCACATCCACGGAAAATTGTAGTTAATAAAAACGGAAAAGAAGTAATGCTACTTTTTATCAAGCATCCAAGCTCATATTTTAGCTGGAAAAAATGGTCGCCGATTATTAATCATCATTTAGATTGCAAACCAGACATCGAATAAAAGTCTTCCTAGCAGACGCTGAACTGATCTTGCTGATTTATTATTAATGTGTTTTTCTAATTCTATCAATTCGTAAGCCCTTCGCACTTATGCTAATTTTTTAGCTTATTATTAAAAACAATTCTCGCGTAGCGATACGACACCTAAGTATTCGAAGCGCAACCTGACAGGCCAATAAAAAAGGAACACAGCAAACATGAACACATCAAAGCAGTTGTTTACCCACATCTCATCCGACGGTGAGCTAACACTCAGTTTAGTTGAGGTCGATGTTCCAAAGCCTAAAGCCCACGAGATCGTGGTGAAGATGGTGCATTGCCAATGAATCTGCTGACAGCGTACCTACCTTAAACACCTATTTTGCCTATTTACATAACTTCCCAAGACTATTGCAGCGAAAACCCCGATAATCCCCGCAATTAAGATCAATTCGCTGTCGTGCCGCCCTCTACGCTGGAAGCTATGCCATGGAAATCAAAGTAAATTTTCTCGACAATCTCAGACTTGAAGCTAAGTTTGATGATTATACGGTTATCACAGATCAGCCTATTCGTTACAAGGGTGACGGCTCTGCGCCAAGCCCGTTTGATTATTTTCTGGCGTCGTCTGCATTGTGTGCGGCTTATTTCGTGAAGGTGTATTGTGTGGGTAAAGGTATCTCTACCGATGACATTCGACTTTCGCAAAACAACATTGTTGATCCTGAAGATCGCTATAACCAGATTTTTCAAATTCAGGTAGAGCTGCCCGACAGTATTTCTGATAAAGATCGTGCCGGTATTTTACGTTCGATTGAACGCTGTACTGTTAAAAAAGTGATTCAAACAGGCCCTGAGTTTAAGATCGAAACGGTTGAGAGTCTCGATGAAGATGCTCAAGCGATGTTGATGGGGCAGGCTGATGGTGACACTGAAAGTGAGTCGCAGACCTTTATCTTGGGTAAAGATCTGCCGCTAGAGCAAACCATTGCCAATATGACGAATCTGTTGGCCGATTTGGGTATGAAGATTGAAATTTCTTCTTGGCGTAATATTGTACCCAATGTGTGGTCGTTGCATATTCGTGATGCGGCCTCGCCGATGTGCTTTACCAACGGTAAAGGCGCGACAAAAGAAAGCGCACTTTGTTCGGCCTTGGGCGAGTTTATTGAGCGTTTAAACTGCAATTTCTTTTATAACGATCAGTTCTTTGGCCAAGACATTGCCGCGAGCGAGTTTGTTCATTATCCCAATGAAAAGTGGTTTATATTAAACGAAGATGACTCACTTCCAGAAGGTATTCTGGATGACTATACCCGTGAAATTTACGACCCTGAAGATGAACTGCGTGGTTCACATTTAATTGATACTAACTCAGGTAATACTGAACGCGGTATTTGCTCGATTCCTTATATCCGTCAGTCTGATGGTGAAACGGTTTATTTTCCTTCGAACTTAATTGAAAACTTGTTCCTTAGTAACGGTATGAGCGCGGGCAATAACGTTAACGAAGCGAAGGTTCAGTGCCTGTCGGAAATATTCGAACGGGCGGTGAAGCGACAAATCATTGAGCAAGAAATTGTACTGCCGGATGTTCCTCAGGAAGTCATTAATAAATACCCGACGATTGTAGAAGGCATTAAGGCTTTGGAAGCTCAAGGTTTTCCTATTGTCGTTAAAGATGCGTCATTAGGCGGTCAGTTCCCTGTGATGTGTGTGACGCTGATGAATCCGAAAACCGGCGGTGTGTTTGCGTCTTTTGGTGCGCACCCAAGTTTTGAAGCGGCGCTAGAACGTAGCTTAACCGAGCTTTTACAAGGTCGCAGTTTTGAAGGCCTGAACGATGTTCCAAAACCAACGTTCAATAGCATGGAAGTTTCTGAGCCTGAGAATTTTGTTGAACACTTTATTGATTCTACCGGTGTAATTTCTTGGCACTTCTTTAGCGCCAAGCATGATTATGAATTTTGCGAATGGGACTTTTCTGGCAATAGTTCTGGTACTAATGAAGAAGAACTTGATCTGTTATTCGGTATTTTAAAAACTCTAGGCAAAGAATCGTACATTGCTGAGTTTACTGATCTCGGTTCTGCGTGTCGTATTTTAGTACCGGATTATTCTGAAGTGTATCCGGTGGACGATCTTATTTGGGATAATACCAACAAGGCGCTGGCGTATCGTGAAGACATTTTGAATATTCACTCGCTTAGTGATGATGCTTTAACGAGTTTGGTAGAGCGCTTGGAAGAGAGTCAGATTGATAATTACACCGATATTCCAACGCTGATTGGTATTGTATTCGATGAGAATACGGCATGGGGTCAGCTCACCGTTGTTGAATTAAAGATTCTAATTTATCTTGCTTTAGGGGCGCTGGATGAAGCGATTGAGTTAGTTGAGATGTACTTGCAATATAACGAAAATACCGTCGCGCGCGGCTTGTTCTATCAAGCGATGCACGCCGTACTTGAAGTGACGCTGGATGAAGATTTAGAACTTGATGATTACATCGTTAATTTCAAAAGAATGTTCGGTGAAGAAGTGATGGCGAATGTTGTTGGTTCGATCAGCGGTGATGTGAAGTTCTTAGGCTTAACCAAAACCAGCATGAAACTGGAAGGCTTAGACAAGCATTTACGATTGATTGAAAGCTATAAGAAGCTGCATCAGCTACGCGCCACGAAAGCAGGTATTCATTAGGAGCGCTTTCTAACGATAATTGAGCTCGTGAACTTGCCTAGTGAAA
>Ga0193962_1000916_pt1 | contig 13787 bp, 11 predicted proteins | sample FB_5_MG_FD_140335 | JGI IMG/M metagenome (GOLD analysis project Ga0193962, IMG submission 140335) | Microbial mat bacterial communities from the Broadkill River, Lewes, Delaware, United States - FB_5_MG | ecosystem: Environmental > Aquatic > Freshwater > River > Microbial mats | place: USA...
GACATCGATCTACCAGATCACATCAAACAACGATATTAGCGCAAAATACAAGCGGTGATAGCATCATGTTGCGGTTCGAGAAGGAATGACAGGGATCGCTAGCTGGGGAAATTGCCGTTTAAGTGCTCTCACCAGCTGCTTTAATTCCCTCGGCTGCTTGAACACTAATATCGTATCTTGCTCACTATAATATGGCCCTAGCAAACCGGGAAAGCCTGATTCTGGCTGAAAAACACTACGTTGCGATGAGCCGGTACATTCAAAATGACCCGGTTGTTTTGAGAAGCGCCATTTTCCCGCTTTCCACCCAGGGGCGGCACTAGCCTGGCTAACAAGGCAAATTTTCATCTGTTTAATAACCAACGCATAGCGACGGCCCCATTGCTCACTCTCTACCAAAAAAGCGTTCGCTACACCCTTCCTACCTATACTGGTAGTAACATATCCCCAGTTAGCAGATAGCGGCTGCTTTAACGAGAACACCGTTTTATGTTTATCGGTGGAATGTACTTGTTGAATAAAACGATACTGTTGACGTAAATAAAGGCTGTTCTTTAACTGATAGATAGATTCTTCAGATAAGTTAGCAAGTAACGGGCGTAGATAATCATTGTAAGGTTGATAACCTTGTTTCGACGGCAAATTTATCGTAATCGGATAAACCTGGTTGGTACGATGCAACGCTTGTTGCGAAGAGTTAACGAGAGGAGATTTCGCAACCCGCTTAGAGGAGTACTGGGCAGAAGATGGTGTTGATGTAATGATTTGCTCTTGCGATGCGCAACCAAGCATGGATAAAAAAACGAGAAACAACCAAAAGCGCACATTACCTCCAATAATATAAGAGCAACTGACTCAACCTGAAAAGCAGGAGTAGAAGCATACCTTATTGGTGAGTAAGAATTCAAAACGCTTGTTTTAACCGCCCCATCACGTCCAACCGGGATCAGAAACAACACAATTACGGCCCGCCCCTTTAGCAGCATACAGCGCATGATCGGCACAAGATAGCAACTGATCTTGATGCACAATACCATTCTCTGTAGAAGCAACACCGATACTGACCGTAAGTGGTGTTGATGACTTGGAGCAGCGTTGGGTCATGCTACGCAACTTTTCTGCAACCACACTCGCCGCTGATATCGAGGTGGAGGGCAAGACACACAGGAATTCCTCCCCTCCCCACCGGACAAGCAGGTCTTGAGCCCTTAGTTGGGACGATAACTCTTTAGCCAGTTGCTGTAAGGCTTGGTCCCCCGCATTGTGACCATATTGGTCATTCAATTTTTTAAAATAGTCGACATCTATCATTAATACCGAAATAGGATTTAAAAGAAGGTTCTCAGCACGTAACAGCTCACTCAGATACTTCACTCCCGACCGGCGGTTAGCGATACCCGTCAATTCATCATGCATGGCCAGATGCTTTAGTTGACGATTCTTCTCTTGTAGCTCTCTCTTCTGTTCAGCAAGCTTTAACTCTAATTCTCGCCGATCACGTACATCACGCACGGCGGTGATTCGTACTTCCCGGTTATCCCAAAACGCGGTTCTGCCACTCACCTCGACCGGGATGTACCCACCATCACTTCGCACGAGTTCAATTTTATAAACCTGTTGATAGTCATCGGCAATACGCTGAGCCACTAGCGCACGAGAATCGGGAGCAACAAACATCATCATAGGCTGCCCGACTATATCTTCTCGAGCACATGATAGTAGATGGGTACATTGGTCATTACAGTCGATCACTAGGCCATCGCAGGTAACAGCAATCGCTTCAAAAGCAGCATCCGTCAAACGCCGGAACCGCTCTTCACCCTCTTGATTCAGAAGTTTTAAATGCTCCACTTCACGAATATCTTTTGCGATACCTAAAAAACCACAAATATTACCTTGCTCATCATTAATCTGCGTTACAGATAAGAGCACAGGAATTCGCTCACCTTGCTTACTCAGGTAGGTCCAGCGATTCTCTGCTGGCTCACCTAAGCGAGCCTTAGCAACAAAAACCTCAAACCCCGAAACGGGAAAACCGAGCTCCGCACTTAAAAGGACACTTTGCTCAGCGACTTCGTCAATGTCATGAATTAATGCGGGTGTTACTTTGCCGATGAGTTCCTCTTTGGAGTAACCCAGAAGATCCACTGCATATTGATTACAGTAGTAAATCAAACCCTCTAAATCGGTTGCAATCACCGTAAAACGAGCGCTATCAAAAATTGCTTTGTACAACACTTCAGCAGACTGAAACAATAGCTTTACCTTCCGATAGTTACCATTCGACACCGTATTGAAAGTGTAGAAGTGAAAAGCATGCCTGTCTTCATAAGCCACAATAAAAAAGCCTATGATCATCCAACCATAGGCTTGAGGGGTTTAGCTTTTATGGGACATTATCGAAATATAAATTGCCCCTGCTCAACATCAACACCTATCTCTGTTCCCGGCGCATACTTACCCGCCAATATCTCTTGTGCCAGTGGGTTTTCAATCCATTGCTGGATGGCGCGCTTCAAAGGTCTAGCACCATAAATAGGTTCAAAACCTACATCGACCAGCTTATCCATCGCAGTACTCGTCAAGGTGATACTCAAATCCCGTTCAGCCAACCGCTTCTGGAGTCGCTGCAACTGAATCACTGCGATTCCAGCAACTTGCTCTTTTCTTAAACTATGGAAAACCACTACCTCATCAATACGATTGATCACTTCTGGACGGAAATGCATGCCAACCGACTCCATCACTGCGTTATGCATCAGTTGATAATCGTCGTCATCGCTAAAGTTTTGTATTAAGTCAGAACCTAAGTTGGACGTCATGACCACAATCGTATTTCTAAAATCAACGGTGCGACCTTGCCCATCAGTTAAACGACCATCTTCAAGGACCTGCAGTAAAATATTAAAAACATCAGGATGCGCCTTCTCAACTTCATCTAATAGCAGTACCGAGTAAGGTTTACGTCGTACCGCTTCGGTTAAGTAGCCTCCCTCTTCATAGCCAACATAGCCTGGAGGAGCACCTATCAAGCGCGCGACAGAGTGTTTTTCCATAAACTCTGACATATCGATACGCACCATCGCTTCTTCGGTGTCAAACAGAAAGCTAGCCAGCGCTTTACAGAGTTCAGTTTTACCTACCCCCGTTGGCCCCAAGAAAAGAAAAGAACCATTAGGGCGATTAGGGTCAGACAATCCGGCTCGCGAGCGTCTCACCGCATTAGATACCGCAGTCACCGCCTCTTCTTGACCGATAACACGGCTATGCAGTTCCGTTTCCATACGCAATAACTTGTCACGTTCGCCTTCTAGCATTTTACTAACAGGAATACCGGTCCAGCGCGAAACAACTTCGGCGACCTCCTCCTCTGTGACTTTATTTCGAAGTAATTTTGTTTCTTGTTGTTCTTGCTCTTCGGCTTCTGCTGCCAATGCCAGCTGTTTTTCCAATTCTGGGATTTTGCCATACTGCAGTTCTGACATCTGCCGTAGGTCACCTGCACGCGTATGCTGTTCCAACTCTATTCGCGCTAAATCAAGTTCCTCTTTTATCTTTTGAGATCCTTGTAACGCAAGCTTCTCTGCTTTCCACACTTCATCTAAGTCAGAGAACTCTTTATCAACCCTTTCGATCGTCTCTTCTAGTTCCTTCAGGCGTTGCTTAGCCGCTGCATCTTTCTCCTTTTTCAGCGCTTCGCGTTCCATTTTCAGCTGTATAAGACGACGTTCCAGACGATCCATATCTTCTGGTTTAGAATCCATCTCCATACGAATACGCGAGGCAGCTTCATCAATTAAGTCGATGGCCTTATCAGGAAGCTGTCGATCGGTAATGTATCGCTGGGATAACTTCGCAGCTGCAATAATGGCCGAATCGGTTATATCCACAGCGTGGTGAATTTCATAGCGCTCTTTTAAACCGCGCAATATAGCTATCGTCGATTCTTCATCAGGCTCATCAACAATAACTTTTTGAAAGCGCCTCTCTAAAGCGGCATCTTTTTCAACATATTGGCGATATTCATCCAGCGTTGTAGCACCAACACAATGCAGCTCTCCCCGGGCCAGTGCCGGCTTAAGCATATTACCAGCGTCCATGGCACCTTCACCTTTGCCGGCTCCTACCATTGTATGCAGCTCATCGATAAATAAGATGATCTGGCCTTCCTGTTTCGACAGTTCATTTAAAACCGCTTTGAGACGTTCTTCAAACTCACCACGAAATTTTGCGCCGGCGATCAAAGCCCCCATATCAAGCGATAGCACCAACTTACGCTTTAAACCTTCAGGAACTTCACCATTAACAATTCGCTGCGCAAGCCCTTCTACAATGGCTGTTTTACCGACACCGGGTTCACCAATTAACACGGGATTATTTTTAGTTCGGCGCTGAAGCACTTGAATGGTTCGACGGATCTCATCATCTCGTCCGATAACCGGATCAAGTTTACCCTCTTCCGCCCGTGCGGTAAGGTCGATGCAATATTTATCAAGCGCTTGCCTATTATCTTCAGCATTCTGATCCTGCACGGTGTCACCTCCTCTCACCTGATTTATCACTGACTCTAAACGTGCTTTATCCACTCCAGAATCACGCAGGACTTTACCCGCATCCGAACGATCCTCAACCAATGCAAGTAAAACTAGCTCACTCGCAATATATTGATCACCCCTTTTTTGCGCGATCTTATCGGTTTTATTAAAAACCCTCGCCACATCTTGAGAAAAGCGAATCTCACCGTCTGGGTTTTGTACACTCGGTAAATCATCAATACGTTGCTGGACAGTTGCGCGTAAACGTTGTGCATCAGCACCCGATTGCACCAGCAACGGAAGGGCGCTGCCTTGCTGCTGCCCCAGTAGGGCGCTTAGCAAATGCATCGGCTCTATATAGTTATGATCTAAGCCGACAGCTAGCGACTGAGCATCCGCTAATGCTTCTTGGAGTTTGGATGTGAATTTATCTGGGCGCATAATACCTCCATAAAATGCTCCTGATGGGTCAAGGAACACTATCTGACGTTTTTAGATATAACAGAGATATGAGGGCCAAAGGCTCAAGCTTCAAGCCCAATATGAACAAAAATTAGACAATTCTTATATAGGCAGGAAATTTACACTGGCTGTGTATCATTGAGAAGATCGAAAAAACGCTTTTTATTATCTTCAATGAATTGCCGAATATGGAGAGTATTCGTATCATGTTCACTTAAAAAAATAACAACCGAATCTTTATCTAGTCTAAAGCCACTAAAAAGATTATCCCCAATCTCCATGTGCGCTTCATCGTAGCCCTTTGCATTTTTTTCCACACTGCGAAAAATATAGGTCAATGACTGTTTAGCGACAGCAAGGTGCTTTTTATATTCAACAGGAAAAGATGACTTTTTTAATTCACCGCCAAACATCAAACAACCATACAGGATTAGCCCTTCATCCTGCATCTCACGCCAAATAGTCATTTTCTATACTCCACTGCAAAAGATCGCTCGCTTGTTGCTTAAGCACAGGAAGGGAGATATCTCGATCTGAACACAAACAAAGTGATTGGTTCTTATCATTAAACACGGAAAGCGTTTGAACTTCAGGGCCCGCTAATACAACATTGTTCACTTTACCAAGAAAACCAGCCTTATCGGATATAGCATCCGTCAGACGATCGATATTTCTCATTAAGTTCTTGGTTGGTTTGTCATCGATATTTGAACACAAGATCTCTTGTTCATCACCTAGGTGCATGGCGCCCAACACCCCACGCTTATTCATGGCGGCATCAAGTAAAGTCTCTTCGTACAAGGGCTTATAAAAATCTAAAGTAAATCCATTATTATCGAGTAAACGGTCACACACTCTGTCCCAATCGATATCACGCTCTACCGCTGAAATTAGCTCCTCTACAATACCTAAAACTGCCCGAGGGTCCCTAGCATCAATGAACATAACCGTTGTCATTATGCCTAAGTTTTTAAGCGAGCTTAGGTATTCTTGGTAATCAGGGCTAGGTTCGACATCTGAATGTGTCACGGCAATAATTAACCGACGCTTTAAAAGATAATCACTAAATTCTTTAGCGTAAAAACGAATATCACGGAAAGGATCTTTACGTGTGTTGTCTACCATTAACACCATGCCGATCGCATCATGGGCAAATTCACACGCGAGCATCTCCCACATAAAGCGAAACCGCTCTTGACCGGGCGTACCATATAGATGAACCCGAGCATCGCTGTTCAAGTCTAATACGCCATAATCCATCGCTATGGTTGTATTTTTTTTACGACGAACCGTTACATCACTCGCACTTGCATCCGTGTCCAGCGTTTCAATATCACTAAGAGAACGGATAGCTGTTGTCTTGCCCGAGCACACAGATCCAGTGAACAGGATCTTATAATCCTTCATTCATATATTCCTTATCCTGCGAGAACTGATATAACTCCAGTGTAGCTTGCTCAGACTGAACAGAAACTAAAAGTAGCGACAAATTTGCATATCGAATCAAAAAATCACTCTACATGAGCGCAGTCTAACCATTTTATCGCACGCATTAGACCTTATTGATATAAAGAATAAGTCGAACTAAACGGCGGAATTTAGGCGTGCTTTTATAGGGAGGGGGCTTACTAAGCCAGCATTTTATCCACTTCCGACTGTAAAATCAGATGTTTAATATGCTGAATATGCGAACGCACTTTCGTAATATTTAAATTTTTATCTGACAAACAGACTAAAACCAAACCGGGCTTCAATAAAAAACCACTCAAACGCTGCCCACCTATTTCAAGGTGAGCCTCATTATGTTTAGTCTTTTGCTTAGCGACATTAAGAAAGATATAACTAAATGTTTGTTTAGCAATTGTTTCATGATTACGCTTTGATTTACTAAAAGATGAGACGATGACGTCTTTACCTTTTAGAAGACAACTACAGTCAATAATACCCGGGTCATCTACTTTGCCGAGTAGTTCCTTCATCTCTGACTCCATTGTAAAAGATCCACCGCTTGCTGTTTGACGACATTGATACTTAAATCTTTCTCAGAACATAAACCTAATGCTTGCTCCTCTTCAACAAAGACAGAGAGCGTTTCTTGCTGCGGACCGCATAATACTAGATCCTCAATGTGCCCCATAAACGATGCTTTGGTCTCTAATGCGCTAACGAGATTAACCATAGAACGCAACAAATCCTTATTCTGTTTATTGCTCACATTTGAACTAAGTACCTTACGATCAGCACCCAAATGAATCGCACCGGTAATACCCCTTGTATTCAACGCGGCATCTAGTAATGAGACAGGATCATCTGCTTCGCCCTTCGATGCCTCCTTTTCTTGATCACCCTCTACTTCTATCCTTGGCATAGTACTATTCACTTCAAGACGCTGTCCCAAACCTTTCCAATCAATATTCTTTTCACGATGCCCTACAAGTTCTTTAACAATTTTAAGAACAGAAGAGGGATCACGAGCATCAATAAATATTACCGTTGTAAACAAACCCATCGCTTTGAGTTCACCCATATAATATTCGTGATCAGGGTTAGCTTGCTCATCAGAATGAGTCACAGCGATAATCAAACGTCTACGGACAATAAAATCACGAAACTCTTCAACATAAAAACGGATATCTTTAAACGGATCATTTCGAGTGTTATCAACAAGTAAAACCAGACCTTCAGCATCATGCACAAGGTCGCTCATCATCAACTCCCACATGAATTTGAACCGCTCCTGACCAGGGGTGCCGTACAGATGTAGTCGGGCAGTATCAGATAGGTCCAACACACCATAATCCATGGCAATGGTTGTTTTTTTCTTACGTCGAATAGCAGAATCACTTACTCGGGCATCGGTATCAACCGTTTCAATATCGCTCAATGAGCGGATAGCGGTTGTTTTACCCGAACAAACAGAACCTGTGAATAAAACCTTGTAATCAGTCATCGTCATCCCTTTGAACTCCAAAAACCTGTATTGAAGCAATAGCCATACTGTCTCACAAAACAGATTAACTAAACCTGAGCCGTAACAGCGCTAAACCACACTACGGCAATCTAGGTGGGACATACGTTTGGGGTACCTTCATTCTTAGCTTAAATAGCAAAAGTTGCAACTAAATTACGCCCCGCTATCCTCTGCCAGTCACATGAACGGCCGGATAGAATCAAGTTGCATCAGCATAATTCCCGACAACCAAACAAAATATACCGATAAGGATGGGCATGAAATAGCACTAAAGTGAGAATTGCATTGCTAGATAAGTCAGTATATTAATAAAGGGGAGAACGCCCTAATATAAAAATAACAGCAGGCGAAGGTGTGATATGCACATCCGATTTAATACAAGTAACGAACTCATCGCAGCGATTGGAGAAGAACAGCTCAAGGATGATGAATACTGGTTAATTATGCTGGCAGATAAGCATCTGCCTCAGTTAAACGCTATTGTGTCCGACCTAAACAGTGAGAGCATCCCCTTTTTTGGGGCAGTATTTCCGGGTTTAATTTACGGTAAACGCATGCTTTATGAAGGAGCCTTAGTACGAAAAGTCCAATGTTTATCCCCTCCTTGTGCCGTCTCACTTCCTGTGGAGTCTGAACAGATAGAGGCACTACTTCCTTCATATAGTAGCGTGCCTGAATCTGGTGCAACCTGCTTAACTTTCATAGACTGCCTATCAACAGGAATTGATGACCTCCTTAATCAGGTTTACAGCCGTTTTAATAAACGTTGCAGCTATTTTGGCGCCGGAGCTGGAAATAACGACCTAACCCCCGAGCATTCTGTATTTGGAAATTGGGGCTGTAGTAACAACAGCGCAGTAATCGCTATTATTAACAATCCAAGTGATTGTGTTGCGCGCCATGGCTGGGAACGACACTCAGGCCCCTATGTTGCGAGCAGAACCACAAACAATGTGGTACATGAATTAGATTGGGAAGATGCTGAAGTAGCTTATAGGCAAGCATTACCTGCAAAATTGCAAACCACCCCCCCAGAACAATTTTACAAAAATGTAACCCCTCGTTTTCCTTTTGCTGTGGAATATCCAGGCGCTGAAGATGTTGTTCGCGACCCCATATTCCTTTGTGGAAATGGAGACGTCATGTTCCTATCAGACATTCCTCCAGGCTCACTGCTTTACTTAGTTGAAGGGTCTCCCGAAAAACTTATTAATGCAGCAAGCAGCGCAGTCAAAGATGCAATGCAAGTAAGGTCCTCAAGCATTTTAGTTTGCGACTGCCTCTCCCGAACCGTCGCACTAGATAGCCAGTTCCCTGCAGAGTTAAGAGCCATATCAGATCAAGTAAACAGTCAACAGCCCGACATCATTGTTGAAGGCGTATTAGCACTGGGCGAGATTGCCAGCAATGGTGATAGAACAACCAATTTTTACAATAAAACATTTGGGATATGCAGTTTCCATGAGCAATAGCCCAGCGAACATTCGCTCAGACCTACAAAGAATATATGAACTATCTCTTTCGATAGGCAACAGCTTAGATCCAAATAAAGTCTGCCATGAATTTACTAGCGCTCTTATGCGCCAGAATGAGCTTAATTACATCGGGATATGGATTTTCCCAGAAAAACAATCACCCCATACTCCCTTCTACAAACTCCACTACGCATTCCCTTATAGCCGAGCCATCTATACAGAGCTACCCACTGATAACCTCGCTTTCTCTTTAGATGACCAAGATAGTTTCACTTTTGGGGCTCTATCGGACTCTTTACCTCAATCTCAATTGGTCGAAGAAGACTCAATTAACAGCCACTATGCAATTTTTCGTTTAGGTTCTTTAGGTTATATCAGACTATTAAGGGACCAAAGCTCATTTACACAACGCGAGCTAAGGCAGCTTAGGCCGTTGATTGAAAAGTTATTTATTGCCTTAGGGGGTGCTCTCGCTTATACCCAACTACATACTGAGCGAGCTTTTCTCACTTCACTTATCGACACGATTCCAGACCTTATATGGCTTAAGGATTCAACAGGAAAATATCTAGCGTGTAATGCAAAATTCGAAACTTTTTTTGGCGCAAAAGAGCACCAAATCGTTGGTAAGGGAGATCACGATTTTGTCGATAGCCAATTAGCTGACTTTTTCCTCGAAAAAGACCGTGAAGTGTTAGCCGCCGGAAAATCATTGATTAATCAAGAGTGGGTGACCTTCGCCGATAGCGGCGAAGAGGTATTACTTGAAACAATCAAAACACCTATGGAAATCTCACAAAATGATCTCATGGGTGTATTAGGTGTTAGCCGCGACATTACGCCGTTACATACAGCACAACAAGCATTAAAAGAGAGTGAGGCTTTCTTTAGGAGTTACTTTGAACTTGGCCTAATTGGCATGGCTCTAATCTCAGCTAAGGGAGAATGGGTTAAAGTAAACCGTTATCTCAGTGAGATGCTTGGCTATCATGAGGACAGCCTTTCGGGTACAACGCTTGCTAACTACCTCCACCCTGATGACCTTAATCGTTTCGAACAGATGCTCGAACAACTTCACCAGAAAGAGTGTGACAGCACTCGAACCGAAATTCGTTTTATCAGCAAAAGCGGCCCCACAGTTCATTCAGAAATTGCCATGAGCACCCAACAAACCGAAAGCGGTGCGCCCCACTTTGTTACGCTGGTTTCTGATATAACCGAACGAAGGCGCGCCGAGCAGCAACTTAGGCTTGCAGCCAGTGTGTTTGAGCATGCCAGTGAAGGTGTGATGATTACTGATAACAAAGGTCTTATCATCGATGTTAACCACGCCTTCCAGAAATTAACTGGCTACAGCGCACATGAAGTCATTGGCCGTACTCCAAGCATGCTCAAATCGGGCCATCACTCCGAAGAGTTTTTCGCTTCTATGTGGCAAAGTTTGCAGCAGGATAAACACTGGCGAGGGGAAGTCTGGAACAGAAATAAATCAGGCGAGATTTATGCGGAGCTGCTAAACATTGCCGCCGTCCAAAATAACAACGGCGAAACCAGTCATTTCGTAAGCATTTTTTCTGATATAACCCAACTCAAAGAGCACCAGCATGAATTAGAAAAGATGGCTCATTTCGACGCCCTGACGCAATTACCAAACCGAGTTTTACTATCTGACAGACTGAAATCCGCCATTAATAATTGCCCCGCTGATAAGATGATGGCAGTCGCCTATATAGATTTAGATGAGTTTAAACCGATCAACGACACTTACGGCCATGATATTGGCGATCTATTACTCATTGAAGTATCTGACCGTATGGCTGAATGCTTAGATAAACAGAACGAAGTAGCTCGTTTAGGCGGTGATGAATTTATTGTCCTACTAACCAACCTAACATCAGCATCACAATGCCAAGAGGCACTCGCCAAACTCATCTCAACACTCTCGGCCCCTTTCTTCATCAAACATAACGAACTCAAGATATCTGCTAGCATCGGCGTCACATTATACCCGGAAGATAACGCTGACCCAGATACGTTGATACGACATGCAGATCAAGCGATGTATACCGCAAAGCAAACAGGGCGCAATCGCTACCATTTTTTTGACCCTGCATTTGATCGCCAAACTCAAGATCAACAAAAAGCTCAAGACGAGATAAGCCAGGCACTGCTTAACCGCGAATTTGTCCTTTTCTACCAACCAAAAATCAATATGCGAACCGGCCGAGTTTATGGAGTAGAAGCATTAATTCGCTGGCAGCACCCAACTCTTAACTTACTACCTCCAGACAGTTTTTTACCCTATATCACTGACCCTGAGGTAGCCAACTCATTAGGAAACTGGGTATTAGACGAAGCCATATCTCAACTTAGGATTTGGCGCTCCGCCGGTTTAAATCTAACCACGAGTATCAATATTTCTGCTCAACACCTGCAAAGCCATCAATTCCCTGAACAACTCGCGCAATTGCTGGATAAATACCCTGAAGTTCCCCCACATACAATCGAACTTGAGGTATTAGAAACAGCCGCATTTGACGACGTTAACGCAGCCACAGAAATTATTGAGAAATGCCACCTTTTGGGCGTTCGCTTTGCGCTCGATGATTTTGGCACAGGCTATTCATCACTAACCTATCTTCGAAAATTCCCAGCAGATACGGTAAAGATCGATCGCAGCTTTGTGATGGACATGTTAGATGACGACGAAGACAAAGCGATCGTTGAAGGGATCATCGGCTTAGGCGAGGCGTTCCAAAGGGAGATTATTGCCGAAGGTGTTGAAAGTGCAGCCCACGGTCGCTGTTTACTGCAGATGGGCTGTGATCATGCACAAGGGTTTGGAATCGCGAAACCTATGCCCGCCGATTTAATTCCGGACTGGGTATCAACCTTCCGGTTAGATGAGCATTGGAACTAAGCAATAGAAAAATCAAAGCAACTATCGGGGAAAGGCTCATCCTGCAAGGTAAAATGCCACCACTCTTGATGAAACGGCACAAAGCCATGTTGCACCATAAGCCCTTGCAATAACATCCGATTCGCTCTCGCTTGCGGCGAGACCGTTTGACAATCGAACCATGATTCAGGACCAAAAAAATCAAATTCGGTCCCCATCACTAGCTCTTCCTTCGTCTCTAAATCAATAAGCGTCAAATCAACCGTACTACCACGACTATGGCTAGAATGGCGGACAAGGTAGCCTTGGCTAAACAGCTCGCTTCGATGCAAGCTAGGAAAAAAACGTGACTGGTTTAAACTAGGACCTGACTCACCACACCACTCAATAAAATGATTCACTGAGCGCTGAGGGCGATAGGCATCAAAGACTTTAATCCCCAAGCCAAAATCCGCAAGTTCATGCTGAACCCGCAATAAAGCCTGCGCCGCTGGCCGGGTGATTAAACAGAGTTCCTTTTCGTAGCCCTCTATTCTCTGGCCTACAAAATTATCACCCGTAAAATATTTAAGATCCAACAACGCATCTGGAATCACACTTAACAGATCAACAAAAAGCTCTGGAAAATCTTCGGTATCTTTAAGCAAAGCAGCACCTAAGTAATAACTCTATTTAATCCAGATCAAACTGGCTAAGCGACCCGTTTCACCATCGCGACGATAAGAATAAAAATTCTCTTCATCTGTATAAGTACAAAGCTCGCAACTGGAGATATTTTTAACCCCAGCCTTTGATAATCTAAGCCTCGCCAAAGCATAAAGATCAGCCAGATACTTGTTAGTATCCTCAGCGGATTCAGAGAAAGCGCTCTCAGCACCAGGATCATGATCACAAAACAGGTTTTTCACTTCCGGGCCCACTTCAAAAGCATTAGGGCCGATCGCAGGTCCAAACCACACATGCAGCTCACTCACTTGATCAAATACAGACAACGTTTCTTCAAGCACACCCGCTAGCAAACCTCGCCAGCCGGCATGAGCCAATGCAACCTGGCTACCTTCTGCGTTGCTAAAAAAGACTGGCAGGCAATCAGCCGTCATCACAACACAAGCAAGTCCTGGTTCATCAGTCCAACAAGCATCCGCTTGACGACAAACAGCGTCATCTTTGGCCTTAACAACTTCAATGCCATGCACTTGTGTCAACCACTGCGGGTGACGAGTTAAATCAAGCTCAGTAGATAAAAGGGTTCGGTTTGCTTGCACATGTTCCGCAGTATCTGAAACATGGTCGCCCAAGTTCAATCCCTTATAAGCGCCTTGGCTTACGCCACCTACACGGGTCGTGGTCAATGCCTGCACGTGATCGGGCGCTTGCCATTTTGCTTTAACAAATTTCACGATCGGTCAGATCTCATCATCAGATGCGTCTGCATCATCAACCAA
>Ga0193962_1000917_pt1 | contig 13766 bp, 11 predicted proteins | sample FB_5_MG_FD_140335 | JGI IMG/M metagenome (GOLD analysis project Ga0193962, IMG submission 140335) | Microbial mat bacterial communities from the Broadkill River, Lewes, Delaware, United States - FB_5_MG | ecosystem: Environmental > Aquatic > Freshwater > River > Microbial mats | place: USA...
AAGGAGACTAGGCCATCGAGTTGAGCGCTAATTTTATCGACCTCTCTTTCATTGTCGAGAAAGAGATCACGAACAGTGGTTGGCACTCCTAAGCGCTTCGCTTCCTGATGGGCAATAGAGTCCGCAATAGTGAGACTGTCGACGAAAAAAAGTTTCTCCTTAGCCATTTCAGCGAGAACGAGGTCCATTTTATCTGCATGACGGGTAAATTCTGATCCCATATGATTATTTCCGCCTGTTGCATAGGGGAGAAGCTCAATCAGATGTTTGGTCGTCGCAACGATCTTTTCATCGCTCTGGGTGATAAATAATCCCAATGGTCCAGGATTGTTGGTCGGGTAACTAATCGGTTGCATCGGCATGTGGATAAGAATTTCACGCTGTTTGTTATGGGCTAACTCCATCAAGTCTATTGCGTGTTTCTCGCCGGGAATAATGGCAACCGAAATTGGGATGTCCAGATTGATCGCGGTGATTCCACGCTCGAAGTTTATCCCTAAATCATCCATTAATATTGCCAGTTTAGGTCGCTGTTGTGTCGGAGATAATGTGGGCTGTTCCAGTGCTGGTAGCGTATCAATTGTGAGCAGTGGTGTTGCGGCTTCGGGCGGAGTGATCGGTATCTGCTCAACGGTGTCTACTGTCGGTGGTGCAACAGGTGGTGGCCAACTGATAATAACAATGAGGCCAACAACGGCGACAAGTGCTAAAAAAATAATAGCAAAAAGAGTTTTAAGGCGTAGAGCCTGAGCCTCCTCCTTTTTTGTTTTTTTCTTGTCGGCCCCTTTTTTTACATCTTTTTTTGCTGAAGTCTTTTTAGGTTGTGGTTTGGTTGTGTTCTTTTTGCCCTCTTGTTTTGTGGTAGGCTTTTGAGTTGTTGGTTTTTTTGCCATAATATTTGTGTTTGCCTTTACCCTTTTTGGGGTGTCGCAACGGTTAACTCTTTGAACTGTTGCCAGCCGCGCAGTAGATCTAAGGCGCGTAATAGTTGATAGTCAGTTTCATCGCCAAAGAGTGGCTCATTTTCCTCAATGACAGTTGAATCTGTATTATCGGGTGTTTCAAAATGATTGTCGAGGTCTTGTTCGCGAATTTGAGTTTTTTGTTTGTCGTTCCACACCGCCTGTTCCACGATAATATCGGGGATGATCCCAAGGGCTTGGATTGATGAGCCGTTTGGCGTGAAGTAGCGTGCAGTGGTTAAGCGCAGTGCTGATTTATCGCTGAGTTCGATAAGGCTTTGCACCGAGCCTTTGCCAAAACTCTGTGTCCCCATGATGAGCGCCCTTTTCTGGTCTTGTAGAGCGCCAGCAACAATCTCCGCGGCACTAGCGCTACCACCATTTACAAGAATGACAATGGGGTAGTTCGCTTGCTGGTCTTGCTCAATAATAGTGGCTTTATAGGTTGCGTTTTCTTGCTCATTTCTACCACGGGTAGAGACGATATCACCTGAATCGAGAAAAAAATCGGCAACTTTAATCGCTTGATCGAGTAATCCGCCGGGGTTGTTGCGCAGGTCTATCACCAAGCCTGAGAGGAATCCACCGCTGTTTCGATTGAGTTCGAGTAGCGCATGGCGCATCTCTTTGTCGGTTTTTTCTTGAAATTGTGCAATACGGACATAGCCAAGCCCTGCTCCTTGATAACTGTGTTTGACACTATCGATCTCAATGAGTTCACGGGTTAAGGTAAACTTAAGTGGCGTTGTTCGATCATCGCGCATGATTTCAAGGTTAATTTGTGAGCCTGCATCTCCACGCATCATTTTTATTGCATCTGTGGTGGAGAGGTCTTTAATCAACTGGCCATCAATTTTGATGATTTTATCACCCGCTTGAATTCCTGCACGGTATGCAGGAGTGTCAGCGATGGGGGCGATGATTGTGATAAGGTGGTCTTTAACGGTAATTTCGATGCCTAACCCGCTAAATTGTCCTTTGGTCTCAATCTCTAGCTCGGCAAACATCTCAGCTGTTAGGTACTCAGAATGTGGATCGAGTTCAGTTAATAACCCCTGCATGGCCCCCTGAACCAATATTCCCATGTCCACTTCTTCGACATAATTTTTTTGGATGAGGTAAAGCGCGTCACTAAACAGATTGAGTTGTTCATATTCACTTGGTTGCTTTGTCTCAGCAAGGGCATTGTTTGCTGTAGCGATCCATGTGACACCGCTGAGAATGAGAGCAAAAAAAAGTAGGTTGTTTTTTATTGATGGGAGAAGGTTGAACATTGGTTCCTCCATTGGTTTTTTATGCGAAGAGAGTTCGTTCGTGGCTCTATCTGTCGGCGTGTCAGTTCCTAGATAAAATTAGTACCATATTTCAGAGGAACGTTTGATCAACGCGCCCGAGGTTGTAGCCATTTTCTCGGGTTAACGGGTGTTCCGCCGTGGCGAATCTCTAGGTAGTAACTGTCGCGACCCTCAAAACCTGACGTTGTAAGGATGTCACCTTGTTTGACGACGGTGCCAACCGCTAAATTGAGGTGGGCAGCTTGTGCATATAGGCTATAATATTGGTTGCCATGATCAACAATAATGAGATTCCCATAACCTTTAAATGGCGATGAAAAAGCAATTCGTCCTGGCCAAATCGCTTTGATTCGGGTTCCCGGTACGGCGGCGATGACAAGGCCGTTACTTTTCAATTGCGAACCAAAACTTTTGTCTTTTTGGGTGCCAAAGTTGGAGCGAACTGCACCAGATGATGGCCACGGTATCTTCCCTTTGCCTGAAAGAAAGCTGCGGCTATTTACTAATGGTTGATAGGCGAGGGCTTGCTTTTTCTCCATCGATTCAATCAATTCAGTCATGCGTGCTGAGCGATCTTCTAATTCTGTGAGCAGGCTACTGAGAGAGGTGGTATCACGGCGAATGCTAGAGATCAGCTGTTTACGTTGGCTGCGGCTTACGGCCAGTTGCCTTTTTTTATCTTTTTGTTCTTGAAATGTCTGTTGTTGTTGAGCCATTTGTTGTTCTAAATCTGTTTGTGCTTGATTCAGTTGTGTCATTCGGTGGCGGTAACTGCTTAATAATTTCTTGTCGTGGCTAGAGATACGACCAAGGAAGTTCATGTTTTCAGCAAGTTCAAGGGGCGTTTCAGTGGAAAAAGCAAGGCGCAAAGAACTGATCTCACCACTGGTGTAGAGCGCTTTGAGGCGCTTTTCGACACTTCTTTGTGAACGATTTAGAATCGTTTGGTAGCGCAGGATCTTCTCTTTAAGCTCTTTAACTTTTTTTCGTGATTCGTCAAGGGTTGCTGCTGCCGAAATTAGGGCACTGTTGTTACTGGATATTTGGTTGTCAAGGTGCTCAAGCTGTTGCAACGCCGAACGTTCAGCCGCTTTCTTTTTCTTGAGTTGCCCTGCGGTGTCGGTAATCTGTTTTTTTACTTGTTGTAATGAGCCACGCTGGTCTTCTAGTTCGTTGGCCTCAGATGTTTGGCAGCACAGTGCCGTGATGAATAATAGTGTCAACATCAACGATGATTTGGCGAATGATTTTGGCGAAAAATTTTGCATGTTAAATCCGCACAAATTTTCGCAAGGGTAACAGGCTGCCAATAAAGCCAAGCAATAAGCCGAGAACAACAACGCCAGCTTGGTACTCGATGGGGAGGAAGTGAATGTTTTCAGCTGCGGTGGTTGTAAGAAGCGCAGCTAACCCTTTTTTGAGGAAAAAATAGTAAAGAACGTGACAGCCACCTAAGGCCAGTAACGCACCGATCACTCCTTGGCATGCCCCCTCGGCCATAAACGGTGCCTTGATAAACATGGGGGTGGCACCAATTAATCCCATAATCTCAAGTTCATCACGACGAGCATAAATCGTTAGCTTGATGGTGTTAGAGATGATAAATAGGGTTGCAAAAATAAGAAATCCACCCGCCATTGTCCCTGTTAAGCGCAGTAGGAAGATAAAGGCATCGTAGCGGTCTAACCACTCTTGGCCATAGCGGAAATTGTGAAAGTCTTTGTTGGTTTTTAATAGATCAATTAAGCGCTCGGTTCCTTCGCGCGAGCGAGCGACCTCAAGCAAGCTGATCTCCAGAGCAGCCGGAAGAATCTCCGGCATCAACCCTTCAAGAAGGTCGGCATTTTGCCCTAATCGTTTATGGAAGCGATCAAAGGCTTGCTGTTGTGAGATGTAGTTGATTTTTTCAATGTCGGGATATTGTTGAATCTCATCCATCCATTGTTGCAGCTTTGCATCACTCGGGACTGTATCAAGATAGACGATAACCTGAATATCTTGACTCCACTCACGGGTCAGGTTCTGGATATTAAGAACAATGAGGGTGAAGAAGGCCAGCAGCATTAAGGCTATCGCCACCGTGCCAATGGTTGCGCTGCACAGTAGTGGACTTTGGCGCATGCTGAAGAGGGTGCGTTGGATAAAATAACGAAACCGTTCCATGAATTAAAGCCCTTCTTCGTTGTCGGTGACTTCAGGTGGAGCGCTATCGGAAACAATATTGCCATTGTGAAGGACAATGGTGCGCCGTGGAAAGCGTTGCAACATCTCTTTATCATGTGTGGCGATAAGAACTGTCGTTCCCGATTCGTTGATGCGGTTAAACATCTCCATGATTTCAACGGCTAAGTCGTGATCGAGGTTACCCGTGGGCTCATCGGCTAAAAGTAGGCGTGGATTAACCACCATTGCCCGGGCAATAGCAACCCGTTGCTGCTCCCCTCCTGAAAGTTCAAGCGGCTTGCGTTGTAATTTGTATTCGAGACCAACATATTGCAGGACTTGATAGACACGCGAACTAATCTCCTGATTTGAGGCTGCTTGAACTTGCAATGGCAAGGCAACATTTTCAAAGACGGTTCGGCTGTTGAGTAATTTGAAATCTTGGAAAACAAAGCCTATGTCGCGGCGTAATAGAGCAATGTTGCGCGATTTGAGGCGGGTGGTGTTGCGCTCGCCCATGAGGATTTGGCCACGTGAAGGTTTTTCGGCGCAATATAAAAGCCGTAGCAGAGTTGACTTGCCCGCACCAGAGGAACCTGTGACGTAGACAAAATCTCCCGATGGAATTCTTAAACTAACATCGTGTAGAGCGGGGGCCCCATTTTTGTAGATTTTTCCAACATTAAAAAGCTGGATCATGGTATCGCTTCTCCGCATATGAGTCGTGGTAGACAAACCAACATTCTTTTTTTAAGCATCGAATATGTAACATGTTTATAATTTTAAATGAAGGGTTGTTCGTGGTTACACTGTTTATTTGCCAAATCGCTGTTGCCATTGGTCAAAGATAATACCTTTTTCCTCCCCATAAGAGGCAACGGTTTTCCGTACGGTAGCGGATGTTTTTTCTTGTGTTAATTTATTGGGATTTTTCGAAAAAAACAGATCAGCATAGGTGATGATTTGCTCCTCGATTGTTCGTGGTAGATAATCTTGCGCTGGCAGGGGCAGCTTTTGGGCGATAATCTCATTTGCCGTAAGGCCGACACCAATATGTCGTTCACACACTTGGGCATGCTTAGGCAATTTTTCAGCGCGTAAAAGTTGCGCGCCGATTACTCCATGCTGAAGATAGGGGTGTTGACCAAAACAACCGAGTTGTGGGGCATAGACAGCGTAGATGCCAATGTCATGAAGCAGTGCTGCTTCAGCGATAAAATCGAGATCAATTAGCTCGCTACTGTGTGTTTCATTGAGTCGTGTTGCAATGGCTACCGCCTTCTTAGCAACCTGCTCGCTGTGGGTTCGTAAAATACGGTACGCTGTTGTGTAGGGCTGATAATACCTTTCGATAAGTTCAAGAGCTTGAATCATTAGAAGTCATCCAATATTGATAATAAAATGTGAAAGGTTTCCCTTGCATCCAGAGTGGTGTCTGCCTAGAATTAAGTTTTTATTTTAACCTAAGTTTTAAGTGATTACGAGTTAATAGCGTAATCGATGAAGGATCAGGTTTTGACGTAACTATGACACTGCCAACAATCAAAATTATTCAAGAATTAAGTCGCTTACGCGGACAATCCATAACGGTTCAGACTTTGATGTCGGCGGTTAACTTAGAGCGGGCAGATCGGCATAATTTGGTCCGCTTTCTTGATGCGTTGGTCATAGAGGGCTTTTTGCGATCAAAGCGTAAGGCTGGTTACCTTGTTCGGCATCGGTTGCGAATGGTGTCGGGGCCGATTCAGTTGCACAGTGCAGGGCATGGTTTTTTATCGCCAACGGAGTATGTGGACGGCAAGTCATACGAGGACGAAGATCTTTATGTCTCCCGTTATCGATTGTTGGGTGCAATGGGTGGTGACACTGTTACCGCATTAATATTGCCTGAAAATTATGAACGCCGTGGGCGCAATACTCGGCGTCGCGAGGCTCTTGTTCTCGACGTTAGTCGTCGTGCTCATGGTCGTGTTCTTGGGCGTTGCTGCCAGCAGGCTGACGGACAAGTGCTGCTCTATAGTGAGCCAACAGGCCTCCCTTTTGTTGTTGAAGCGGTAAAACCCTCGTTGCCCGTGGCTGATCTTGATGGCCTGATTGCAGTGTTGGAAATTGATCGTTATCCAACGGTTCAAGATCGTGGTGTTGGACATGTTGTTGACGTGTTTGGGGTGGCAGGTGAGCCAAACGTTGATATTAAGATGGCCGCATACCGTCAGGGGATACCAACGGAGTTTGAACCAGCTGTTTTGCGCGAAGCTCAGGCCGTTGCCGTTGCTGTGGCTGAACAAGATTATATTGAGCGCGTGGATCTGCGTGATTTGCCGTTAGTGACAATTGATGGTGCTGATGCGCGCGACTTTGATGATGCGGTTGCATTAGAGAAGGTTGGTGACGGTTGTCGGTTGTGGGTGGCGATTGCCGATGTTAGTCATTATGTCCAGCCTGAATCCGCATTGGATCGCGCTGCAAGGGAGCGGGGAACCAGTGTTTATTTTCCTGGCTCATGTATTCCAATGTTGCCTGAAGTGCTTAGCAATGGCATCTGTTCTTTGAATCCTGATGTTGAACGTTTGGTTGTCGCCCTTGAGATAGAATTTAGCGGCAATGGTGAGCGAATCGCGACGAAGGCGTTTCCCGCTGTGATGAAAAGTCGAGCACGTTTAACCTATGAACAGGTGCAATGTTGTTTAGATGATGAAGTTGCCGCGCTGGTGGGTGACGATGCTGAACGTAGATTATCATCAATGCTAAGAGATATGCAGCTCTTGGCTCAGCAGCTTCGGATGTTGCGTAAAAGGCGCGGTGCTCTTGATTTTGATCTCCCTGAAGCGGATATCCGCCTTACTGATCAAGGTGTTCCACATTATGTTGGCCGGAAAACGCGGTTAGAGTCGCATCGACTAATTGAGGAATTCATGCTCGCAGCAAATGAAGCCGTGGCTTCATTTGTGCTAGAAAAACGGGAAGCAGGTTTATTTCGTGTCCATGATGCGCCCGATAAGCAGTCGATGCAGTCATTGCAGCAGTTTGTTGCGGCGTTTAACATGGGTTTTAATGTTATTGATGAGGGGGTTCAATCCCACGAATTACTTAACTTACTTCAACAAGCACAAGGTACTGAGCAGGAATATACGATTAATCGTATTTTGTTGCGCAGTATGAAACAAGCTCGTTACGATGTGGAAAATCATGGCCATTTTGGCTTAGCGAGCGAAGCTTATTGTCATTTTACTTCCCCTATCCGCCGTTATCCTGATTTGATTCAACATCGAATACTGTTGAAATTGCTCGCTGGTGATTATCGTTGGCCAAACGAGTCGCTTCATGAACTCGCTGAACATGTGACAACCACTGAGCGCCGAGCGATGATTGCTGAGCGCGATGTTGTTGATCTACGAAAATGCCAGTTTATGGAAGATAAGGTTGGTTTGCGCTATAGTGGATTTATTACCTCGGTGACGGCTTTTGGTTTTTTTGTTGAATTAAATGAGTTTTTCATTGAAGGTTTGGTTCATATCCGTCATTTAGGTGATGATTATTATCGCTTTGACCCAGAAAATCATCGTTTAGTAGGACAAAACCGCCGGCAAGTTTTCCAGGTTGGTAATGTCGTGACTGTTGAAGTGTTGCAGGTTCAAGCGGACAAGCGTGAAATTGACTTTGTCTTGCCTGCATTAAATAACACGGTTGAGTATAATTCAGGGCGAAAGAAAACGAAAGGTAAGCAAGGGGGACGTCATCGAGGCAAAGGGCTGAAACGGCGCTAGACGTTATTTGTAGCGCAAGACGATGTTGACTGTAGCGAGCCAATTAAAATCATGAATTGTAGAAGATGAAATCAATTAATAACTTAAAAGATATCGACAAGCCCTTTAAAAATGCCGTGGTAACTTTGGGCAATTTTGACGGGGTTCACCTTGGCCATCGCGAAATTTTTCGGTCGGTAGTTAAAATAGCGAAAGCGTTAGAGGGAACCTCGATTGTTTGCACCTTCCAGCCGCATCCATTGAAAATGTTAGCACCCGACCATGCTCCACGTTTAATCAATACCCCACAGGAAAGGGAGCGCCTTATTGAAGCTTCTTGTGTGGATGTGCTGCTGACGATTCCATTCAACCAAGAGCTGGCACAACTCACTCCCGAAGAGTTTGTACGTGAGGTGTTGGTCGCGAAAATTGGCGTCAAGCATTTGGTCGTTGGCTATGATTACGCTTTTGGACGGGGGCGCAGTGGTTCGATCGCCTTCCTGAAAGAGCAGGGTGCTCACTACGGTTTTAAGGTTGATGTTTTTGGTGCGGTACAAAAAGAAAATATCGTTCTGAGTTCAACGCGAGTACGCCAAGCGATACTGTCGGGAAATGTTGATGGCGCTGTTGCCTTACTCGGTCGCCATTTCAATTTAGAAGGAACCGTTGTTCATGGTGATGGCCGAGGTCAGGGCCTTGGTTTTGCCACGGCAAACCTTGAGACGACAAAAGAGTTGTTACCGCGTGATGGGGTTTATGCTGCCATCGTTCGCTATGACTGCCAAAATGGTGATAATGAGAGCTGTCAGGAATGCTTGGCCGTTGTCAATATTGGTAAAAAACCAACGTTTGGTGATCATCCTTTAACCATTGAGGCGCATCTTCTCGATACGCAGGTTGATTTTTATGGTGATAAGTTACGTGTCTATTTTGTTAAACGCTTACGTGATGAACAAAAATTTGCAAATAAAGAAGCGCTCTGTGCAACGATTGCCAGTGATATTCAGCAAGCGCGGAATATTTTAGCTGAAACGAGGATTGTTGAGTTTCGCGAGTATCTGACGTTAAATAAATAAAAGGTCAATAAGCGGGGAAATAAAGAGGTGAAAGTTTTGACACATTTTGATTCAAGTCGGATCATCAAGGGGACAACGGAAGTTTATGGGATTCTTGGTGATCCGATCTCCCACTCACTCTCACCGGTGATGCAAAATCATGCCTTTATATCTTGTGGTATGGATGCCGTTTTTATCCCTTTTCGGGTTAAACCTGAAGCGTTGCCGCAAGCTGTCGAGAGTTTGCGAGCTTTGAATGTACAAGGAGTCAATGTACGATCCCTCACAAGGAGACTGTCTGTTCTTTGTTGGACGATGTTGACGATGCAGCGAAACTGATCGGTGCAGTAAATACCATTGTCAATCGGCAGGGACGTCTTGTTGGCTATAACACTGACGGAATCGGTTTTATTCGTTCTCTCAAGGCAGACCTTGGTTTTGTCTGCACATCAATGACTCGTGTTGTCTTGTTGGGGGCAGGTGGGGCAGCACGTGCGGCTGTCGTTGCCTTGGCGCAACAAGGTGTTGCGCACATATGTATCGTTAACCGAACTCAGGAGCGAGCACAGGAGCTCGTTGATCGTTACCAACAGGCTTTTCCTGATACCGTTTTCTCTTCTGCGCCCTTTGATGAGAATGTGTTGAGCTCGTTTTTTGAAAAATGTGAATTAATTATCAATTCGACATCAATAGGGCTATCGGGTGAATCCTTTAATGTGGTACCATGGAGTAATGTGAGTAAAAACTGTGTTGTTTACGATATGGTTTATTCTCCCGTTGGTACCCCTCTAGTGCGTGACGCGATTGCTGCTGGATTTAACGCTTGTTATGGTCTGGGTATGCTTGCCGCTCAGGGGGAGGAAGCCTTTAAGTTGTGGACAGGTAAACAGCTTGATGGAACGATGCGAAACGCCTTAGACTCATATTTGTCAACCTTGTAGTGAGTGGATAGCTTGGAATGTTTTGCTAGAGTAACGATTGAAATAAACAACGAGTCCTTTCTATTAATATGTTAATGAGTGGAAAATATGGCCAATAATCGATTAGGTGATCTGCTGATACGCAACGATCTTTTGACTGCTGAACAGCTTGAAAAAGCGGTGAGTGAGCAAAAGATGAATAGGGAGCGCCTTCCTGCCACATTGATCCGTTTAAAATACATTTCTGAAGATGAGCTTGCCGCATTCCAGTCGCGGCAATATGGTGCCCCCCTTATCGACCTTGCCGAATTCGAGGTAGATCTTGGCGTTGTTAAGCTAATCGGTGCCGATGTTGTCCAAAAATATCACTTAATTCCTATAAGTCGCGCAGGTGCAACGTTGATTGTTGCCATGAGCGATCCTTCCAATATCTTCGCTATCGATGACATAAAGTTCATGACGGGCCACAATGTGGAAGTTGTTGTGGCAACCGAAGGGGCGATTAAGGATGCTATCGATAAATATTATGATCAGTCGGCATCGTTAGCCGATGTCATGAGTGATCTCGATGACATCGATCTTGAAGTTGTTGATGATGATGATCAGGTTGATCTAAATGAACTACAAATGGCAACCGAAGATGCACCGGTTGTTAAGTTGGTTAACCTTATTTTGACCGATGCCATCAAAAAAGGGGCGTCTGATATTCATATTGAGCCTTATGAACGCACCTTCCGTGTCCGTTACCGGATTGATGGAGTGCTTTATGAGGTGATGAAACCACCGATGAAACTTAAAAATGCGATCACGTCGCGAATTAAGATTTTATCGGAGATGGATATTGCTGAGCGCCGCCTACCCCAGGATGGTCGTATTAAGATTAAGCTACCAGGCGGTAAGGACATGGATTATCGTGTAAACTGCCTGCCGACTCTCTTTGGCGAGAAGATTTGTTTACGTTTGTTGGATAAGTCGAATCTGCAATTGGATATGACGAAATTGGGGTACGAAGAGGAACCTCTTAAATGGTTCAAGCAGGAGATCAGTAAGCCTTTTGGCATGGTCCTCGTTACAGGGCCCACGGGTAGTGGTAAAACAGTTTCCCTTTATTCGGCTCTTGGTGAACTCAATAAAACAACTGAAAATATTTCCACAGCTGAAGACCCCGTCGAGTTTAACTTTGCGGGGATCAATCAAGTTCAAATGCATGAAGAGATCGGCCTGAATTTTGCCAGTGCTTTGCGCGCCTTTTTGCGCCAAGACCCCGACATTATCATGATTGGCGAGATTCGAGATTTTGAAACAGCTGAAATCGGTGTTAAGGCGGCTCTAACGGGTCACCTTGTTTTATCAACCCTGCATACCAACGACGCGCCAAGTACGATCAACCGATTATTAAACATGGGTATTGAGCCTTTTCTTGTTGCCTCTGCGGTCAATCTTATTACTGCTCAGCGTTTGGGGCGCCGTTTGTGCTCTGAATGTAAAGAGGTGGAAGATGTGTCAAAGCAGTCGTTGCTTGATGCGGGCGTTTCACCCGAAGAGGTGGATGAATATGTCTGTTACAAGGGCAAGGGGTGTAGTAATTGTAACGACAGTGGCTATAAAGGGCGAGTTGGCATTTATCAAGTTATGCCGATGTTTGATGAAATTCGTGAGATGGTTCTTGCTGGAGCAAATACCGCCGAAATTAAACGTGAGTCGATGCGCCTTGGTGTACAAACGATGCGGCAATCTGCTTTAGGTAAATTGAAAGATGGAGTCACCTCTTTTGAAGAGGTTGTGCGGTGTACCATTGCCGATGATTAAATTGAAAGATGTGATAATAGGAGCAAAGAGATAACATGGCAACGATTCACGATTTCTTGAAAGTTATGGTTGATTCTGGTGCTTCCGATTTGCATATTACCACAGGAACGCCACCACAAATTCGTATCGATGGTGAGATTCGCCCGTTGAAGCATCCTGTGTTGATGCCTACTGACACCAAACAGCTCTGTTACAGTATTTTGACGGATGCACAAAAGCGTAAGCTCGAAGAAGATAATGAACTCGATCTATCCTTTGGTGTGAAGGGGTTAGCTCGTTTCCGTGGTAATGTCTATGTCCAGCGCGGTGCTGTTGCTGGTGCCTTTCGTCGTATCCCATATGAGTTCCTCTCCTTCGAACAATTAGGCCTGCCACCTGTCATCAAAGACATTTCTCGTCGACCTCGCGGCTTAATCTTGGTTACTGGTCCAACCGGTAGTGGTAAGTCGACAACGTTGGCATCAATGATCGATGCGATTAATGTTGAGCGGCGTGATCACATTATTACCATTGAAGACCCGATTGAATATATTCACCCACATAAAGGCTGTATCGTTAATCAGCGTGAGGTGGGTAGTGATACCCAGTCGTTTAAGCGAGCGTTGAAATCGATTCTACGTCAGGATCCTGATGTTGTATTGCTTGGCGAGTTACGTGATCTTGAAACCATTGAAGCGGCATTGACCATTGCTGAAACAGGGCACTTGTGCTTTGCGACATTACATACCAATGGTTGCGTTCAGACCATTAACCGTATTGTTGATGTCTTCCCAACAAATCAACAAGCTCAGGTGCGAACACAGCTGTCGTTCGTTCTTGAGGGTGTTCTATCGCAAACTCTCATTCCACGAGCGTCTGGTAAAGGGCGAGTTCTTGCCCTTGAGGTGATGGTGCCGAACATTGCCATTCGGGCATTGATCCGTGATGATAAGGTTCATCAGCTTTATTCGCAAATGCAGATGGGGCAAGATAAATATGGGATGCAAACCATGAATCAGTCGTTGTTTGATCTGTTTCACCGTAAACTTATCTCCCTTGATGATGCCCTTGCACGTTCCTCGGAGAAGGACGAACTTCGTCAGATGATTGCGAATCCGGCTGCGGCATCTAAACGGCACAGTAGTGGGCCACAAAAGATGACCTAACCTTTTAATTTGGTTAGGCGGTAACAGCAAAATCTTTTAAATTGTTTTGACAGTTTATTTAAAAAACTAGTTATTCGGTGAGGTGCTCTATGGCTAAGTATTCCTGGCAAGGTAAAAATCGCGACGGAAAAGTTCAAAAAGGTGAGATGGAAGCGCCCAATGAAGCAATGGTTCGTGCTCAGTTACGCCGTCAAGGGATTGCTGCCGATAAAGTTAAAGAGCGCGGTAAGGGGATGGATATTCAGATCAACATCCCCGGTATGCAGCCGAAGGTTACTACGAAAGATCTGGTTGTTTTTACTCGTCAGTTTGCCACTATGATTGACGCGGGTTTACCATTGATTCAATGTCTTGATATTTTATCGAGTCAGCAAGAAAATGTGACCTTCAAGCAAATATTGCAAACAATTAAAGAAGATGTTGAAGCGGGTTCAACCTTTGCTGATGCCTTACGTAAACACCCAAAAGCTTTCGATGAATTATTTGTTAACTTGGTCGCTGCGGGTGAGGTTGGCGGTATTCTCGATACGATCCTCAATCGACTTGCGGTGTATATCGAAAAGGCGATGAAACTTAAGAAACAAGTAAAGAGCGCCATGACCTATCCAACAACCATTGTGGGTATCGCAACCGTTGTTATTGGCGTTATCTTGGTGTTTGTTATCCCTGCC
>Ga0193962_1000918_pt1 | contig 13757 bp, 9 predicted proteins | sample FB_5_MG_FD_140335 | JGI IMG/M metagenome (GOLD analysis project Ga0193962, IMG submission 140335) | Microbial mat bacterial communities from the Broadkill River, Lewes, Delaware, United States - FB_5_MG | ecosystem: Environmental > Aquatic > Freshwater > River > Microbial mats | place: USA...
ACGTGGTATCCGTGGTGAAGGCTTATTTTCTAAGTACTACACGCTAAATGAATTTAAAACAGCCCAGTTAAATGACGGTGACGAAGTCTTATTCAGCGCGGACCGCCGTGAAGACACCATCGTCGTACAAGTTGAAGGCAGCTACTATGGCCCTTCACGTTATGCGATTCCTAACGATGCCACACTCACCAGCCTGCTGGATAACATTAGTGTACCGCAACACCTCACAGAAACGCGCAGCATCTCAATACGCCGCGAAAGTGTAGCCGAGCGTCAGCGCCAATCACTGATGGAAAGCTTGCGACGCTTAGAAACCACCTACTTAGGCGCCTCGTCTTCTACTCCTGAAGAAGCCGAAATTCGTGTAAAAGAAGCCGAACTTATCAGCCAGTTTATCGAGAAAGCCTCAAAAGCAGAGCCTACTGGTCGCATGGTGGTTGCCAACAACGGCAAGATAGCTGACATTCGCCTGCAAGACGGAGACATCATCACCATCCCTGAAGCCACCGACTCCTTGCTAGTGAGTGGTGAAGTACTTATTCCACAAGCGGTTGTCTATACACCAGGCGACAACGTAAACGATTACGTAGAGCGCTCGGGTGGTTTTACGCAACACGCGGATGATGAAAATATCCTAGTCGTGCGCCTCAATGGAGAAGTATTAAAAGCAAGCGATGCGCGCCTACAGCCGGGTGATGAGATATTAGTATTGCCGCATGTACCTACTAAAAACCTACAGCTAGCAACCAGCCTCACACAAATTGTTTATCAATTAGCCATAGCCACAAAAGTAGCGCTGGATTTGTAAGCAATACTTGAAAGGCAGCTGAATAAGCTAAGCGGTTGGAGGTGACATGAAGAGTCAGACATTTTTAATTACCGGTGGCGCTGGCTTTATAGGCTCGGCGGTTGTAAGAGAGCTTGTCAATAACACAACACACAATGTTATCAACGTAGATAAGTTAACTTATGCTGGTAATTTAGAATCGTTAAGCAGTGTAGAAACGAATGAACGTTATACATTCTTGCAGGCTGATATTTGTGATAAAGCCGCGATGGATGCTGCATTAGAGCAATACCAACCAGATATTATTATGCATTTAGCCGCAGAAAGTCATGTAGATCGTTCTATTGATGGCCCCGGCGAGTTCATACAAACTAATGTGGTGGGCACCTATACCTTATTAGAGAGCGCGCGTAAGTATTGGACAGCCTTGAAAGTGACGGATGCAGAGAAAGCGAAAGCTTTTCGCTTTCATCACATATCTACAGATGAGGTGTACGGTGATTTACACGGAGTAGATGATTTATTTACAGAAACCACATCTTACGAACCAAGCTCTCCGTATTCAGCAAGTAAAGCAAGTTCTGATCATCTCGTTAGGGCGTGGCAGCGAACGTTTGGTCTGCCAACCTTAGTCACCAATTGCTCAAATAATTATGGCCCTTATCACTTCCCAGAAAAACTAATCCCATTAATGATTTTGAATGCGCTAGCTGGTAAAGCATTACCGGTATATGGCGACGGTAAACAAATCAGAGATTGGCTGTATGTAGAAGACCACGCACGCGCTCTTATTGTAGTAGCGCAACAAGGTAAAGTGGGTGATACCTATAACATTGGTGGGCATAACGAAAAACAAAATATAGAAGTTGTACACACGTTATGCGAGTTACTTGATGAGTTGCGTCCAGCGATTGCCAACACCGCCGTTAGTGTTAATACCTATAAAGACTTAGTTACGTATGTAGCGGACCGGCCTGGGCATGATGTGCGCTACGCAATTGATGCCAGCAAAATAGAAAAAGAGCTAGGCTGGGTACCTAAAGAGACCTTTGAAACAGGCCTGAGGAAAACCATCGAGTGGTACTTAGAGAACGAATCTTGGTGGAAACGTGTTCAAAATGGTAGTTATCAAGGTGAGCGGCTTGGAAAGCTCGCTTAGATAAGGTCTTAAAATAAACAAGAGACTACTCTGGAAAGAAATATTGGGAGATAGGCTGTATGGCACGTAAAGGAATTGTATTAGCAGGTGGCTCTGGTACACGCCTGTACCCAATCACTCGTGGTGTGTCTAAGCAATTATTGCCTATCTATGACAAACCAATGATCTTTTACCCAATATCAGTGCTCATGTTAGCGGGTATAAGAGAGATATTAGTGATATCGACTCCCGAGGATTTACCTCAATACGAAAAGCTTTTGGGTACGGGTGAAGAGTATGGCGTTAAATTCAGTTATGAAGTCCAGCCCACGCCTGCCGGATTGGCTCAAGCATTTATAATCGGAGAGCAGTTTATCGGTAAGGATCCGGTGTGCCTCGTTCTTGGGGATAATATATTCCATGGACCATATTTTTCAGGCTTGCTGTTAAAAGCAGCTGAGAGTGAGAGTGGCGCGACAGTCTTCGGCTACTTGGTAAAAGACCCAGAGCGGTTTGGTGTAGTTGAGTTTGATGGCACCGGCAAAGCTATTTCTATTGAGGAAAAACCAGAAAATCCCAAATCTGCTTATGCCGTAACGGGTTTATACTTTTATGATAACGATGTAGTAGACATAGCGAAGAAAGTTAAGCCATCAGAACGCGGTGAGCTTGAAATTACCGCAATCAATAATGCTTATCTGAAGCGAGGTAATCTGAGAGTTGAGCGATTTGGTCGTGGGTTTGCGTGGTTAGATACAGGCACGCACGACAGCTTGCTAGAAGCTTCCCAATATGTACAAACAATTGAGCACCGACAAGGCTTAAAAGTCGCATGCTTAGAAGAAATTGCCTGGCGCCAAGGCTGGATTAATGATCAACAATTAAAGAAAAGTGGCGAAGCATTGCAAAAAATAGCTTACGGTGAATATCTTCTTGGATTACTTAATGAATCCAAGAAACAGTAAATAAAAAGCTAATAGTATTAAGTGAAATTTTTACTGATATATATTCTTTTATTCTAAAAAATAAAATAAATATTAAGCGATAAATTTTAGAGGTTTTTGTGATGAGTTATGAAAACCATGATGGTTATATGAGAAAAATACAGTAATGAAATCAAATGTAAGGACTTCATGGCAAGTTACGCGCAGTGTTTGGTATGCGCTTTTTATGCGTGAGGCTTTAGCTAGAACTACGGCAGATAGATTTGCTTGGTTTTGGATGATAATAGAGCCAGCAGCTATGATAGTCATAATGGTTTTGATTCGAGCTGCAGTCATGGGTAATTCACACCATGTCGGCGGCACAGAGTTTGTGCCTTGGTTTATCGTTGGTCTGTTCGGATTTTATTTGTATAGAGAGAATACAATGCGCCTGATAGGAGCTATTGATGCAAATAAGGCACTGTTTGCTTATCGTCAGGTAAAACCTATTGACCCAGTTTTTATAAGATCCTATGTAGAAACTGTGCTTAAGACTTTTGTTTTTCTTATCTTTATTGTGTTAAGCCCACTTTTGTCTATTGATTTGACACCGGATAATATTCTTTTAGCGTTTGTTGCTTGGTTTGCTCTATGGGCTTTAGGTTTCGGTATTGGGTTGATTCTTTCTGTTCTCTCAACGTTGTATCCAGAAATAGGGAAGATCGCACGAATTGTTAGTTTCCCACTCTTGTTAGTTTCTTGTGTACTGTTTCCTATACATTACGTACCGCATAGTTTTAGGGAGATAGTTTTAATGAACCCAATAGTTCATGGGGTGGAATTGCTAAGAAGCTCTTTTTTCTCGGATTATGAATTAATAGAAGGTATAAGCTCTCTATATTTGTTGATTTGGGTATTAGCTTCTATCTCATTAGGTATGGCTCTTCATATTCGTTTTAAAAATGAGCTAAAAGCAAAATGATTGAGTTAAAAAATGTATATAAGCGTTATAAGAACCATCACGGAAGTGACTGGGTTTTAAAAGATATAAATATCAATATCCCTAACAACACTTCCGTCGGTCTAATTGGACGAAATGGTGCTGGTAAATCCACTCTATTAAGTTTAATAGCAGGTATGGATGAGCCCGATAAAGGTGAAATAAAAAGGGACTGCAAAATATCATGGCCCATCGGCCTATCTGGTGGACTTCAAGTTTCGATGACTGGGCGACAAAATGTAAAATTTGTTGCTCGTATTCATGGCTTTAATAAAAATATTGATGATATTGTTGAAAGTGTAAAAGACTTTGCTGAAATAGGTGAGGCGTTTGATGACCCTGTTAAAACTTATTCATCAGGGATGAAAGCAAGACTAGCTTTTGGCTTATCATTAGCATTTGACTTTGATGTGTATATTAGTGATGAAGCAACAGCAGTAGGAGATAGAAACTTTAGACAAAAAGCTATATCAGCTTTTAAAAAACGTGTTAATAATTCTAGCTTGATTATAGTTTCACATAGTGAAGGTATACTAAGAGAGCTATGTAATGCTGGTATATTAGTTCATGACGGTCAGGCTTTATGGTTTGATAGTATAGATAAAGCATTGTGTGCCTATCATGATTTGTGATTTATGGTTTGGGAAAAATAAATGAGTAAATGGCTAAAGAATAACCCTGTATGGTTTGTGTCACTTATATTAATATTCATTATATCAATATATTGGTCTTTTGTTGCAACGGATCGCTATGTGTCGGCTGCAAACGTTGTTTTAGAAACTCCGCAGGTTAGTACTTCTGGAACTGCTTTGAATTTTCAATCTATATTAACCGGCGCAGGAAGCGGTAGTAATGACATGTTAATATTAAGGGACTTTCTGTTGTCCGTTGATATGTTAAAAAAAGTCAACGAAAAGTTTGGGTTTATAAAGCATTATTCTAATAGGGATATAGATATTGTTTCTCGCCTATGGGATGAAGATGTTCCTCTTGAAATTGTTCACAGATATTATAAAAAAGTAATTAATATAGAACTCGATGAATATGCACAAGTATTACGGTTGTCAGTGACTAGTTATGATCCACTATATTCAAATAAAGTACTCGCCTATCTGTTAGATGAAGGTGAAAAACAAATGAATGAGATGGGTAAGAGGCTAGCAGAAGAACAAGTTAAGTTTTTAGAAAAACAGGTAAGCCAACTTGAAAAAAACTTAGAATTATCCCGTAGTAATTTACTTCAGTATCAAAATGAAAACGGCTTGGTTTCACCTACTGAAACAGTAGAAAGTATTAGTCAAGTTGTTTCTGCTTTAGAGGCACAACTTGCCAACTTAAGGGCGCGTAAGTCGGCTTTACAATCTTATCAAAGTGAGCGGTCACCAGAATTAATAAAAGTAGAGTCTGAGATTACGGCCTTAAACCAACAAATTAATCTCGAACGCGCAAGAATGGCTCAGCAAGGGGGGGATGCATTGAATACCGTTTCTTCTGAGTATCAAACACTCGAAATGAGAATGCTTTTTGCTAAAGAGAGTTATTCTGCTGCGTTGTCTGCCTTAGAGAGTACTAGGATAGAGGCCGCTAGGAAACTAAAACAATTATCAATATTACAGTCGCCAACGATTCCAGAATATGCTGCAGAACCGAAGAGAGTATATATGGTAGCAGTTTCTACTATTGTTATAGTTTTTTTATCATTAATCTTTCAAATGCTTTTTTTGATAATAAAAGATCATAAGGACTAAATATGCCTAATAGCAACGTTATACCTGGTCAAGAAGATCTTATAAAACATGTTATATCTTCGGATTTTGAAATAACAAAGATTTTGGATATAGGTTTAGGGAATGGGCTTGCATCAAAGTTATTTGATGAATTCGGTTATGAAGTAACAGCTACAGGATTTGATATAAAAGATTACAAAAACGATCAGTTTGATTTCCCCGAATCCATAAAATTACATGAAAATGTCGATGTAACTAATATGCATATCTTTAAAGATGAGCAGTTCGACGCTGTTTGGATATCACATGTATTAGAGCACGTATTGAATACAGGCCTTGCACTAAAAGAAATAAAAAGAGTGCTCAAACCTGGTGGTTACCTGTTTGTTAGTGTCCCTCCTTTTAAAAATACTGTAGTAGGTGGGCACATTCATACAGGATGGAATGTAGGAAATTTAATGTACCTTCTGGCTTCACAAGGATTTGATCTTTATGAAGAAGGTGCGTTTATACAACATGGTTATAATGTTTTTGGAATATGTAAGAGATTTAAAGAAGAAGAGCATGTAAATCTTAAGTATGCATCAGGAGATATCGAAAAGCTCACATTATTAAACCGATTTCCAAAAGGATTTGATGGGAAGCAGGGCTTTCAAGGTAAAGTTAAATCAGTTAATTGGGACTGGAAAATTTCTTTATCAAACTTTAAAGAAATATTAAATGTTGCTTTCTTCATCCCTTGGATAACAAAAGGGAAGGGAGGAACTGAACATGTAGGTTCGCAGATGGCTAATATGATGGCCGAACGTGGACATAAAGTTACTATTTTTACGTTTGAGAATAATGAAGAAGCCTCAAGCAAATGGGAATTGAAATCTGGAGTTGAGCTGGTAAAAATACCAGAAAATGTGGATGTGAAAGCTGAAGGTATAATTCTATTAAAGTTAGCTACTTTAAGACCTGACTTGATAGTTGGCTTACATATGAATAGAACATTTTTTAAATATGTGTATTTTGCAAAACGCTTGAGTATTCCAGTGCTGCTTTCGGAACATATCGATCCTAGGATGCCAAGAAGGATTGGGAATTTCACTGAGAATGAACGAAGGGTGATATTTTCACAAGCCGAGGGAATTCACTTATTGACAAAAGGGTTTTGTAAAACCTTACCTGAAAATATAAAAAATAATATTTTTGTTGTTCCTAATACCGTACGTGAAGCATATAAATTGGCAACTCCTGGATTAAATGAGAAAGTTTGCATAGTTGCTGTGGCTAGGTTAGTGGATCGAAAGAATATAAGTTTATTAATAAAAGCTTTTTCACATGTGGATTTTAAGGATAGAGCTTTATTGCGTATTGTAGGAGCTGGGCCGCAGCAAAAAATGTTAACAAACCTAGTTAATAAACTAAATTTAGCTCAGTCTGTAGAATTTTTGGGACATATGGAAGACCCTTATCCAATTTATGAAAGCTCTGATTTGTTTGTAATTCCTTCTTTATATGAAGGGTTACCAATGACTGTTCTTGAGGCAATGGCACATGGGTTACCAATAATAGGATTTGCGGCGTGTGCAGGAGTTAATGAACAAGTAATTGATGGTGTGAACGGTTACCTTCTAAAAGACATATCAGAAATAGAACTAGGAAAAAGTATCGACTGTTTAATAAAGGACAAGGTTAAGCTTAAAGAATTTGGTATCAACTCTTTACAAAGATATAAGAAAGAATATGCAAATACTCCTGTTTTTGAGCAATGGGAGAATATGTTTGTTAAGACTGCTAATAAATCTGTCAAGAAAGTTAATTTAAGTCAACAACAGTATCTGGATGCAAAGTTTCTTGAAATGATGAGCGCTGGTTGCCAAGAAGCAGAAAAACATAGAATCGAGATTCCGCAGGAGTTGGAAATATGAAAAATCACGCAAATGTAAGACAAAAATTTGTTGACCATCTTGAACTTTCTCAGTCCAATTCCGATGCTATCGATATTAGAGAGTATGTTTTAAAACTAAAATACGAAAAACTTACTATCGGTTATGTAAAAGGAACACTAGATAAGTTTTATGGGGCAAATTTAAAAAGAATATTTAAAGAATATTCTTCTCTATCTGATAAGGATTGGGAAAAAAATAATGTATTCTTATGTACGGGCTCTGTTTTAAACGAAGAGGATATTTCTCATAAAGGCGCTGTTAAATTATTTGATAAAATAGAAGATTCTAAAAAAATAATATTTTTTGAACAAGGTTTTTTAGCTTCTAGTCACAGTTGGTCACATTCATTTAAGCATGGAGATCCAAAGTTTGCATGTTTAGGTTATATTTATGATGATATATCATATTACTATATGGCTGATTATCCTAACCGCCTGACCCAAAAGCTAAATTCAAAGGAAGAACTATCAAAAGATGAATTAGCTAGATCTAAAAAATGTATTGAAACAATAATTTCACAACACATATCTAAATATAATGCACAACCTCTACAATGCCCTACTATGACTCAAGGGTATAAGCGCCGTGTACTTGTCTGTGACCAAGCGTTCGCTGATGCATCAACAATTTATGGAAAGGTAACAGAGCAAGATTTTCAAAATATGCTGGTGGCTGCTATTCATGAAAATCCTGATGCGGAAGTAATTATTAAAACTCATCCGGATTCTCATTGGGAGAAAAATAGAAGCGGATATTATACGCACATAAAAAGCTATAAAAATGTTCGAGTCATAAATGAACCTGTGAACCCTTATTCACTATTCGAGAATGTAGATACAGTGTATGTAGGTACCAGTGGTATGGGGCTGGAGGCCTTGCTTGCCGGTAAGAAGGTAGTGACTTTCGGAGTGCCTTTTTATGCTGGTTGGGGGTTAACCGATGATCGAAAGGTTATAAGTCATCGTAATAGAAATAGGAGCCTAGAGGATATTTTCTACTTTTTTTATATTTGGTATACCATCTATCACCGTCCAGATAGAGAAGGTGTTTGTGAGATTGAAGATGTAATTGAATATATAATTGAAAATCGCCCAGTAACCTTTCATGATGAAATTCCAAATTCTACTACACCAAAAGTTAGTATTATATTACCAGTATATGGCGTCGAGGCTTATATTAAAGAGTGTTTGGAATCAATTCAGAATCAAACATTACGTGATATAGAAATAATACCAGTAAATGATTGTTCGCCAGACAATAGCCAAGTAATAATTGACTCCTTAGCTGAAAGTGATCCACGTATTAAACCAATTGTATTGAAAAAGAATGTTGGTCAAGGCTTCGCACGTAATGAAGGAATTAAAGTAGCAAAAGGAGAGTATATCTGGTTTATCGACAGTGATGATTTTTTTACTTCAAATGATGTGCTCGAAAAACTTTATAAGTCTGCTTTAGAAAATTCGGCGGATATGGTTAGAGGGAAGAAGGCCTGTGAAAGGCATGAGGATCTAAATGGTAAACATTTAAAAAATGTTGCCGATTTTTCTGAAAAGTACTTTAATCAAAATGTGGTAGGAACTAACTTTTCATCAAATACTAATTTATTATACAATCGACATTTTTGGGTTTTTCTATATAAAAGAGAATTTCTGGAATCTAATAAAATAGTTTTTGATATAACCCAATGGGAAGAGAAACCCTTTCTTTTGAAAGCGTTATTGAATGCTAAAGCTATTAATATACTAAAATTAGACACAGTTACTTATAGAGTACGGCAGACTTCGACTGCACGTCGTGAAAAAAACATCGCGGATTTTGAACTACAGTTAAAGAATTTTGAGCTGGTTGTTGATTTGCTTGCTGTATCTAAGGCTCTAGAGGATACTAAATTAAAAAAACATGCTAGTTTTATTCTTAGTCAATATTTGCATTATTTAATATTTGGTATGTGCTCACGTCTTTCTATAGATGGTATAGTTGATGTGCCATTTAAGACATTAATAACGCGTATCAAAGTTGTTTTTGAAAGTATAGGTTTTGAGCCTAAAGATATTTCAGATATGACTCAACAAATTGATAAATATGATTTTGCTGATCGTAAGTATCATTTGATATTGTCACTAATATTAGCCGATGATAGCGAAACTATAGTAAAAGTTAGAGAAGGCAAACCAATTGATCAATTTGAACTTTATCATTTATATGAAAAGTACTCCGAAAATGACGCGGCTTTAAGTTATATAAACACATATTTTAGAAATGACAGAGTTTTTACTAATAAAAGTAAAAGTCTTAGTTTTAACAAACCTAAAGTCATAATACATATTGGTTCTACAAAAACTGGAAGTACATACATACAGCACCATCTAGAAAATAACCGTCCAAAACTGCTAGAACAAGGTATCTATTATCCTGAAGTAGGGCTTTTTTGGCAAAAAGAACGCCCGGAGAAACAAGCAGGTCATGCACCCTTCGCAACAGCAGCAATACATAATGATCGCTCCTTATTGGAACATGTTGAGTCAGCAGTTGCCTATCATGGAAGTAAGTTACATACAGTAATACTTTCTAGTGAAGCTTTCTTTCTGAATAAAAAAGCAGTCGAATTAGTATCCTATTTTAAATCATACCCGTGCACTATGATGCTTTACCTACGTAGACAGGATGATTGGGCGAACTCTCAGTACTGTGAGTTCGTTGCTGGCGGTGCTGTAGGAAGAACGGCTTTAACCATTGATGAGTGGTTGAAAACAGATAAAGCTTTGGGCTTTATGGACTATTATGGGTTAGTTAATCATTGGGCAAATGTTCTTGATGAAAAAAATATAATAGTAAGGCCATACATTAGATCACAGTTGGTTAACCAAGATATCTTAGAAGATTTTTGCCATACTTTATCTCTTGAAAAAGTATTAGATCATCCTAAACCTCCTTCAAATCAACAAAATGACGCTTTGCTGAATACAAACTATGTTCATATACTAAGAAAATTTAATAGCTTACCATTTAAAAATAATCGGGAAGATTATTTGGCATTTGTTAGTGAATTAGTAAACAAACTGAAAGATTTTTCTTTTGTTAAATCTGAAAAAACTAATTTTTTAAGTGCCGAGGCTCGTTCTGAATTGTTAGATTTTTATAAGAATGATAATGAGTTACTTACCAAAGAATTTAGTAATGTTCCACTATTCGAATATGTTATAAACGATCAAGATACATCAAAGACGTCAACTATAACGGTCGAAGAGTTTGATGTTCTATTCGATACCTACTTCGATAAGTCTAACCTTTTGAATGATTATTCGGATATGAAAAGGAAGCTTAAAAATGCGCATGGAAGAATAAGGTATTTAGAGAATATTAATAATACTAATTTGTCTTTAGTTAAAGATGATGTTAAGCAAGTTTCCTCCGCAAAACCCTCTTCGCTTGTGAATTACGGTTATTGGGATTGGAGGTTTTATGCATTTAAACCTTTGCTAAAGCTACTCCTTAAAAAGAGAATGACCAGTCCTAAAGATCTTGAGGTCTTTGAACGCGATCCGTACCAATTTCTTTCTAACTTCGAAGATGAAAGCTACACACTAATGAGAAAAGTATTCTTTCCACAATTCTCTGTTTACGGGATATTTAATTATCTCAGCGTTTTAAAGCCATATGTGTCTAAAAGAATTGAAATGATTGATAGTGAAGCAGAAGCTTCTTTATTTAAAGAAAATGAAATTTTGTATTTCAGAAATCTAAAAAATAAAAAATATCAAAGAATAGGAAAGCTTTTGTACCCTATAGGGAGAAAAAAACATGTTTGATTTGAGCGATAGGTCATCTTCTTTAGAAGGTAATATTAGAGGGCCGTATCCAAAGTGGGATATAAAAGGTATTGTTAAGTGCGGTGAGTTTACTTCTATCAACGGGTCTTTAAAGTGCCGTGGAAGAATTAGTATAGGGAAGTACTGCGCTTTTGGTAACAATATAGCACTTATAGCTAACAATCACGATACTAGTTTTATTAACCAACAGGTATGGCTGCAAACCCGTTTAGGTTGCAAATCTAATATGACCACTAGAGGACCAATAACTATTGGTAATAATGTTTGGATTGGAGATAATGTTATAGTAACTGATGGTGTTGAAATTGGTGATGGCGCAGTGATTGGCGCTGGATCTGTAGTGACAAAAAATATCTCGCCTTTTGAGGTTTATGCAGGAGTACCAGCAAAGCTAATTAAAAAAAGGTTTCATGATAAGGTTATAGATCAACTTTTAACTATATGTTGGTGGGACTGGTCAGAAGAAAAAATGATTGAAAATAAAGAATTTTTTAACATTAATTTATCTGTTACTGATGATATCGATCTTTCGGCTTATTTGTGAAAAATATAGTTATAGTTCTAAAAAATAAATGGAAGCATAAATTCATTAAGAGTTTTTTCTCTGACGGTGATAATATTACTATTGTTACTGGGTCTGAAAGGTTGGAATACAACCAAGGAATCGATTATTTTTTTTGGGCGAGTGATATATATAATGATTTTTATATAAAAAACGGCAATAAAGATAATGTTTTTTTGATTGAGGATGGTTTCTTTAGGTCAGTAGGGCTTGGAGCTGATCATAGGCGCCCGCTCTCTTTGGTTTTTGATAAAAATGGTATTTATTATGATTCCAATCAGCCAAGTGATTTAGAAAACCTTTTAAATATAAGAATCCTTGATGATAAAGAATATTCCTATTCTAAACTTTTGATAAATAAGCTGTTAGAGCTGAAGGTTAACAAATATAATTTAGCTTCCAAAGAGAAAATTTTTTTTAATACCTCTTTAAAAAAAATACTTGTAGTTGGTCAGGTTGAAACGGATCAATCTATAATTCGAGGTTCGCAGAAATTCAAAACAAATGCTCAACTACTCCAGTATATAAAAAACGAACATCCGGAGGCTTATATAATATATAAGCCTCATCCAGACACATTGGTGGGCGGGCGCCAAGGCTATGTAAAAAATGAAAAGTTATACGATAAAATAATATTAAATGCTTCCATTCTTGATTTATTTGATCATGTGGATGAAGTGCATACAATAACTTCCCTTGCTGGCTTTGAGGCTTTACTCAGAGGACTTCCTGTTTTTGTATATGGAATGCCATTTTATGCAGGTTGGGGCTTGACTAATGATTACTATAGATGTGAAAGGCGGGTTAAGAAAGTTGATCTATATACGTTAGTGTATTGTGCTCTGGTTGATTATCCAAAGTATATCGACTTAGAAGGTAGCCCTTGCAGTGTAGAGAAAGTAATTGAAATTTTAAGTTCTAAAGAAGATAAACTCAATGCTTCTATTCTAGCTTTACGTTTTAAGAGGAATATATTAAAAGCAATGGGATTCAAATTTTAATACACTATTTTTATTTAATATTTTTTTATAGGTTTTGTTTTGAATAAATATATTCTATTGGCTTCAAATGTTTTCGATATAGAAGCAAGTTCTATAAGTAATTTGAAGTTGAAGCTTGATGATGATTATATTAATGTTATCGAAAGCATTAAGTCTGCACATGGTAAGGTCATAATTTGTGGCATGGGTAAGTCAGGCATTATTGGTAAGAAAATTGCTGCTACACTTGCCAGTACTGGTACTCCTAGCTTTTTTATGCACCCGGGAGAGGCGTATCACGGTGATTTAGGGATGGTTACCCCGGATGATGTTTTTATAGCCATTTCTAATTCAGGCGAAACTGATGAGGTGGTTAAGCTTATCCCTTTCTTGAAAGATAATGGTAATTACCTCATCTCTATGACTGGTAATCCTGAATCTACTCTTGCAAAAGCTTCTGATGCTCATCTTGATGTAGGCGTTAAAGAAGAGGCTTGTCCGCTACAACTAGCCCCAACAGCCTCTACAACCGCTACACTTGCTATGGGTGATGCTTTAGCTGTGACGCTAATGAAAGCAAGAGATTTTAAACCAGAGAATTTTGCCCGCTTCCATCCCGGTGGCTCACTAGGGCGCCGCTTACTTTCACGTGTTGAAGACGAAATGGTATGTGAGAACCTGCCTTTTGTTTGTACAACAGATTCCGTTATGAATGCTATACACGCTATATCTTCAGGTGGTCTAGGGCTGGCTATCGTAACAGATGTTGACGGGTTTGCCGTTGTAACCGATGGAGATTTCCGAAGAGTAGTTGAGGAGTTCCAAGATGAAGTTTTTGCTAAAACGGTAGCTGACTTCATGTCTGTAGGCCCT